>Ga0315539_1000171_pt1 | contig 50193 bp, 48 predicted proteins | sample SalMarSW160150MG_FD_203097 | JGI IMG/M metagenome (GOLD analysis project Ga0315539, IMG submission 203097) | Salt marsh sediment microbial communities from the Plum Island Ecosystem LTER, Massachusetts, United States - Salt Marsh Sediment SW1601-150 ...
GGAGCTTATCAATCTAAGATACGTGAACTTTGAGGAACTTCTTAGGAAAGTAGAAGCGGAGCTTTTTAGCTATGGTGTTCCCATGGGAGAGTTGTCTGGCTTTGCAAAAGCTTCACTGTGGCTGCGAGAATTTGTTTCTCCTGAAGTGCCTGAAGTTGTTCTGGAGGGAGGCGATGAGATTTCCAACGGCGCATTCGATTTTGAGGTGCTGCATACTCCAGGGCACTCGCCGGGACATATTTGTCTTCGTGAGCCAACGAAGGGCTGGCTATTTTGTGGAGACCTCGTCTTGTATAATAGTTTCCCTCATGTAGGTCTTCATCCCCAATCGGGTGATAATCCCCTAGGTGATTACATGGATTCCCTGAAAAAGGTGCAAAACCGCAGAGTAAATTTTGTTTTCCCAGGACATGGGTCAGTGTTCAATAGTCTAAAGCTCAGAATAGAGGACATAGTTCGCCATCGGGAACAAAGGAATATGGACATCATAAAGGCTCTAAATGACGATCTAAAGACAATTTATCAAATAGCTACAGAAATTCCCTGGAAGGTTGAGTCCGGGGGCGTTGCCTTTGAGGATTTAGGAATTTGGGACAAGAGACTTGCTGTGCGTGAAACTGCTGCCCATATCAGGTTACTGGCCTTGCAGGACAAGATTGGGAAAATTGACAAACATGGTGTTTCTTCATTTTTAGTTAAGGACTAATGGAAAGGGGGCAAGAATGAGCATAAAAATTGGTATCAATGGTTTCGGGCGTATTGGCAGACTAACTCTGAAGGCGATTAAGGAGCGGTGTGGCGATGAAATGGAGGTGGTGGCGGTCAATGACCTCACCGATGCTAAGACTAACGCCCACCTTTTTAAGTATGATAGCAATTATGGTGTTTATCCGGGCAGGGTAGAGGCCCAGGAGGGCTCTATTACAGTTGATGGTGGGGAAGTGAAGGTAATAGCTGAACGAGACCCTGCTCGAATTCCGTGGCGTGATTTTGGGGTGGATATTGTGATTGAATCAACGGGGCTTTTCACCGAGGCTGGTAAGGCGGCGAGCCACTTCCAAGGCGGGGCAAAGAAGGTGATTATCTCAGCGCCAGCCCGTGGGGAGGATATAAGCATCGTCCTCGGCGTCAATGAAGGGCAATATGACCCGGATAAGCATCGCATCATCTCCAATGGTTCCTGCACTACTAACTGCATTGCCCCGGTGGTCAAGGTGCTGCATCAAAATTTCGGGATTACACATGGACTGATGACCACCATTCATTCTTACACCAATGACCAGAAAATCCTGGACGTGTTTCATCGCGATTTGCGTCGTGCCCGGGCTGCCGCTGTTAATATCATACCTACCACCACTGGTGCAGCTCGCACGGTAACCGTGGTTATTCCTGAGCTTGAAGGGAAACTACATGGCATCTCCATAAGAGTGCCTACCGCGACTGTGTCTGTCGTTGACTTCGTTGCTGATTTGAATAGGGAAGCGACCGTTGAAGAGATCAATGATGCCTTTAAGAGAGCTGCTGAAGGGGAACTCAAAGGTATCGTGGAATACTGCGATGTACCCCTGGTAAGCTCGGACTTTAAGGGTAATCCTGCCAGCGCTATTTTTGATGCCTTGAGTACTATGGTTATCGATGGCAATCTGGTAAAGGTGCTGGCCTGGTATGATAATGAGTGGGGCTATAGTTGTCGTCTCGCTGATCTGGCTATCTATATTGCCAATAAAGGGTTATAATCTTGAAAGTTTGTTATAAAACTATTGACAAAGCATAGGGCATATTATATGTTATTTGTAAATATAATAAAGGGTAAGAACAAAAAGGAGGTACGGAAATGAAAAGGGTTTTTGGTGTGATGATTGTTTTGCTGCTGGCAGTAAGCTTTCTGGCGGCATGTGGTGAGGCGACGCCTGCCGAGTTTACGCTTTCCAGCGTAACTGTTTCGCCATCAGCGCCGGTTGTTAATGACACGGTTACCATCTCTGCCACTGTCACTAATGTAGGTGAACAATCTGGCGATTGTGCTGTTAGCTTAACCGTCGATGGCGCCACTGATAGCAAGTCTGTCAGCGCATTAGCCGGTGGCGCAAGCAGCAGCGTCAGCTTCAGTTACGATGCAACAACTGCAGGCGACTACACGGCGACTGTGTCAACCCCTGATGACAGCAAGAGTAAAAGTTTCACTGTAAGTGAAGAGGGAGCTCCACCAGTCGAAGGGGCGCCAACCCAGTCTGTTGGTGACTACTGGGTAATGGAATGCTCGTACGCAAATCCAGGGGGCAAGACCGAACAAGATACTTGTGAATTAACGGTCACCGTGGTAGGTGAAGAGGCGGTGGGGGATGAAGCTTGTTACAAGTCCGCTGGTGTCTTCGAGCCTGCGGCGACCCGTGACGCCGCCGATATGCCGCTAACGTTACATATCGAGACGGCTGATATATGGACCAGCAAAGACGCTCTGGTGTACCTGAAACTGAGTTCAGCAATCTCGGAGCTTCCCGGGTTGCCATCCACCGTTACCTGGACTCTTGCTGGAGATTATGGCTATCCCTTTGAGGTTGGGAAGACCTGGAGCGGTTCAGTGCGTGTTGTAGCTGGTGTCCTGGATGAAATTACTGATTTAGAGTTTGAGGTACTTGGTGTAGAGAGTATTACCGTGCCCGCGGGAACATTCGACTGCTATCATTTGGTGGTATCCGAGTCCGGAAAGCCGGGCACTTATGTCAACGAGTACTGGATCAACACAACTACGGTGAAATCAGTTGTAAAGGAGGTAGAGGCCGCCCTCTGGGCTGGTGTGGAGACCAGGGAGCTTACATCCTACTCTGTTGCTCCCTAGTTAGTGCGTTTTAGCAAGGCAGCGGTAGCCGTTCCAAACGGCTACCGCTGTCGTATTTCTGCCATCAGGTTAATTGAACTTTTTCATTTCCCGTCATAACCGAGAATCAAGCCAATAATAGACAAAATCCCTTTAGGAATTTTATTGTGGGGAGTATAATAAGAGATATCACATGGGGTTTGAAGTTTTCTATCGTAAGTGGCGACCGCAGAGTTTTGCTGAAGTAGTAGGGCAGGAGCCGATAACCAGGACTTTGTGCCGTGCTGTGGAGAGCGGGGAAATAGCCCATGCTTATCTTTTTTGTGGTCCTCGAGGCACTGGCAAAACAAGTACAGGGCGTATCCTGGCCAAGGCAGTTAATTGTCCCAGTCAACAAGGGGGCGAACCATGTAACAATTGTGATATTTGCCGCTCCGTTACCGAGGGAAGCTCTCTGGACATAGTGGAGATAGATGCTGCCAGCAACCGTGGCATTGACGAGATTCGCAATCTCAGGGAAAGGGTGGGTTATAGCGCCAGCATCACCCGCTACAAGGTATACATCATAGATGAAGTCCACATGCTTACTGAAGCAGCTTCCAATGCCCTGTTGAAAACTCTGGAGGAGCCACCACCTCATGTAATTTTCGTCTTAGCTACCACTGAGCCACACAAGGTGATATCCACAGTAGTGTCGAGATGCCAGCGGTTTAACTTTTGTCGCCTGGGACAATCAGCGATAGTGGATAAACTGAAGATGATATGTCAAAAAGAGGATATCCAGATTGAGTCTGAATCTCTGAGGGCTACCGCTCGAGCGGCTACGGGGAGTCTTCGTGACGCAGAAAACTTAGTGCAGCAATTGGCAGGCTATTACGGTCGCAAGATTGATTTTGAACAGGTTCAGGCAGCTCTGGGGTTAACCAGCGATTTAAGGGTCAGGCAATTGGCAAAGCACGTCCTCAACGAGGATATCTCCGCTGGTCTTCAGGTTATCAACAGCGTCAACAGCGACGGCATTGACCTCCGCTTATTTAATCGAGAACTTGTGGAATATTTTCGGGGTTTATTGTTAGCCAAATCCAATTGTGAAGAGGCGATAGATGTTACCCATGAAGACTTAAATGAAATGAAGGAAACCGTAGCCAGTGTTAAGCTGGATTATTTATTAAAGGCGATCAAATCTTTTGCCGGAATAGATTTTCGCGGTGATAGTTATTCTGCTTTACCTTTGGAGATGGCCTTAGTGGATTGTGTTTTGTCCTTTGCCGGTGGGCAGCAGGTTACCATCGATAGACCTTCGGAAATTGCAGAGGCTACCTTGCCGCAAAGTTCTGAGAAATTTGGTGAAGAATCTACCTTATTGACGGAAAAAGTTGAGGAGAGCGAAGGCATTAGCTATGTGCAGGCTCGGTGGAAAGAGTTTATCAATTCTTTGAAAGGCGAAGGTTCAAACGGTAATCTGGATGCCTTTTTACGCAGTGCTTGTGAGCCAGTGGCAGTGGAGGATGATACCCTGGTGTTGGGTTTCTACTATTCGTTCCATAAAGAAAAGATCGAAGACCCCAAGTATCAGCATCTGGTAGAAAGGAAACTTGAAGAGTTTTTCCAGCAGCCCAGTAAAGTAAGGTGCGTATTAGTTGAGCGGAAGAAAAGAGCGCCCAGTTCGTCAAAGAGGGAAGATCCGATAATCAAGGCTGCTGTAGAAATGGGTGGCAGAGTTGTGGAGCAATAAATTGGGAAGATGAAAATAGATAAATCGATATTGCGTCAGGCACAGCAATTTCAACAGAAATTAGCTAAAGGACAGGAGGAATTAGCGAACATTACCGTTGAGGCTACCAGCGGGGGTAGCGCAGTCAAAGTGGTAATTGATGGACACCAGAGAATTCGCTCGGTGGAAATATCACCGGAGGTAGTGAATGCTGAAGATACTGAAATGCTTCAAGATTTAGTCATGGCAGCGGTTAATGAAGCCATCACTAAATCACAGGAACTTGCCAGAAAACATCTCAGTAGCTTGACCGGTGGACTTGATTTACCAGGAATTCTTTAAGAGATGGCATTTGTTGCTGAGCCCATAGCAAACTTGATTGGGGAATTTAGCAAATTGCCAGGCATTGGCCCCAAAAGTGCTCAAAGATTAGTTTATTATTTGCTACGCAATTCGGACGAAGAAGCTAAAGCCCTGGCCGAGGCTATTTTGAACCTTAAAGAGAAGATAGGACTCTGTTCAATCTGTTTTAATATCACCGATTGTGACCCTTGCCTTATTTGTCAAGATAAACAGCGTGACCATTCTAAAATCTGTGTCGTGGAAAAACCGTCAGATATCCTGCCTTTGGAGCGGACTGGGAAGTATCAGGGCGTATATCATGTACTTCACGGAACGATTAACCCGTCGCAAGGAATAGCCCCCGAGCAGTTGAAGATAAATGAACTGTTATCTCGGCTTCAGGATGGTTCGGTTAATGAGGTGATTCTGGCGACCAATCCTAATCTGGAAGGCGAAACAACGGTGTTATACTTGCGCCGGGTTCTTGCACCTCGGGGTGTTCGCGTTAGCCGTCTAGCTCGCGGGTTACCATTCGGTGGTGAGTTGGAGTATGCTGATGATGTGACGCTTGCCCAGGCATTGGAAAGCAGACAAGAATTCTGAAGGCTGTCAATGACGTCACCCCGTACATATCAAACTCAAGCTATTGTCATTAAGCAGACCAAGCTTGGTGAGGCTGACAAAATTGTTACTCTTTATACTCTGGAATTTGGGAAGCTAAAGGCGGTGGCTAAGGGGGCATGTCGTCCTGGAAGTAAACTAAGTGGTAATGTAGAACCTCCCAATTACAGCTTGCTAATGCTGGCCAAGGGACGTAACCTGGATATCATTACTCAAAGCCAGACTGTGGATGGATTCTCGAGCTTGAGAGGCGATTTATGGTGCATCTCTTGCGGTTTTTACATCTTGGAACTCATTGATGTTTTTACTACTGAGAGTAGCCCCAACGAGCCATTATTTGATTTACTGCTTGATACCTTGAAGAATCTATCACCGAGTAATGGTGACGAAACTGTATTACGGTATTTCGAACTTCAGCTTCTTCATCATCTTGGCTATCGCCCTCAGTTGCATAAATGCGTTGTCTGTAGTTCATCCCTTAAGCCGGGGTTCAATTTTTTTAGTCCTGGCCAAGGAGGAGCACTATGCCCTGAATGTAATCATGCGGAATTTGCCTCTCGCGCTATTTCAATTGACGCATTAAAAGTTCTTCGGCTGTGGCAGGATTGCGATTATTCTACTGCCAGCCGGGTGAAAATGTCTTCCAAGCTATCTTCAGAATTGAGGCAGTTAATGCAGGAGTATATAACGTATCTGTTGCAGAGGGAGGTTAAATCGATGGCATGGCTAGAACAGCTAAAAAAAGGGATTGCTGTTGACAGTGATCGCGGGGTAAACTAAAATCGCCCAACAATAAAATACCAGCGATACATGGTAGGTCTTTATTTTGGGTACTGATTGGCACCCCAAGCTGGGAGACAAGTTTGTACGTCGTCCCCGAGCCAAAGCTCATCCTTTAAGACGTGCCCTGGGAGTATTTGGTTTATTCAGTGCTGGCTACGGTAATGTTGGCTCATCCATCTATTATGCTCTGGGGCTTGTAGCTCTAATCGCTTTTGGGGCAACCCCTGTAGTTTTACTTATTGCCGGTATTTTCTTCATCTTTACCGCCCTTTCTTACGCTGAGGGCACAGCGATGATGCCCGAGGCTGGTGGTTCAGCTAGCTTTGCCCGTCATGGATTTAATGATTTATTCGCCTCTGTGGCTGGTTGGGCGCTGGCATTTAGTTATATCGTAACTATCGCCATTTCTGCTTACACCGCCCCTGCTTACCTGGGATATTTTTGGCAACCACTTGCAGAACCAGTAGCCGGCACGTTTGTTGCTATGGGAATCATTTTTTTCTTGATGTGTCTCAATATCATCGGAGTTAAGGAGTCATCAATCCTTAATACTTTTTTCGCTCTACTGGATGTAATTACACAGATAATTATCATACTGCTGGCTATCTTGTTCATTTTCGCTCCTCACCCTGAAATCTTTTCTCATAACGTTATCGGTAACTGGCCTTCAGCATCCGGTCTAATTCTTGGCATTGCTATAGCCACCCTGGCTTATACCGGTGTAGACACAATTTCACAGCTTTCCGAGGAAACAAGACGCCCCACGATAACTGCCCCAAGAGCAATGATTTTGATGATAGTCGTGGTGATGATTTTGTTCAGTGGCATATCGGTAGCCGCTTTCTCCACTATGACACCGATTGAGATGGCTTCAGAATGGGCACGAGACCCTATAGCTGGCATCGCACAAGGGCTTTCTATAGCTATAGTCCCTGAGGAGATAGCTGCAGGATTATCATCGAACCCAGCAGGGATTATCGTTATTACCGCCTTTTTCGGAGGGATTCTGAAACTCCTGCCCATATTGGTAGCTGTGTTAGCAACAACCATTTTGATTATCGCTACCAATGCCGGGCTTATGGGCATTTCCAGGTTAACTTTTGCCCTGGGAAGGTTCCAGCTCATCCCGTTGACATTATCGAAAGTTCACCATAAATTCAGAACGCCTTACAAGCCCATAATCTTATTCTCCTTGGTGGCTACCTTGCTTCTCATTCCGGGATTCTTTGCCCCTAACACCTTTGTTATACTTGGTGGTTTGTATGTTTTTGGCTGCCTTTTTTCTTTCAGCATGGCTCACGCCTCAATACTCAGGTTGCGGATAAAGCATCCTGAACTTCCTCGCCCTTTCAAGATTCGAGGGAATATCAAGATTAGGGGATACGACTTGCCCCTAACCGCTATTTTGGGGGTAGCATTTACCAGTGCTGTTTGGCTCGCGGTAGTCATAACACAACCTTATGCCCGCTGGGTTGGATTTGGCTGGATGGCCTTTGGACTTATTGTTTACTTTGCATTTCGCTATCGAAAGCGGTTACCGTTAATCCATTCGGCTCAGGAAGTTAAATTGCCTGTTGACTAAAAAGTGATAGCAGGTTAATATCTCCAGTTGATGATGGAGATAAAGAACATTTTAGTGCCTACAAATGGCGGTGGTGCTGATGAGGAGGTCATAGAGCTAGCTTGCAGTTTAGCCAGGAAGTCTAAAGCGAAAGTCTACGCTGTTTATATTATTGAGGTAGAGCGAAGCCTCTCTCTGGATACCCAGGTCGATTCAGAGACCGAGAAGGCGGAGAAAATACTTACCCACGCTGAGGATGCTGCTGTTGATGCGGATTACGAAATAGAGACCGATCTGCTCCAAGCTCGAGATGCTGGGCCGGCCATTGTTAATGAGGCCGTGGAAAGAAAGATAGATTTAATAATAATGGCGACTACTTATAAGAAAGCACCTGGTATACCTGAGCTGGGCAAGGCTGTCTATTATGTGTTGAAAGAAGCTCCTTGCCGAGTCTTATTATATCGAGACTCCATTTCTTGAAGTTAAACAGTGAACGTAATTATTATGGGCTGTGGACGTATAGGGGCTGAATTGGCTCATTTACTCGATGTGGAGGGGCACAAAGTAACCGTTATCGATGTAGATAATGCTAGTTTTGACAAATTACCGCCTGACTTCAGTGGCATGGCCTTTTTGGGAGATGCCACTGATGAGGAGGTACTTAGGAAAGCAGGTATGGAGCAAGCTGATGTCTTTGTAGCAGTGACCCGCGATGATGAACTGAATGCTATGGCAGCTCAAATCGCCAAGCAGATATTCGATGTTCCCAGAGTATTGTGTCGAATCTATGACCCGCTGCGAGAGGACTTTTACAGTGGGCTGGGTGTTGAGGCTATTAGCCCCACAAGAGTATTTGTTCGCCTGTTAAAAGAAAGGCTGGAAGGGTAACCGGGGGAGATGTACGTTATAGTCGTCGGTGGTGGAGACGTGGGGCATTATCTGTGTAAGCAGTTGCTTGATGAGGGGCATGAAGTATTGGTGATCGAGAAAGATGCCGGGAAATGTGAGCACATTGAGGAGGAACTTGGTGACATGTGCTTGCATGGTGACGCTTCAGAGATCGCCATTTTGAACAAGGGAGGGATAAGTAGAGCAGAGATGGTTATCGCCGTCACTGGTGAAGATGACAATAACCTGGCAGCGTGCCAGATAGCTAAGGAAAAGTTTAATGTTCCTCGAGTTATCGCTAGGATTAACGTTCCTAGGAATGAGAAGATATTTGCTAAATTAGGAATAGAATGCGTCGTAGACGCCGTGTACCTGGTTTCGGAGCACATTAAAGCCGAGACCATGCTCTTTCCTTTGATTCGCCTATTTACCATTAGAGACAAGGGATTGGAAATTGTGCTTGTGAGGGTGGGAAAGAATTCGCCAGCAGTGGGAAAGCCAATTGGGGAGCTATCATTGCCATTGGGCTCTGTTGTATCCTCGGTCATTTGCCATGAAGTGGAATCTCAGATACCAACTGTGGACACTATCCTAAGGGAGGGTGATGAACTCGTCTGCTTGGTTCCCAGTGAGAATATAAGCTTGTTTCAAGCTATATTTAGAGGGAGTTAATCACGATGTCCGAGGTCGCGTTTCAAGGGGAAAGAGGCGCTTTTAGCGAAGACGCCGTGGTAAAGTTCTTCGGGGAGGATATCCCTCTTTTACCCTGTGCTCGACTTAGGGATGTTTTCCAGGTAGTGCTGGAAGATGGGGCTGACTTTGGGGTAGTACCAGTGGAAAATTCGCAAGCAGGCAGCATCAACGAAACCTATGACTTGCTTCTAGAATACCCCCTTAATATATTTGCTGAAATTATCCTCAGGATAAGCCACTGTTTAATGGCTTTACCTGGCGAAAGTCTAAGTAGCATAAAAACGATCTATTCGCATCCTCAAGCCCTGGCTCAGTGTGAACAATTTTTAAGAAAACTCGGGCTCAACATAATACCTGGCTACGACACTGCGGGCAGTGCCAAGATGATAAGAGAAAGGACATTGAAGGAGTGTGCTGCTGTGGCTAGCGAAAGGGCTGCTGATATTTATGGTTTACAGATTTTGGCTCCTGGAATAGAAGACAACAGGGATAACTATACTAAATTTTTCGCCATTTCCAAGCAAGAAGCCAGGCCAGGACAAAAAAACAAGACCTCTCTGGTCTTCGGTACCAAGAACATGCCTGGTGCACTCTATTCTGCGTTGGGGATCCTTGCTACCAGAAATATAAACCTGACGAAGTTAGAATCAAGGCCAAGCAAAAACAAGCCCTGGGAATACATATTCTACGTCGATCTTGAAAGCGAGCTGGGTAGTAAAGTTTATCAGGAAGCGATGGGGGAACTAACCCGGGAAGCCACTTTTGTTAAGATACTGGGTTCTTATCCTCAGTGGGAACAACAATTAGGTTAAACTTGCCTTTAGCTTCCGATAAGTATCAGCCAACGCCTCTGAGATAACCCTGGTGTCACTCAATACCGGCATAAAATTAACATCGCCTTCCCACCGGGGCACTATATGAGTATGGAGATGCCCTTCGACACCAGCCCCGGCAACCCTACCTAGATTTAGCCCAATATTGAAACCCGCTGGCTTCGATACCTCTGTTAGAAGTTCAATGCTTTTCTTGATAATGATGAAGTGCTCCTTTGCTTCATCGTCGGTCAAATCTTGAAGGTTTGCTACATGTCGGTAAGGCGAGACCATCACATGCCCCGGGTTATAGGGAAAGGCATTTAGCATCATGAAATTTCTCTGTCCCCGGTAAAGGATGAAATTCGCTTCATCATTATTCTCTTCGGGTTTTTGGCAAAGAAGGCAACCTTTCTCTCTAGCTCTTTGTATGTATTCTATTCGCCAGGGTGCCCAAATTTGCTCCATTGCTTTACAGGGATGTTACCCTGCCGGCAAATGAATTGCAATATTATCGCAAGAATAGTCTTGACATTTGAAAACAATGAGACATCATTGTATAACTTAAAATATGGGTAGTATAGAACTTGTTCCTTCACTTTCTCACTGCATCGAGACTGTGACCAAAGAAGCATACTGGAATCTGGTAAACAAGTATATGAGGGATGAACCAGAGGATAAAGAACGTACCAGGCAAATTGAGCTGCTTAAAGCATTTTTGGAGATGATGGATTTTAGAAAACTTCGCAGTGAAAGCGAGATGCATTTAGTTGAAGGAAGAACGGTCAAATTTGTAGTTTATTGGCAAGGTAATAAACCCAGTTACAATATGGTGATAAGCTAATTTTCCCCGCGGATTAAAGCAATAGATTGAGCAGCTATTCCTTCCTCTCTCCCGATGAACCCCAAACCATTGGTGGTAGTGGTTTTTACCGTTATCTGGGATGGTTTGATATTCAAGGAATGGCTAATTTGTTTCCTCATTTCGGTGGTGAGAGGAGATAGTTTGGGACGTTGAGCAATGATGGTAACATCGATGTTGACTATCTTGAATGCCTTTTTACTTATTTGTTCAGCGATTTTGCTCAGCAAAGTTAAGCTGGAGATATTTTCATACTCTGGGTTTTCTGGCGGGAATTGGGTACCAATGTCGCCTAAATCAGCAGCACCGCACAAAGCATCAATTATGGCGTGGGCTACTACATCAGCGTCACTATGTCCAGATAAGCCTTTATCAAAAGGAATGTAAACTCCTCCCAGGATTAGCTTACGCTCTGGAACAAGGGGGTGGCAATCATAGCCGATACCCACTCTCAACATCGCTAACAATGACCTCCGCTAAAGCTAGATCGGTACGGGTAGTTATCTTTATATTATGATGTGTGCCTGGGAAAAGCTTTACCTTACAACCAAGGCGCTCCACGGCAGCAGCATCATCAGTCACTTCCATTGTGAGTTCTTCGTAGGCTTCTGTTATTATCTCAAATTTAAACATCTGTGGGGTTTGTGCTATCCATAGCTCGCTGCGTTGCAGGGTTTTTTCAATTGTTTCAGTGCCATTGGCAAGTTTAATCGTTTCGTTAACTGGCACCGCAGCTATAGCTGCTCCAGTTTCCCTCACCGCCTCCAATCCCTTTTGGATGAGATTCAGTGTTAGGAAAGGACGTGCTCCATCATGGATCATAACCCAGTCACAGTTTACTAGTTTATGCAGGCCTCGCTTTACGGAATCTTGACGTAATGGCCCACCAGGGTATATATCAGTGACCTTAGTCCATTCTCTTTCTCTGGCTAATTTTTGTCCTAACTCTAGATCATCGCTTCTCAGCGCAATAACTATCTGGTCAATCAAGCGGCATTTTTGGCAGGTGTCTACTGACCAAGCTAACAAAGGTTTGTTTCCCAAGGTGGCAAAGATTTTATTGAGGTTACCCATTCTCTGGCTGTCGCCTGCAGCGGCTATGATAACTCCCAATTCGGGGGCTTTATTCACCATTGATTGTTTCCCTGTTGATTTTTCTGGTAAGCCCTAATCGGAGAGCTTGACCTAGGGAGTTAGCTTCGAGCAGCTGAATATCGGCGTGGTTAAGCATGGGCTTCTGGGAGGGTTTGGGGAGGAGGCAAGTTTTGAAGCCTAGTCTAGCTGCTTCAGCGATTCGTCTTTCTACTTGTGGCACAGTTCTGAGTTCTCCATTTAGCCCTACTTCGCCGAGCACGATTGAGCCTGAAATTGGGACACGGTCGCTAAAGCTAGAAGCAATAGCTAAGGCAATTCCAAGGTCAGCCGCTGGCTCACTGAGCCTTAATCCACCGGTGACGTTGACGATAACATCCTGGTTAAAAAGTCTTAGTCCAGCACGTTTGGTGAGTATAGCGATAATTAGAAGCAGGCGGTTAAAATCAACGCCGTTGGCGATACGTCTTGGCAGAGTAAAACTGGTTGCGGTGGTTAAAGCTTGTAGCTCCACGAGCAACGGGCGACTCCCTTCAAGGGTAGACACTACTACTGAGCCGACCGTGGCATCGGTATGCCTGGATAATAAAGCTTGAGATGGATTATCTACTTCCATTAACCCACTGTTACCCATTTCGAAAAGTCCAACTTCATTGGTGGAGCCGAAGCGATTTTTGATACCTCGCAGCATACGGTAGCTGCTGAAAGGCTCACCTTCGAAATAAAGCACTACATCGACTATGTGTTCCAACGTTCCAGGACCAGCGATAGAACCGTCCTTGGTTACATGACCAGCAAGCAATACAGGTACATCATTTTCCTTTGCCCACCTCATTATCCTCGATGTGCATTCACGCACCTGGGAGACACTACCAGGCATCCCCGAGATATCTTCCAGGTACATAGTTTGGATGGAGTCAATGACCACCAGTTTGGGTGAGATCTGTTCCAAGTGCTCCATGATAATAGCTATGTCGGCTTCAGACAGAAAGAAGAGCCCTTCACCATCTATGTTTAGCCGCTCAGCCCTGAGTTTAACTTGATTAACAGATTCCTCCCCGGAGATATAACATGTCGGCCTTTTGTCCTTAGCTATCATTGCTGAAGCTTGAAGTAATAGTGTCGATTTGCCTACTCCTGGTTCTCCGGCGATGAGCACTACAGAGCCAGGCACCAAACCACCTCCCAGAACGCGGTTTATCTCAGAGAAACCGACGCTGAGGCGGGAAAGCGTGCTCCTCTCCACTGTGGAGAGTTCCTGGGGTTTATTTCCCTTAAGCGCAGGCCTACTGTAAGAGGCACGATATGGACTGACTGCTGTTTCTACAAAGCTATTCCATGTGCCACAATCAGGGCAATGACCTAACCATTTAGGACTTTCCTTGCCACACTGCTGACACACAAAAACGCTTTTGGATTTTAATTTACCACGATTACTAGATTTCAAATTAACTGGTTAATATGCTATGCCTAATATATCTCCTTTATCATCTCAGAAAGTCCAAGCTGTTGCAATTTTCCCTTCGTTGGCTTACCAGTCGCTACATCCCACCCTCGCTCTTTGTAGTGTCCTCGCATTAGAGTTTCCATATCTGGCTCTTTGCCCTGTGATGTTCCCTCTGACAGCGGTGTGATGGCTATCTTTGGCAGCTTATCATCCTCCTTGGTGATACCAAGCTTGATATTAATCACACGTTTTACATTGAAACTTCGCTCTCCTGCCATCATGAGGGAGTCAGGATTGAAATCCCACCCGGTAACTGCGTTTAATAATCCTGCTATATGTCCAGGCGATATTATGGTTGAAAAAATACACAATGGGAGCGAGTTGAACAGATCCCTCAAATTCTGGTATCTGGCAACCATAGCGCCTTTGTCCTCAGAGGATTCAAATCTATCTCCGGGGGCAACTTCAACGTCAGGCACCCCCCGCCCCATATCCACCATATAATAATCTCCCTTCGTGTGGCAGGCGCCACGAGGTGATGTGGCGTAATCCACGGCGTCTCCGAAAAACGCTCTGGGGTCATGCATTGGGATTTCCAACCCCTTTACATGTGCTGCTTCATCACGTGAGACTTTAAATTCTTCTGCCATTCTTCTCACCCCTTCAGCCAAGATGTCTCCGGCTCCTTCCCTTTTAGCAATTTTTTCAACAAGGCCAACAATAGCTTTACTATCTCCCCACTTCATTTCCATTCCCATCTTATCTTTCGTGAATACACCCTTCGCATACAGATACATTGCGAATGCTATTGAGACTCCTGTCGATATTGTATCAATCCCATAGTCGTTGCATAGATGATTTGCGTGAATGATTGAATCAAGATCAAAATTCATGCAGCATGGGCCGAGTGCAGTAGCGGTCTGATATTCAGGACCATCCACCTTATCTATTCCATGTTTACCGTATTCTGTCAATCTTCCACAGCCTACGGGACAGCCAGAACATGCGATTGAAGTCACAGTATATTTCTGTTTCAGCGCCTTCGCGTCTATTTCCTCAATAGGAAAGACAGATTTAGAAAAATACTTCGCTGGGGCATCTGATAGATACATCGCCATGTCGAGATACCCTATCGTCCCGAACTCCCTGAACATTTCTCTGGTAGATAAGGCGGTCAAGTCTGTTATTGGGACAACCAAAGCCGCTTTTATATCTGTTTTGAGTTTGTCTGAATTTGCCACGCTCGGTCTTCTATCTCCATACGTAACAATTGCCTTTAGCTTTTTAGCACCCATAACAGCTCCTAATCCGCATCTTCCCGCTGCCCTTCCGTCGTCATTCATTATGGAAGCATACTTGACGAGGTTTTCACCGCCTTGTCCAATGCCAGCAACTCTTGCCTTTTTCTGGCCCACTTCTTTCATCAAGATGTCCTTTGTTTGATAAAACCCCTTTCCCCATAAATAGGAAGCATCTTTTATTTCTGCAGCTCCGTCGTGCATCAAGAGATAAACAGGTTTATCGGAACGTCCTACTACCATGACGCCATCGTAACCCGTGGATTTCAATGAAACTCCGAAGAACCCCCCAGTGCTCGATTCCCCCCATATATTGGTAAGTGGTGATTTAGCACAAATGGTATGTCGCCCTGCGGATGGGACTGCAGTACCCGTGAAGGGTCCTGTGATGAAAATGAGGGGATTTTCTGGGCCCAGTGGGTCGAGATTTTTGCTCAGTAGTGGATACATCAACTTCGCGGCAAGCCCGGCTCCACCTATGAATTTCCTCAAATCCTCTTCTTTTAGCTCTATATCCTTTGTCTGTCGAGTGCTTAAATCAACCTGCAAGATTTTTCCATGATAGCCGTACATTTCAGTTCCTCCTCTTAAAAATCGATATCTTTCCCTTCGTAGGCATACTCAAGGATTTTCTTAATGTCAATGATGGAGGTAGGTCTTGGGCTTGCCGCTGTGCCTGTGTCTTCCGAGGCATACCTGGCGACATCGTCAAGGTTTTTCTGCCATCTCTGCTTGGTGATGCCGTGCTCCTTCAAGGCATAGGGCACCTTAAAGCTCAAAAGAAATTGCTTGAACCTGTTAACTAGTTTTTGAAGGCATTCCACCTCGTCTTTTGCCTCAATCCCAATTTTCTTGGCTAATTGCACATACTTTTTGCTTGCTCTGGAATAGTATTGTATTGAATAGGGTATGAAGATGCCTACTGCTACTCCGTGATGGATGTCAAATACCTTTCCTACTGCGTGGCCCAAGGCATGTGTTAGTGCACATTGACTATTTCCAAATGCAAGTCCAGCTATGGTTGCTGCAAGTTGCATGCGGTATCTTGCCTCCGTATCGTTTGGTGTTCTATATGCTCGAGGCAAGAACTGGAATACTAATTCTATGGATTTTATTGCCAGGGCATCCGAGATATCAGTATCATAGCAGGTCAAGTAGGCATCAACTGAGTGTGCTAAAGCATCTAAGCCTGTACCTGCAGTTATCTTGGGTGGCATTCCAACGGTGAATTCTGGAACTAGAACTGCGAAGTCGGGAACTATTTCCGCTGAAGAAAGTGCGATCTTTACAGGGGGGCTCACGGAATCATCTGTCAATATAGAAGCCCAGGTGACCTCCGAACCGGTGCCACTCGTTGTTGGATATGCTGCCAGTAGTGCCTTTTTCCTTAATCCCATAGGAATCAATGGGCTTACCGCACTCAAGTCGTATCCCGGTAATTCATAGAGTATCCATGCGGCTTTGGCCAGGTCAATTGTGGAGCCACCCCCCACCGCAACAATGAGGTCAGGTTCGAATTTTGACATCGCATCGGCACACTTTTCCACCAGGGCTACCGGAGGTTCTGGAGCAGCCTCGTTCCAAATCGTTGTCTGAAAGCCGGCTTCTTCGAAATCTTTAGCCACACTTCTGGCATGTCTTTCCACGACAGTGTCGGTTAAAATGAACGCCTTTCTCCTTTCGCACATAAAGGAGACACTCGTTGCGAGTGCCTTTGATCCTATTCTTCCGGTAAGAATCGCCCTCGGTGCAAACCAGTGTCCATAGATTTCCTTAATAGCTTCACCCCCCATTGTGGGCAACATTGTCTGCATTACGGGGTCTGCATACCACATTTTGGCGGCCATTTTTCTCCTCCTTCCTTAGCTGATTTTTACTGGTACTTGATGATAGCTATCAATTGGCCTGTTTTGACTACTTGATTGGGTGGAACCCTTACCTCTGTAATAGACCTTTCGCAGGAACTGATTTTCATTGGTACGCGATGATAGCTATCAGTTAGCCTATTTTAACTGCTAGATTGGGTGAAACTCCCACCGCTATGATAGGTTCTTCCTTAACTGATTTTCATTGGTACTCGATGATAGCTAGCAGTTGGCCTGTCTTGACCACTTGATTGGGTGAAACCCCCACCTCTACAACTGACCCTTTTACGGGAGCCAATACCGGGTTTTCCATCTTCATCGCTTCTATAACGCAAATTGTATCGCCTTCATTCACCGAATTGCCTTGAGTAACGTCAACGCTTAGTATTTTGCCTGGTATTGGTGCTTCGATTATCTCTTGGGGCACTGTTATAGGCCTTCCTTAACCAGCGCACGTATCACGATTCTGTCATCCTCACAATCTACCACAACGGTATCTCCGGGGAGAAAGTCGCCGTGCAGCAAAGCCTCGGAGAGTTGATTTTCCACCATTTCCTGGATCGTACGACGCAATGGACGTGCTCCAAAAACAGGGTCATAGCCCTTGTCACCGAGGAGGTCTTTGGCAGCTTTGGTAATCTCTAAAGTTATGTTTTTTTCCTTGACCGAATCAATGGTCTGGCTGAGCATTAAATCAACGATTTTTCGGATATGTTCTTTAGTCAGGCCGTGGAAAACCACAGTGGCATCGATGCGGTTGAGAAACTCAGGGCGAAAGGTTTTCTTCACCTCTCCGAGCACCTTTTCCTTCATCTTATCGTATTCGATTTGCTTATCACTATCACCATGAATATCAAAGCCAATGCTCATATTGCGTTTTATTAGCTCAGCTCCAATATTACTAGTCATAATTATGATGCTATTACGGAAATCCACACGGCGTCCCTTGGCGTCAGCTAAATGGCCATCATCGAAGATTTGGAGTAGTATATTGAACACGTCATAATGTGCCTTCTCAATCTCATCGAGGAGGATGCAGCAGTAGGATTTCCGCCTCACTGCCTCGGTTAACTGCCCACCTTCCTCATAGCCAATGTATCCTGGCGGTGAACCAACCAAGCGAGCCACAGTATGACGCTCCATGAATTCTGACATATCAAGCCTGATCAATGTATCCTCGCTACCGAACATAAATTCTGCTAAAGCTCTTGCTAACTCAGTTTTGCCAACACCGGTGGGTCCAAGGAATATGAAGGCTCCCATTGGGCGTCTGGGGTCTTTTAATCCAGCCCGAGCTCTCCTTACCGCTTTAGCGATAATTTCTATCGCTTCGTCCTGACCAACGATACGGTGGTGCAAAGCTTCTTCCATATGGAGAAGGCGGCTAGTTTCATCTGTGGTTAACTTCACCACTGGTATTCCCGTCCACATGCTAGCTGTTTCAGCGATATCCTCTTCTACCACTATAGGTTTATCTAGTTCTTGCTTTGATTGCCATTCCTTTTCCAGAGCTTCGATTTTTTGAGAAAGCTGTAGCTCCCGCTCATGCAGTTCACTGGAGTATTCATATTGAAGGGCAGCAATAGCAGCCTCTTTTTCCTTGCGTATACTTTCCAGAGCCTGTTTTGCCTCGGTTAAACTAACCGGTACATTACCTCGTTTGATACGCACTCTGGAGCTAGCTTCATCTATCAAATCGATAGCCTTATCGGGTAGATAACGGTCAGCGATATACCTTGTAGCTAGGGATGTAGCTGCCTGCAGCGCTTCATCGCTAATGGCCAGGCGATGAAATTGCTCATAGCGATGCTTAATTCCTCGCAGTATTTCCAGGGTTTCTTCCTTAGTAGGTTCAGCCACTATGATGGGTTGAAAGCGTCGCTCCAACGCAGGATCTTTCTCGACATACTTGCGATAATCATTCAAGGTAGTGGCACCAATACATTGTAGCTCACCCCGTGACAAGGAGGGTTTCAAAAGATTAGCGGCATCGACGGCACCTTCAGCAGCCCCAGCACCAACGATAGTCTGCATTTCATCGATGAATAGTATACAGTTCCCCGAAGCTTTCTCTTCTTCAATAATCCTTTTAAGTCTTTCCTCAAATTCACCGCGATACTTTGTCCCAGCTACTAAGGCACCTATATCTAGCGCAACTATCCTTTTGCCCTGTAGTGCTTCAGGAACCTCTCCCTTTACTAAACGCTGGGCTAATCCTTCGACTATAGCTGTTTTACCAACACCTGGTTCACCGATGAGGGCAGGATTGTTCTTAGTGCGGCGGCTTAGTATCTGAATTGTCCTCTCAATTTCTGTATTGCGTCCAATAATAGGGTCAAGTCTATCTGCCTTGGCTAAAGCGGTTAAATCTGTTCCCATTTGGTCTAGTGTTGGTGTGCGCGAGGTACTGCGGCCAAGAGTTCGGGCATGCGTTGCTTCATATTTGATGACCCGATTGACCTCCTCTCGTGCCTTTTCTAACGTAACGCCCAAGTTTTCCAGAACATTATAAGCTATCCCTTCCTTCTCTCGTAATAATCCCAGTAAAATGTGTTCAGCACCTATATAGCTAGCATTAAAGCGGCGTGCCTCATCAATAGCGAATTCGATGACCTTCTTTGCCCGGGGAGCAAGCCCCACCTCCTCAGTAGTGCTTGATTTCTGCCCCTTTCCAATCAGAAACTCCACCGCTGGTTGCACCTTATTTGCGGGAATTCCTAAATTGGCTAAAACCTTGGAGGCTACTCCTGATTCTTGCTGTGCTAGCCCGAGCAATAAGTGCTCAGTATCAATATAGTTGTGGCCTAGGCGCTGCGCCGCGCCTTGAGCTCGTGTCAATACCTTACGAGCACTTTCGGAGAATCTTTCAAATCCAGTAGCCATGTTTACTCGCGATATGCAACAAGTGACTATAAGCAAATTATAATCTGCCCGTTGCTTACAGTCAAGGCATTTCCAGACGACTGATTTTGCTTAATTATCGCTGCTGCTTTGGTATATGCCGAGTTGTCTAACTACCTTTCGTGTGGTATATTAGAATGTATCTAGCTTGCTGCTTGGAAAGAAAAGCATTGTTTTTGACCAAGGTCTCCGGTACCATAGTTTTATGACTGAATAATAAAGCGGGGATAATATCATGAAGTTTATAAAATGGTTCGAGGAGATTGGAGCAGGAGATGTGGCTTTGGTGGGTGGCAAGAACGCCTCTCTTGGGGAGATGGTAAGGAATCTGGGTAAGAATGGGGTGAACGTTCCCTCTGGATTTGCTATCACTGCTGAAGCGTATACATATGCGATTGAAAAAGCAGGCATAATGGGGAAAATCAGAGATATTCTGGCCGGCTTGGATACACATGACATGGAAAATCTGTCACGGAGAAGTAAAGAGATAAGAAATCTAATAAAAACCGCACCTTGTCCTAAAGAACTGGAGGAAGAGATAAAGCTTGCTTACAGGGAGATGGAGCGGAGATACGGCAGGAATGTTGACGTTGCGGTAAGAAGCAGTGCTACTGCGGAGGACTTACCCACGGCTTCATTTGCTGGACAGCAGGAGACTTATTTGAATGTGCAGGGCGAGAAAGAATTAATAGAAAAGGTTATGGAATGTTTTGCATCTTTGTTTACCGATAGAGCAACATCTTACCGTGTTGATAAGGGATTCGACCACCTGAGGGTTTTTCTATCAGTTGGCGTGCAAAAGATGGTGCGCTCTGACTTAGCATGCTCCGGAGTTATATTTTCCATAGATACTGAGTCAGGGTTCAAAGATGTGGTTTACATCACTGGTGCATATGGCTTGGGAGAGAATGTGGTGCAAGGGATTGTGAACCCAGACCAGTTTTATGTTTTCAAGCCCGCTTTAAAAGAGGGGTTCAGGCCTATTGTGGAAAAGAAACTGGGGACAAAGGAAAAGAAACTGGTTTATAAGGGAAACGGGACAGGAACGGAGCAAACGGAAGTTACTCCACAAGAGCGAAGGGAATTTGCGTTGAATGATGATGAGGTGCTCGCCCTTGCCAGGTGGACTTGCATCATAGAAGAACATTACGGCCTGCCGATGGATATTGAATGGGCAAAAGACGGGCTAACTGGTGACCTTTACATCGTACAGGCGAGACCGGAGACAGTGCATTCACAGAGAGATTTAGCTGTGCTTAGAACCTATGTGCTTGAGGATGAGGGCAAGGTGTTGGTTGAAGGGGAAGCGGTTGGTATGAAGATTGGCCAAGGTGAGGTAACCGTGATAGAAGACCCTCGCCAAATCGATAAGTTCAAACATGGTCAAGTTTTAGTTACTGATATGACTGATCCCGATTGGGAGCCCATAATGAAAATTGCTGGTGCAATAGTCACAAACAAAGGTGGGAGAACATGCCACGCTGCCATAGTTAGCCGTGAGCTTGGAGTACCTTGCGTGATTGGCACTGGTGATGGCTCCAAGGTTTTAAGAGATGTGAAGGAAGTTACGGTGGATTGTTCGGGAGGCGAGGGTAGAATATATGAAGGAAAGTTGAAATATCGGGTGGATGAGGTGGCATTATCTGAACTCCCGAGGCCCCGCACCCAGATAATGATGAATTTTGGTATTCCTGGGGGTGCATTTATTCAAGGACAAATTCCCAATGATGGTGTAGGCTTAGCCAGGGAGGAGTTTATCATCAATTCCTATATCGGAATTCATCCAATGGCTCTGATTGAATACGATGAACTGAAGAAGAAGTCAAATAAAGATGGAGAGATGGCGAAAGTCATTAAGGAAATAGACAAGAAAAGTGCATCGTACCAGGATAAGGCGCAGTTCTTCGTTGACAATTTAGCGATGGGGATAGCAAAGATAGCGGCGGGGTTTTACCCCAACGATGTTATCGTTCGTTTTTCTGACTTTAAAACGAACGAGTATGCCAATTTAATCGGGGGGTATCTTTATGAACCAGAGGAAAGTAATCCTATGATAGGTTGGAGGGGTGCCTCGCGTTATTATGATGAAAAGTTTAAGCCTGCTTTTGGCTTAGAGTGCAAGGCGATAAAGAAAGTAAGAGATGAGATGGGACTTTCTAATGTCAAGGTGATGGTTCCTTTTTGTAGAACGCCAGAAGAGGGGAGGAAAGTGATAATTGCAATGGAGGAGTTTGGTCTAAAACAGGGGGAGAATGGATTAGAAGTATATGTGATGTGTGAAATACCATCAAATGTGATTTTGGCTGAGGAATTTGCAGATGTGTTTGATGGGTTCAGCATAGGGTCGAATGACCTAACACAATTGACACTCGGTTTGGATAGAGATTCTGAATTTGTTTCTCATATATTTGATGAAAGAAATGAAGCAGTGAAAAGACTTGTGAAGCGTGTTATAGAGGCTGCGCATAAACACAAACCGAGAAGAAAGATAGGAATATGTGGTCAAGCACCTAGTGATTTCCCTGAATTTGCTGAGTTCTTGGTTGAGTGTGGAATAGATTCAATGTCTTTGAACCCGGACGTGGTGTTGAAAACAAGGTTGGATGTAGCGGAGACGGAAAAGAAAGTGAAGGCCAAGAGGTAGGGAAGAAAGAGCATATCACCCCAGTTGAAAAATAAGAGTTTTTACTTTAACTTGTTATGAACATTATATCTCAATGGTCAATGAGTTCGGTATACGGGAGCAAACAGAGCAAAAAGAAGAAGCTCTTTCATCTTATGCGGCTAAAAGCAGGGATAGTCGTGGCAGGATAAGGTGGGAAGAACCATGTCCGATAAGGACTTGCTTTCAGCGTGATCGCGACCGCATTATCCATTCCAAGGCCTTCCGACGGCTTAAGCATAAGACACAAGTGTTTATCGTTCCCCCAGGAGACCACTATGTAACTAGGCTAACTCATACCTTGGAAGTTTCTCAAATTGCCAGGACTATATCGCGGGCTTTGAATTTGAACGAAGATTTAACTGAAGCCATTGCCTTGGGGCATGATTTAGGGCATACCCCTTTTGGTCATATAGGTGAGCAAATTTTAAATGAGCTATGTCCTGAAGGGTTCAAGCACAATGAACAAAGCCTGCGAGTGATTGATTTCCTGGAGAATGATGGATATGGACTCAATCTTTGTTGGGAGGTAAGAGATGGCATTCTTAATCATTCTAAGGGTCAGATTGATATCTTAGGGGAAGGATGGACAGATGTTGGCACTATGGAGGGTCAGGTGTGCAAGATAGCTGATGTGATAGCTTATATTAACCATGACATTGATGATGCTATAAGGGCTGGTCTTGTTACTGAAAGCGATCTACCTAATTCAGCGATAGCTATTCTAGGTACTAGGCGTTCGCAGCGGATCAACACCCTGGTTTGTGATATTGTAAGCTATTCATGGGTAGTCAGTGGGAAAGGTGGGGTGGGGGAATCAGGTATAGGCATGAATCTGAGTGTGCTTCAGGCTACCAATGAATTGCGGCAGTTCTTGTTTGATAAAGTATATCGCCCTAGTTTAGAAAGTGAAGGGGCTAAGAAGGCAAAGAAAGCGATGCAGTTGCTGTATTCTTATTTTATGAGACATGAGGATAAACTGCCGCGAGAATTTGGCCTATTGAATGATGGCAAAGAGCGCAAAGTCGCTGACTATATTGCTGGGATGACTGACCAATATGCATCACGCCTGGCTGAGGAAATATCCCGATGAGCGTGATCAACGATGTAAAACAAAGGGTAGACATTGTAGAAGTAATCTCTGATTACGTGCCTTTGCAGAAAGCAGGGCGTAATTTTAAAGCATTATGTCCATTTCACAGCGAAAAAAACCCTTCCTTCTTCGTTTTCCCGGACCAGCAGACCTGGCATTGTTTTGGCGCCTGTAATACTGGGGGCGATGTTTTCGCATTCATTATGAAGAAGGAAGGAGTCGATTTTGGTCGGGCTCTTCCTCTTCTGGCTCGAAGGGCTGGTATAGTTTTAAGTGAACCTACAGAAGCAGAGAAAGCTAAGGGTAAGGAAACAGAGAGATTATTTGAGATTAATGAGCTTGTAAGTGAATATTATCATCACCTGTTACTAAGTACCACGGCAGGCGAGAGAGCCAAAAGTTATCTTAATAGCAGGGGAATCAGTCTTGAGACCATCAGGAAGTTCCGGCTTGGTTTTAGCCCCGATGATTGGGATGCAATTAAAAAATTTTTGATTAATAAAGGTTATGAACAAAAAGCCCTGGTTGATATCGGTTTGATAATAGAGAAAGAAGATGGAGGAAGCTATGATAGGTTTCGCAATCGGTTGATGTTTCCCATACGGGATACTAAGGGGCGTGTTATTGGTTTCGGTGCCAGAGTATTAGATGACTCTCAACCTAAGTATACCAACTCCCCGCAGACACTACTTTTTGATAAGGGAAGTAACTTTTATGGAATTGATAAAGCTAAGGACATTATTAGAAAGGAAGATTTAGCCGTAATTGTGGAAGGTTATATGGATGTCCTCGCGGCTCATCAAAATGGTTGGCAGAATGTGGTTGCCTCCATGGGAATTGCTTTAACCGAGAAGCAAGTGAATATCCTTAAAAGGTTAACCAAGAACATAACTTTAGCCCTTGACGCCGACATAGCTGGTGAGGAAGCTACCTTACGGAGTGGGGAGATATTAGCTCGTTCTCTGTGGTCTGGGTTGGTTAGATGTGAGGGTATTCTTGATGCTGAAATAAAGGCCATTCCTTTGCCCTCGGGTAAAGACCCTGCTGAAGTAATAATTGAAACCCCAAAGCTTTGGCAGGGCATGGTAACTCAAGCGTTGCCCATATTGGAATTTGCTCTTGAGGCAGTGGTAAGCAAAGTCGATTTCAACAAAGCTGAAGACAAATCGTTGGCAATACAGAAGTTATTACCTTTGCTTTATGAAGTAAAGGACCCTATAAGGCAAGCTCAATATGTGCAGAAGATGGCACATATGTTGAAATTGGATAGCCCCACATTGATGGCAGCGTTGAAGAAGATGCGTGTCACGAAAAGGAAGCAATTGCTTGAAGTGAATCACTCGCGTCTTTTCCGTCAACTCGCATCAAGTCCGATTGAGGAAATTTGTCTGGCATTATTGTTTCAACATCCTGAATATTGCGACGTAGTGCAGGAATTAACGCCGGAGTTTTTCGTATACACAGAGAATCGCGAACTTTTTAATAAGTGGCAGCAATCTCAAAGCATTTCTGAACTCAAAGAGAAACTTGACACGAATCTATTAGAACATTTAAACTATTTATTGAATAAAACTTTTCCGCCTGAGGCTCAAAAAGCTGATAGACAGCGTGAACTGACTGATTGCGTTCTCCGGTTGCAAGAGAGGCATTCCAGAAGTTTAGAAGCTAAGAAGGAAGCAATACTTAATCTTGAGAGGGAGACGCGAGGGATTGATGCTGAGCTTGCCAAATTGGAACAGCAAGGAATAGCCTCCAGTCAAAGAATCAGAGAAATTCTCATCAAACAGTCGAAAGCAGGAAAAACAAGGTGAGGTTAATTTATGGATTCTGGTAAGAGCGAAGTGACTAATGTAAATAATGAGGACGAAGGATTTGAGGAAGAGTCACGTGGTACTGAGGAGGAAGCTGAAGAGGATGCTGTTGCAGTAGTCCCCGAAGGGGCTAGACCGGAGATAGGTTTAGAAGAGCATGAAATAATTGATGATTCAACTCGCACGTATCTTCACGAAATCGGTAGGGTAAAGTTACTAAAAGCTGCTGAGGAAAAAAACCTAGCAAGGCTGATAGAGCGAGGCAGATACTTAGTTAAATTTGAGGATAATTATTTTAATAAACAAGGACGATACCCCTCAGAAGTTGATACGGTACTTTACTTGCTTTCTCGGTTATCCCGAGCTTACCCCATTGGCAAGGTTGTTGGAAGGCATGCAGGTATTAGTTATTCGGATGGTGTGATAGGAACGATAAACAACCCTAAATTCCGTGATGCCATTGATAATGAAATTGAGCCGGGCTTAGCCGAGGCAGTTGCTCAAGAGATGGATAAGAGAGTTTCAACAATAGAAGCCATAGTGGAACTTTCCTTAAGCAGTTCCCTTTTGCCGCCACAATCATTGTCTGTAATTGGGAAGAAGATTACTTTTAAAAGGATAAAAGGTCTGCTGGCTGATGAGGAGTTTATCTCCCATCTCAAGCAGCATGCTGGTCAGTTCAGGGCTCACTTTGATGAGGTGAAGAAAGAAGCTGAGCGGGCGGAAAAGCACCTTACCGAAGCTAATTTGAGGCTGGTGGTCAGCATTGCCAAGAAGTATATTGGACACGGTATGTCCTTTCTTGACCTCATTCAGGAAGGGAACATCGGCCTTATGCGGGCTGTAGAGAAGTTTCAATATAGAAAGGGTTACAAATTTAGCACTTATGCTACTTGGTGGATCAGGCAAGGAATAACTAGAGCTATAGCTGATCAAGCGCGTACCATCCGCATCCCGGTACACATGGTGGAGACAATCAATAAGCTGTTGCGAACAACCCGCCAGCTAACTCAAGAATACGGGCATGAACCAACCTATAAGGAAATTGCTGATTCTCTAAATTTAACTCCTGAAAGAGTAGAAGAAATTATAGACTTGTTTCACCATGAGCCTGTATCTTTGGAGACACCTGTAGGCGAAGATGAAGATAGTCGGCTTGGTGATTTTGTTGAAGATCGGGCTAGCCCAGCGCCAACTGAGGTAGCCTCACAACAGCTACTGAAAGAGCAAGTGGATAGGGTGCTTGATGAACTCAGTGAACGAGAGAAGAGAGTGATACAGCTCAGGTTTGGGCTTAAAGATGGGCATCCTCGAACACTTGAGGAGGTGGGTAAAGAGTTTAGTGTAACTCGAGAGAGAATTCGCCAAATCGAAGCTAAAGCTTTGCGCAAGCTGCGCCATCCTCAACATAGTAGAAAGCTCAGGGATTATCTCGAATGAGTCTATTTGAAGGGAATACCAAACATACTGGTCATATTTCTGGATGGTTTTCCCCGCATTAGCGATTTGGTCAGTTTCTGCATCTGGTAGAATTGATTAAGCATTTGGTTGATGTCTTGAGGTGTAGTACCACTCCCCCGAGCGATTCGACGCCTTCGACTACCATTGATGACGTGTGGATTGTGCCGTTCCTCAGCGGTCATGGAGAGGATAATTGCCTCTATCTTTCTTAAGCGTTTTTCTCCTTCATCGGCGGGCATATCAGAAGTGAATTTGGAAAAGCCTGGCAACATCTCAATTAAGCTCGTCAAAGGTCCCATCTTACGCATTTGATGTAATTGCTCAAGAAGGTCGTTAAGGTCAAAGCTAGTGGTGCGCATTTTCCTTTCCAGTTCCTTGGCTTGTTGCTGGCTATAGGTACTTTCAGCGTGCTCAATGAAGCTGAGCACATCTCCCATACCCAATACACGGGATGCAAAACGGTCTGGATAAAAAGACTCAAGGGCAGTTATTTTCTCTCCAGTGCCCAGAAACTTTATGGGCACTCCGGTGACAAACCTGATGGAGAGAGCTGCTCCGCCTCTTGCATCGCCATCCAACTTTGTCAAGACAAGCCCGGTAAGTCCGATTCGACCGTGAAATTCTTGAGCCACTCTTACAGCCTCCTGCCCGGTCATGGCATCTACAGTAAGTAATACTTCTGATGGTTGTAGCCTGGATTTAATGTCAGCTAATTCTTGCATCATAGTGTCATCGATGTGGAGGCGTCCTTGGGTATCAACGACCACCCAGTTTGTAGCTGTTTGGTTGGCTTGTTTTAGGGCGTTGCTACAAATGGTTATTGACGATGCACTGGCATCTTCGCTATACACAGGGATATTTTGCTGTTTGCCTAATAGCTTGATTTGTTCAATGGCAGCAGGTCGGCGGGTATCAGCAGCTACCAGTAGCGGATATTGCCCCAAATTTTTAAGGTAAGAAGCTAACTTAGCTGCCGTCGTGGTTTTGCCAGAGCCTTGTAATCCAACAAGCAAAGCAATTGCTGGGGGATGAACAATCGAAACAAGTTTGCTCGGTTCATGTCCCAAGATGCCAATTAGTTCTTCATAAACGATTTTGATAACTTGCTGGGCTGGTGTTAGACTTTGCGACACTTCTGTGCTGACGGTGCGCTCTCTTACCATGGATAGGAACTCCTTTACCACCTTGAAATTCACGTCAGCTTCCAAAAGCGATAATCGCACTTCTCGCAGAGCAGTATCGATATCCTTCTCACTGAGTTTGCCTTTACTAGCAAGTCCCTGAAATATTTTGGTTAACTTTTGAGTTAAAACCTCTAACATCGCTTTATATCAGCTTTCCCATACGATTTTTAATAGAGAGAGTAAGTCCATGTCCTCCAGGGTATTGACCACTACGTTGGCTTCAATCATGCTCTGTTGGGGATGGCTATGGTTTACCGCTAGACATTTCATACCGGCAGCTTTAGCTCCCTTAACACCAAGGGGGGAATCTTCAATTACGAGGCAACTCCTGGGATTGGTTCCCAACCTTTGGGCAGCCAGGGAATATATCTCAGGGCTAGGTTTGCTTTCCGCTACCTCGTGACCTGAGACTATACAATCGAAATATTCCTCTATATTAAGTTCATTGATAATTAAATCGATATTTTCCTTTGGTGCTGAGGAAACCAAAGCCATTTTTAAATTCCCCTTCAGCATGTCTAATAGTCTGGATGCGCCAGGTAATAGCTTGACTTTTCCTTTTATCTTATCGCGGAATTCCAGCTCCTTTTCCTGCACTATGCTCTTGATGTCCTCCTCAAGTATGTTCTGCCCTAAAATGCTACGAACTATGAAGTCGTTTCTAGAGCCAAAAAGCCTGATGAAATCCTCCTCGCTGAACTTTACTCCCCTTCTGGAAAAGACTTCTTGCCAGGCAGCAAAATGGAAAGAAGCAGAATCAACCAGCACGCCATCCATATCCCACATAATCGTTATTCTTGTTTTCCCGACTATGTAAAACAAGGAGGTGTTTTCGGCTATGATTGTGCCATCTTTGAGAGTCAGCATCCCTTTTGCTTTGGCTACTCTATGTGTTTTTTGGGTAACTTGAGCAGAGATTTGGATTGGCTCACCAACTGGTGCGGGATGTCTAAATTTCACCTCGCTCGTCCCAGTAACACAATCAAGCCCATGGCAGAGTATAGCGTAAACATTTGCCTCATCGAGAATAGTGTAAAGAATGCCACCGTGGGTAAAGCCCGGCCATCCTTCGTGAGACTGCTGTGGAGTGAATTTGCTTTCAACTTTCTCACCATCATAAACAAATTCTAGCTTCAACCCGATAGGGTTATTTTGACCGCAAGCGAAGCAGAATCCTCCCGTGTATTCTACTTCTTTAAGGCTTCGTTTTCGCATTATTTTTCCTCCTTTCTTTGGGCTTTGTTATCTGGGGAGGGCGAAGATACATTGGCTGAAGCGTTGCAAGGTCATCTCGTTCTCCCCGACTAAGCCTTTGCCAACCCAGAGCAGCAAGGTAACCAGCTCGAGGTAACCTGGCGATGCTTTGTGGTATTATAGCTAATTCGCCCAGAGTTTGGTGTATTTCGTTTGCCATGTCACCGGAGATTTCGCCGCAAAAGAGTGTTTCTTGGTTGCTCTGGTCGCATAAAGTCCGGAGTGTGGTTAAGTGTTCTTCTTCCAACCGACACCAATGGTCAGCTTCTTGTTGGTAAAGAGCAGTGGCAATTTCCTGTCGGCTTGCTTTAAGGATAGGGCGTATTGGGAGTTTACTGTAACTGAATGGATAAGCTTCGACTTCTAATGTGCTTATGCCAAGCAGAGGAATGTTCAAGGAGAGGGCCATTCCTTTTGCAACGCTTATTCCTACTCTCAAGCCATTGAAGCTTCCCGGACCTTTAGCCACGATAATTGCTTCAATAGAGCTTGGTTGTAATTTAGCCTGTTTGAGCAGATAAGCTAGATTGGGTATCAATTCTACCGTGTGGTTATAAGTTGACTGCCAGGTTAGCTCAGATAGAAGTTCTCCTTTATGGGACAGAGCAGTGCTGGCAATATTGGAAGAGGTATCTATAGCCAGTTCCATGATTTTTCCTGGTTCAATCTTGACCTGAGTTTTTCCATCAATTCTAGGTATCGTTCACCCTTAGGTTCGAGGTAAATGGAGCGTTCTGTCTCGGAATCGGGAACGTAATTTAGCGATATAACTAAATTTTTCTCAGGTAATGCTGAAGTTCCTTTCTCTGCCCATTCTACCACACAAACTCCATGGCCGTAGAGATATTCCTCAAGCCCCAGGTCGTTGATTTCCTCGATGTGGGTAAGGCGGTAGAAGTCAATATGGTATAGGGAGAGGTTGCCTTGATATTCCCTGATTATTACGAAGGAAGGACTGAAGGGATATTCCTTTATGTCCAGACCTTTACCAATGCCCTGAACGAGGCAGGTCTTGCCAGTTCCCAGCTCACCGATGAGGAGGAAGATATCGCCTTGTTGGGCTAATTCGCCAAGGTGGCTTCCCAAAAGCTGGGTTTCCTCTGGACTACGTGACCTTACTCTTAGGGGCTTCGTTTTTGAAATGTTCCCAACCTGCCTTTCTAGTAGTGACGGCATTCCCCATGCTATCTATCAAAGTCACCCGGGTGGGCAGAATTTCCTTGGTTATCTCGCCAATTACGCTCACCGGACAATCTAAAACACGCTTAACCTTCTCCATAGTAGCTTTATCGGCGGTGAATAACAGTTCATAGTCCTCGCCTCCGCTTAGAGCCAGTTCCTGATAGCCCGGGAAATTGGCTTTAACCAAAGGGTGCACAGGTACCCTGTCTATCTTTATCTGGGCGTTAACTTTGCTAGCCTGGCATATGTGGTCAAGGTCAGCAATGAGCCCGTCGCTTATGTCTATGGCAGTATTGACTCCCCGCTGTAGCAAGAGCTGTCCCTCTTTTATTCTTGGCGTAGGTCGAAGATGCGCTTGTCTTAAAATGTTGGTGGTTTCATTATCAAGTGTCGTTTTCTTCTGGAGCATTTTTAGTCCCGCTGCCGAGCGACCTAAAAAGCCGGTAACTGCTATTTGTTCTCCAGGTACAGCCGTTGATCGTTTGAGTATCCGATTACCGTTAGAGAAACCTATAATGGTGATGGTGATAACCACATTGGGAGAGGAAGCCAGGTCGCCTCCTATTATGGCTACCTGAAACTGGTTAGCAAGCTCTGCCAAGCCGTGACAAAAATCGGTGACATTTTCCACCTCAAGGTCCTCGGGCAAAGCTAGAGACAGTAAAGCGTATGCAGGAATACCGCCCATGGCGGCAATATCGCTCAGGTTTACCGCCAGGGCTTTCCAGCCTAATTCTTTCCAGCTAATAGCATTCAGGTCAAAATGTGTGTCCTGGATCAGACTATCTGTGGTGGCCAACTCAATATAATCGCCGCTCTGCCAAGCGGCGGCATCATCGCCAATGCCGACCAAAAGTTGCCGCCAGGAATCATATCGGGGATTTTGGGATTTTTCGGCGATGCTCTGTATAATCTCAATTAAGCCAAATTCTCCCAACTCGGATAGCTTCATCAATTGAATTATAACATTTCAAAAGCTGGCCTGTGATGCTATAGTCATTGTGGTATGTAAGCACTGCAATCGCGTAGAAAGGCTGTGAGGTTGTTTCGCCTTTGGCTCGCGATGGTGAATTAAGGAGTTACTGTTGTGAGGTATGCTATCCTTGCCGATGTCCATAGCAATCTAGTTGCTTTTCAAGCTGTGCTTCAGGATATAGAAAGCAAGGGCGGTATTGATGAGATTTGGTGCTTGGGCGATGTAGTGGGCTATGGACCTGAGCCTCATGCCTGCATTGAGCTTTTATGTCAATACAAGCATATTTGTGTTGCCGGCAATCATGACTGGGCAGCTACTGGTAAACTTGATATCTCCGATTTTAATCCCCATGCAGCTCAAGCCATCCTTTGGACGAGGCAGCAACTGGCTGCCGGGGATATGAATTATCTGCAAGATCTTCCTCAGAAGATAAGCAGGGGGGATTTTACCCTAGTTCATGGCAGTCCTCGCCATCCAATTTGGGAATACCTTGAGCCAGGGTGGCTATCAGCAAAGGATGTGGAGGATAACTTTAACCAGTTTGACACCAAATTTTGCCTTGTAGGGCATTCTCATAAACCGATAGTCTTCCAGCAGGATAGTTTAGAACATTACTCTGTGGCTAAAATTCCCAGTGAAATAAGGTTAAGCTTTGAAAGCAAGCGCTTGATTATCAATCCTGGTGGGGTGGGACAACCCCGTGATGGTGACCCTAGAGCTAGCTATGCCATCTATGATGGCGAGGCTCAAATGGTATATTATTATCGGGTTAACTACGATATAAGTGCTACTCAGCAAAAAATGATGGAATATAATTTACCTGCGCCTTTGATTGAACGATTAAGTTATGGCTACTAGTATGATATACTATACGGATTAAAATACTAGAGTTAGAGATGACTGATTATGAGTTAGTAACTGTGATAAGCCCCGAAGTTGACGGGGAAAGACTGCCTGAGATTATCGAGCAGGTGGGCAAGTTTATTACTGACGAAGGTGGGATGGTGGAATCAACTGAACAATGGGGAATACGGAAGTTAGCTTATCCTATAAAGAAGTTCATGGAAGCTAATTATGTTTTGACGCGATTTAAGCTGGAGCCCAATTTGACGAAGAAACTTGGTGCTGAACTACGAGCTTCGGAGGAAATTCTGCGGCATCTTATAGTAACAAGGGAGGGTTGAGAGATGGCAAGTTTAGCTAAAGTAACACTTATTGGTAATGTAGGCGGTGATCCTGAAATGCGCTATACCCCAAATGGTAGGGCAGTTACCTCTTTTCGGATGGCTACTAATCGTCGTTATACCACTTCCAGTGGCGAGACCAGGGAAGAAACAGATTGGTTTAGAATTAGCGTTTGGGGCAAGCAAGCGGAGGCTTGTAATCAATTTGTGACTAAAGGGAAACAGGTTTACGTTGAAGGAAGACTGCATGCTCGTAACTGGGAAGGACAGGATGGGCAAGTGCGTACCAGTCTTGAAGTAGTAGCGGACCGAGTGCTCTTCCTTGGTAAGCCAGGAGCTGTAGCTCCCCTTCCTGAAGAGGGCGTTCCTGAGGAAGGCGAGATCCAGCCCGAGGATCTGCCTTTTGAGTAATTCGAAGGAGTAAAGAATTGGCTGATTTTAGAGCAACAGGGCGGACAAGAAGCTTCATCCGTAAGCCTGCAGTTTGTCCTTTCTGCACTGGAAAGGCAACCATAGACTATAAAGATGTAGCTACCTTATCTCAGTATCTCACTAGCCATGGAAGCATTGGGTCACGGCACACAACTAGGGCTTGTGCTAAGCATCAGCGGGCTCTGGCACGAGCTATAAAGAGGGCTCGTTTTTTGGCTTTGTTGCCTTATGCCCCGGTTCATATCTGGAAGACAGGCGGTGTAGGCTTGCCTGCATCAAGACATCGCAGGAGTTAAATGCCTAAACGAACTTATCAGCCAAAGAGGCTTTCCAGGAAGAGAAAGCTCGGCTTTCGTGCCAGAGTGGCTACTCGAGGTGGCCGGAGAGTGCTTAAGCGAAGGCGGCTTAAAGGGCGGTGGAAGCTGACCCCGGTTTAGTTGTATGGGACGACCCTTGACGCTAACCAAGAAGGCAGATTACTTTTCGGTTTACCAAAGAGGCAAAGTATGGAAGGGAAATCTAATAGTGGTGAGAACTTTGCCCACGGGCTTAGGTTCGACCAGGTATGGTCTTTCGGTGAGTAAGAAGGTGGGCAATGCGGTAATACGCAATCGGTTGAAGCGCCTATTAAGGGAGATAATGCGGCTACAAGTGATAAAGCCGGGATGGGATATAGTATTTATTGCCCAACCTGAAGCAGCGGGTGCTGATTATCATGAATTGAAAAATTCGGTAGCTAGATTATTGGGGCAGGCGCAGTTGTTGATGGACGATGACAAAACGGTTAATCCTCGATTTGATTGAACTATATCAAACGACGATATCGGAAGTTACGCCGCATTCCTGCCGTTATCAACCCACTTGCTCGCACTATGCTCATGAAGCGATTGAAAGGTATGGATTTATTAAAGGTAGCTGGTTGGCAACTAAACGATTGGCTCGGTGCAATCCTTTCTCTAGAGGGGGATATGACCCTGTGCCTTGACCGCCATGCTGTGAGATATTGAAGTGAAAACTAATCTAACAAAATTTGTCGTCCTTTTTTGCCTTTTTAGCTTATTTGCATTTGGTTGTGCTGAAGCACCAACCGGGTTCTCGGGAATTACGCGTGGTGACGGGATTCTTTATGTAGGTTCAATGGATGGCAAAATCATTGCGATGAATGCCTCTGCTCGGAGCCAGCAACTTCACTTCCCGGCGGATGGGGAGTGGGTTTACGCTATTACTACTACTTCCCAGGGGGGATTGTCATGCGGTCCAGTATCCACTCCTGTTGCCATATATGGTACACCCGCTGTGGATGGAAATTTAGTGTTTATTGGCACCTATAATGGCAAAGTCTATGCCTTTAATATAGCTAATGGCGCTATGAGATGGGATTATCCTAAAGAAGGGTATATAGGAGCCATTGTAGGCAGCCCGGTAATCGTAAATGATACTGTTTGCCTGTGTAGTTCGGATGGCAGAGTTTACGCTTTGGATACGACCTATGGTGAATCTAATTGGAACTCGACTGTTCTTTGTGACAAGCTATGGGCCACTCCCTATATTGAGGGGGATAAGCTTTACATAAGTACCTTTGATGGGCATCTTTACGCCTTATCGGCTGACGATGGCAGTATAACCTGGAGTTTTGCCACAGAGTCAAAAATAGGATTTGTTTCCTCTCCAGTAGTGTCTAACGGAGTGATATTTGTAGGTTCCTTAGACCGCAACCTCCATGCTGTGAAAGTAGAAAGCAATGAAACATTGTGGAAATTCGCTGGAGGCAACTGCTTTTGGGCTACTCCTTTAGTTAGCAACAATGTGGTTTATGCTGGATGTCTTGATGGTAAGATTTATGCTGTTGATGCTGGCGATGGCACACAATTGTGGTCTTTTGATGCGGGAAGTCCTATAGTCGCCTCACCACTTCTGGTGGATGATTTACTGATAATAGCGTGTGACTCAGGAGAGGTATATGTTCTTAAGACTGAGGCTACAGGTGGTGACAGGATAGTAAATCAGTTATCCATTGGTACTTCTATCCGAGCATCGTTTTGTGCTTCAGGTGATGTAGTTTATGTTCGTGGACAGGATAATTGTCTGTATGCCTTGGATGTGAAACAGGGAAAGGAGACTTGGAATTTTACTCTAACTACCGAATAGAGGTTTTATAGTCATGGCTGACCTGTGGAGTTTGATTATTCTCAACCCGATGCTTAATGGGTTGATTGCGCTGACCAGTGTTTTAGATGGCAGTTTTGGACTGGCTATCATTGCGCTCACCATCATAGTTCGTTTGATACTCGTGCCCCTTACTTTGAAGCAACTCAAAGCCACCAAGGCTTTGCAAGGCATGCAACCTAAAATCCAGGAATTACAGAAGAAACATGGTAAGAATCAGCAAAAACTTCAGCAGGAGATGATGAAGCTCTATAAAGAGGCTGGAGTCAATCCGCTGGGTTGTTTGTGGCCAATGCTGGTTCAATTTCCAGTGTGGATTGCCCTCTATCAGTCTATCATGAGGGCTTTAGCTACTACTCCCGAAAGCCTGTTAGATTTATTTCGGCATCTTTACTCCTGGGAGGTGGTGACTCGGGCCCTTCCGCTAGATAGCCATTTCCTGTGGCTCAATTTAGGAGTGCCTGACGGCACCATGATTCTAGCCATTATAGTGGGCGGCTCAATGTGGGTACAACAGAAGATGGTAACTGCTCCCACGGTTGACCCGAGGCAGAAGTCGATGAATAGCATGATGCAGTTAATGATGCCATTTATGTTTGCTTTCTTTACCTTGATGTTTCCCAGCGGTTTGGCTCTTTTTTGGGCAGTTTCCAATGTGATTGGCATTGTAATTCAGTATTTAGTTACTGGGTGGGGGTACCTGGGTCGTGGTGCTTTGCCTAAGTTGCCATTAACACGGTAAACTAAAACAGCATCATCAAAACAATCTTAAGGCAATTCAGTACTGTGGTGAATTGCTCAAAGGGGAGGTTAAAATATGGAGGAGCTGGAGATAGTTGCAGGCACGGTTGAGGAAGCACTGGAGGAAGCGGAAAGGCGACTTGAGATGAAGCGAGACCAATTTGAAGTAGAGGTTGTTAATGAAGGGAAGTCAGGGATTCTGGGTATGGGAGCTGAAGAGGCTGTAATCAGGGTGAAGCCTTTACCTCCACCAGGGGAGGATTTGGTTGAGATAGCTAAAGAGATTCTGAATAAGTTGCTTGATTTGTTAGAGGTAACAGCCGAGGTTGAAGTTCTGCCTGACCAAATACCGGTGACTTTTAATATCAAAGGCGATGATTTGGGTATTTTGATTGGACGTCATGGGCAAACCATAGCCTCTTTGGAGTACATTGTTAAACTTATAATAGCTGGACGATTAGAGAGTTGGCAGCCACTTTTTATTGATGTTGGTGGATACCGGGAACGGCGCCGCAGTTCACTTCAGGAATTGGCGTTGCACTTGGCGGAACAGGTTAAATTAAGACAGCATGCTATAACTTTGGAGTCAATGCCTGCCAGTGAACGGCGCATCATCCACCTCGCCTTGGCTGAGCATCCTGAAGTGGTAACTCATAGTATAGGTGTCGGTGAGGATAGGAAAGTAGTTATTTCACCTAAACAGAGCTAAGTTGTGTTCAAGAAGGTCAATAGTAAAATAGACTTCCCTCAACTGGAAAAGGATATTCTCCGTTATTGGAAGGAACACAAGATCTTTGACAAAAGTGTTGAGGTGAGGGAAGGGTCGAAGAGGTACGTCTTTTATGAAGGTCCACCTACCGCTAACGGCAGCCCGGGGATCCATCATGTGCTTTCCCGTCTATTTAAAGATGTTGTCTGCCGGTATAAAACGATGAAAGGCTATCACGTGCCACGCAAGGCTGGATGGGATACCCATGGTCTGCCTGTGGAGTTGGAAGTGGAGAATACCCTTGGATTTACCAGCAAGGCTCAAATTGAGGAATATGGGATAGCCCAGTTTAACCAAAAGTGTCGGGGAAGCGTTTCCAAGTATATCAAGGAATGGGAGGCAATGACTGAGCGTATTGGTTATTGGCTGGATATGAAGAATCCCTATGTAACACTGGATAATGGCTATATTGAATCTTGCTGGTGGGCGATAAAGCAATTGTGGGACAAAGGGCTTGTTTATCAGGGATACAAGGTAACGCCGCATTGTCCCCGGTGTGGGACATCTCTTAGCTCTCACGAAGTAGCTCTGGGTTACGAGGAGGTTGATGACCCTTCGGTTTATGTAAAATTTAGGCTCACGCCGAGTTCGGTCATGACGACACCCCTTGAGCCTCTTTTCAATAACTTCCAGCACAAGCCCGCTTACTTGCTGGCGTGGACTACTACTCCTTGGACGCTCCCTGGGAATACTGCCCTGGCGGTGGCACCAGATGCTGAGTATTCAATAATGGAGGGAGAGGATGATTACCTTATCATGGCTTCGGTTCTTGTGGGTAAGGTAGGACTTGAAGGCTATCGTGAGGTAGATAGGGTCAAGGGGGCAGACCTCGCGGGCGTGCAAAAAGGGCTGAGATACGAACCGCTATTCAATCCACACGAGTATGGTGTAGAAAGAAAGCGGTTCAGTGAGTATCACAGAAAACCAGGCCCATGGCTTATGGCACTTGAAATTCAGCCAGAGGATATGGCTTTATCCTTCCCGGTTATCGATACCGACTTCGTCTCCCTGGACGAGGGCACTGGCATCGTCCATAGTGCACCGGCTTTTGGCGAGGTGGACTTTGGGGCGGGTGAGGATAATGGCCTCGATTTCGTGCGAGATTATGTTGATTTGCAGGGTATCATACAGGGTACCTATCCCTTCGCTGGCAACTTTGTGAAAGATGCCGACCCTCTTATCCTTGAAGACCTTAAATCTCGTGGTTTGCTTTACCGCAGTGAGAGAATTGTTCATACCTATCCTTTCTGCTGGAGGTGTGAATCGCCTCTTCTCTATTATGCTAAGCCAGCCTGGTACATCAAAACAACGGCAGTAAAAGATAGGCTTACTGGTGGTAACGATGAGATAAACTGGTATCCTGAGTATATCAAGTATGGTCGTTTCGGTGATTGGCTGGAAAACAACGTCGATTGGGCTATCTCCAGGGAGCGCTATTGGGGGACGCCGTTGAATATCTGGCGATGTGAATCCTGTGGTAATCTTGACTGCGTAGGTAGCGTTGAGGAACTAAAGACAAGGTCAAAACTGACAGCTGACAGCTATCAACTGAAAGCTTTGAGTGATTTACATCGTCCTTACGTAGATGAAATCACTTTTCCTTGTCCTGGATGCAACGGTGTAATGCACCGTGTTCCTGAGGTACTTGACTGTTGGTTTGATTCTGGGGCCATGCCCATAGCCCAATGGCATTATCCTTTTGGGGATAAGGAGCAATTTGAACAGAATTTCCCTGCTGATTTTATTTGTGAAGCCATTGACCAAACTCGTGGTTGGTTTTATAGCTTACATGCTATATCCACGCTGCTCTTCGACCGCCCTTGTTTTAAAAATGTTGTCTGTTTAGGGCACATCGTGGATGCTCAAGGCGAAAAAATGAGCAAATCTAAGGGTAACGTCGTTGATCCCTGGATGGTGGTGGACAACTATGGTGCTGATGTGCTTCGTTGGCACTTACTTACCGCAGCGCCCGGAGAAAATGTCCATCGTTTTTCCACGCAAATGGTAGCTGAGACAATGCGGGGAGATTTGCTTACTTTGTGGAATATCTATTCCTTTTTTGTTCTTTACGCTAACATTGACCATTTTGTTCCTCAGGAAGGGGAAAAGAATCTGTCTTTTTCTCACCTGGATAACTGGATTATCTCGGAGCTCAATCGGCTTATCGCTGACGTGACCAAGGCGTCAGATAATTATGACTTTACTTCAGCAGCACGTAGAGCCGGGAATTTTGTGGACGAGCTTTCCAACTGGTATGTAAGGAGGGGCAGGCGGCGATTTTGGAAAAGCGAAGAAGATGCCGATAAGTTAGCTGCTTATAACACCCTGTACCAGTGTTTGGTAACCTTATCCAAGTTGTTGGCTCCGTTTGTCCCCTTCATTGCTGAGGAAATTTACCGAAACCTGATTTGTTCTGTGAATCAGCAAGCTCCCGAAAGTGTGCATCTGACTGATTTCCCATTGGCAAATGAAGCTAAAATTGATGACAGGTTGGACGGTGAGGTTAGATTAGCAATGAAGATAGCCAGTCTGGGCAGAGCGGCGCGAGCTAAAGCAGGCATCAAGGTACGGCAACCATTGGCTAAAGCAATTATTACATTAACGCAGGAAAGCGGAAGGGGTGCTTTGCAAAAGTCTGCCGCTGATGTCATGGATGAGATAAATGTTAAGGAACTGGAGTTTGTTAAGGACACGCTATCAGAAGACATGCCCTACCATGCCGTGGCTAATGATGGGAAATATTGGGTAGCTATAGATGCAAGGTTATCTCCCCAGCTTGAAGATGAAGGCGCAAGCAGGGAAATCGTGCGTCATATCCAGACTATGCGTCGTGCTGCCGGATTTGATGTTGCCGACCATATTGCTACCTACTATCAAGGAGAAGAAGATATTACCAGAGTGATGAAGGATTTTGCTGGCTATATCAAGCAAGAGACCTTGTCTCTGGAGCTTACTAAGGATTTACCGCCTGAAGGTGCTTATGTTGAAAAGCATCGCATCTCAAACAGCGATGTTTTGTTGGCTGTCAGTAAGGTTGACTAGCTTTGTGGCGACGGGCTTTGCTCTAGCACAGCGTAGGTTGTCTTGGTGGCTCTTCCTCTAACAAAAGTTATCTCTACTGTTTCACCAATTTGGCACTCAAGTATCGCCTCCTGCAATGCTTGAGCGGTGGCAATTTCTTTGTCTTGGAACTTGGTGATTATATCTCCCTTCTTTAATCCGGCGGCCTCCGCTGGGCTGTCAGGAGCCACCTCTGTAATCAGCACTCCTTCATCAATTGTAAGGTTGTTGAGCCAGGCGGTGAGCCAGTCCAGAGTTTGAATATACACTCCCAGCCAGGGGCGAATTATGTAGCCCTGGCGGATTAAATCTTCAATGATTGGCTTGGCGCTACTGCTGCTTATGGCGTAACCCATGTTTTCTGCCCCAAGGATCTTGGCACTGGTAATGCCTACCACTTCGCCCTTCATGTTCACCAGTGGTCCGCCACTATTACCGGGATTGATCGCTGCCGTAGTTTCGATCAGGGCATAGAGCATCTCCCCGGATAATAGGGTTATGGTGACGTTTGATCCACTTACAATTCCTTCGGTTACCCTCAGACCCATGCCAAAGGCATTCCCAATAGCCAGCACCCATTCCCCTATTGCTAGTGAGGAGGAATTGCCCAGGCAGGTGTAGGGTAAATCGCTGGCGTCAACTTTGATCACTGCCAGGTCAGTCAGCGCATCTTTGCCCACTACATTGGCGGAAAATGTCTCGCCATTATCCATAGTTACCTCAATATTTTGAGCGTTGGCAACCACATGCTCATTGGTAGCGATATATCCCTGCTCTCCGTCAATCACGAATCCAGAGCCTTGAGCTACCTCTGTAGTTACGGAAACTACCGCAGGTTTCACCTTTGTCACTACAGCGGAGAAGCTTGGCAACAAGGCGCTTGATTGATTATATGTGGTAGGGAAAGTCCAATTGGGCTCAATTGTTTCGGTGGCATTGCTGGGGGGAGGGGGAGTGAATACTTCGGGCGCGATGCAGCCAGTTACGCTCAGCAGAATTAAAGCTAACGTCGCTAGAAAAAGGGAGATGTGTTTGAATTTATCACGCATTACAAACTTAATTTTATTACTCTAGCTTGGTTTGGACAAGTTTTCCTATCAAGTGACTTATTTAAGGATAGGTGGTAAAGTATTATAAAATGACTCAGCTATATTTGGAGCAGCTTTTGAAGGGGGTTGTAGAACCTTTGTTACTTCTCGTTATCAGCGAGTTGCCGACGTATGGCTATCACATTGCCAAGGAGTTAAACAAGAGGAGCAGAGGTTACTTCAAATTCGGAGGCAGCACCATTTACTCAGCACTACGCCGCTTGGAACGGGAAGGGTTAGTGTTGAGCACGTGGCAGCAGGTTACCCAGAAGCAAAAGCGGAGATGCTATGAGTTAACTGAAAAAGGGCATCAAATTCTAGCTGAGGAATTAAGCGAGTGGCAGCAATTTTATAATGCCACCAGTAAGGTTGTAAGTTACTGAAGCTATCTTTGCAGTCGAAAGCGAAATAGTGGTACTACGCATCTTAGGTGCCCATAGCAACGAAGCTAAAGGGGCTTGCCTAACTTCTTTGTTGCTTGATGATGTGTTAGCTATAGATGCCGGTGGGCTTACTTCCACCCTTTCTTTAGCCGAGCAAGAAAAAATCAAGGCTGTATTGCTTACACACCATCATTTTGACCACACACGGGATTTAGTCACTCTTGGTTACAATGCTGCTTTGTGGGATGGTCAAATTAAAGTCTATGCTCTATCTGAAACTCTAAACGTTGTTATTCCATGCCTTCTTGATGGCAAGATATATGCTAATCTGCTTGAATATCCCTCTAAGAAAAGACCCGCACTTCAGTTTGAGACTATTGAGCCATATAAGGAAGCAAATATGCAAGGATACAAGATTTTGGCATTACCGGTAAAACATAATACCCCTGCTGTTGGTTATCAAGTTACCTCCCCCGAGGGTAAAAAGTTGTTTTACACCGGTGATACCGGTCCCGGGCTATCTGATTGCTGGGAGCATATTTCCCCCGATTTACTTATCTGCGAGTCTTCCCTTCCAAATATGTTGGGAGATTTTGCCAGGAAAGCTGGACATCTTACCCCACAACTGCTGAAAGATGAGCTTATCCAGTTCAAGCAACTTAACGGTTATTTGCCAAAGGTCATCGTGATTCATGTTGCTATTTTGCATGAGCAGGGAATTGAACAAGAAGTGGCCCAGGTAGCCAGGGAGCTGGGAGCTGATGTAAGCCTGGGCCACGAAGATATGCGGGTGGTGTTATAGGTTAGCCTACCTTTGGCAGCTCAGCCAGCGCCTCCTTTACCTTGTCCTCGGGATATTCATAATCCTGGAGCTTGCCCGAAAAGTAAGCATCATAGGCAGCCATGTCAACATGTCCATGTCCGCTGTGGGCTATCAGGATGGTTTTTGACTCGCCTGACTCTCGGCATTTCAACGCTTCATCGATTGCCACTTTGATGCAATGGTTTGTTTCCGGTGCACTGATGATGCCCTCGGTGCGGGCGAAAGTCACCCCGGCTTTGAAGGTAGCAATCTGGTGCTCAGCCCTGGCTTCAACAAGACCTAATCGATGGAGGTGACAGATAATGGGTGCCATCCCATGATAGCGCAAGCCACCAGCATGTATCGGGGGTGGGATAAAGCCATGTCCCAGGGTGTACATCTTAATCAAGGGAGTGAGCTGGGCTGAATCGCCAAAGTCATAGGCATATGGTCCCTTGGTAACGGTGGGAGCAGACATAGGCTCGACATTGATGATACGCAGGTCTGGCCTTGTCCCATCAATTTTATCCTTGACAAAGGGCAAAAATAGCCCGGCGAAGTTTGAGCCTCCACCAATGCAGCCGACGATGATGTCGGGGTAGGCATCTGCCTTCTCCATCAACTTTTTCGCCTCCAGGCCGTTCACAGTTTGATGCAGCAGAACATGGTTGAGCACGCTGCCCAGGGCGTAGTGAGTGTCATCATGGGTCACACAATCTTCTACCGCCTCGCTAATGGCAAGACCAAGGCTGCCGGGGCAATCAGGCCATTTTGCCAGCATATCTCGCCCTACCTTGGTATCCTCACTCGGGCTGGGCACGCATTTAGCCCCCCAGGTCTCCATCATTATTCTGCGGTAAGGCTTTTGATCATAGCTAATCCTCACCATATAGACCTTGATCTCAACGCCGAAGCAGGCGCCGCCGAAGGATAGGGCACTTCCCCACTGCCCTGCTCCAGTCTCGGTGCTGATGCGCTTTATCCCTTCCTGTTTGTTGTAATATGCCTGGGCTACGGCGGTATTTGGCTTATGGCTGCCGGGAGGGCTTGTCCCTTCATATTTGTAGAAAATCTTTGCCGGCGTATCCAGAGCCTTCTCCAATCTATGCGCCCGAAATAGCGTTGTCGGTCTCCATAGCTGGTATACATCGCGCACCTCCTCGGGTATTTCAATCCATCGCTCAGTGCTCACCTCTTGCTTGATCAGCTCCATGGGAAATAGGGGTGCTAAATCGTCAGGAGTGACTGGATTTCCAGTACCTGGGTGCAGAACCGGTGGCAGCGGCTCGGGCAAATCAGCCTGGATGTTGTACCACTGAGTAGGGATTTCTGTTTCGTCAAGGGTGAATTTTGTTCTTTCCATTTTCTAACCTCCTTTCATTGTTTGTCTATTTCACCGTTTCTATTCAGGCGTCGGCGTGGCGCCAAGTCTTAATATTAACATAATCAAACCTCCTTCAGCATAATAAAAAGGCCTCTCGCCAGGGGGCGAGAGGCCTAACCTTCGCGGTGCCACCCCATTTCAGTCTTGCGACTATCTCTTATCAGGTACGGCTCAGCTTGAGAGCGATACCCCGGGCTTCTAACGGTGCCCTACCGACAAAGCCTACTCAGCCTTGTAGCCTTTCGGTTTGCAGCTCCCAGGTCCATTCCAGCCTTGCGCAAGTATCGGCTTACACCTTACCCGACTCTCTGAACTCCGCCTCAGATTGTACTAGTCCTGTTCGCAGCCTTTCACTTATTCAGTTTCATTATATTCTATGTAGCAAGCCCACTCTTTGTCAAGAGAGGTTAGCTGGGCAAAGTTGAAGACAGCTATAACATGCGCAGGGGAAGCGTGATTCCATTCAGATGTGTGGTTATACTGTGAACAGATACAGCCTGATTGACAAACTCCGGGGTTCAAGGTAGAGTGTCTCGAATATGTCCCGAATATTTGATAGGGCGGGTGTAGCGTAAAAACAGTCAAAGTAGGTGGGTGTGGCATGATGTGGGGCGACCTTATCCAGCCTTCTGTTGAGATGGCTGAGAAGGCTGATGTGCACTATCAATGTTACGATTTTCTCTCTGAATTTACCATGTCGTTGCTTTATCGGTTGAGGCAAAGGAGTCCTCTTTCAGGTTATCCCACCGATGTTGTGGAATGGAATAAACGGCTTTTGCCCATCGCCATTAAGAAAGGCATCAGGCTTGTTTCTAATGGAGGAGGGGCTAATCCCGAGATAGCTGCTGACGAGATATTGTATATAGCTCAGGCGCTGGAAGTGCCTTTGAAGCTGGGAGTTGTTACTGGCGATGATGTGCTTGATACTATAAAGAGGCTGCGAAAGGAAGGGATGAAATTCCCCAACACGGATACTGGCGAGGAGGATATTACCAGCATCGAAGACAAGGTGATAGGTGCTCATGCTTACATCGGTGCTGACCAGATTATCGAAGCTCTTAAGGCGGGATGTGATGAGATAGTGGGAGGAAGGTTCTCCGATAACGCTTTATACGTTGGGCCAATGATGTATGAGTTTGGCTGGGAATATAAGGAACCTTATTGGAATAAAATTGGCGCTGCTATAACTGCGGGGCACATAGTTGAATCCTCCCGGTCGTGTTGTGGTGCGATGAGCAGCATATGGCGGGAAATTCCTGAGCCCTGGCATCCTGGTTATCCTATTGTCGAGATGAATGAAGATGGCACTGCGGTAATCACCAAGACGCCTGACACGGGTGGTTTGGTGAACCGCCAAACAATCAGGGAGCAGTTGGTCTACGAGATTCTCGACCCCCGAAACTATGTAATGCCCGATGGAATTGCTGATTTGACGACGTTGCATCTTGAGGATGTGGGGCAGAACAGGGTAAGGATTGCCAACATGACTGGAAAGCCAAGACCTGACAAGCTGAAGGTAGGAATAGGCTTCCATGGTGGGTTTCTGTTTGATGTAACTGTTCACATTGTCTGGCCTGATGTTCTGGAGAAGGCGAGAATGTGCAAAAAGCATTTCCAGGAGTGGCTTAAGTGGGCTAATGTGCATCCTTTAGAGTGGGAGGTTCAGATTGACGGTGTTAACATGTGTTTGGGTCCCACCGTTTCCGTAGATGAGATAGAGGAAAAATATGGCAGGGACATTCCTGAGATAGGAGTAAGGTTTGCTACCAAGTGGCAGACTCGTGAAGAGGCGGAGTTCTTTAAAAGAGAGCTTGGAAGGATTTGGTCAATTTTTCCTGGTTTGCCATTTGGACAGCATGTTCCGCCAGCGCCCATTCGGATAACAGCTTTCTGGCCAACGCTTATCCCCAGGAGCGAAGTCCATCCTACATTAGCTATAAAGGAAGGCAGACTGTAGGAAGGAGGCAGAATGGTAGTAAAGATACCAAAGACGGGTAAGGTGCAACTAAAGGATATTTGCTATGCACGCTCTGGAGATAGAGGGGATAAAAGCAACATTGGTTTGCAGGCTATTGATTTCGACGAAAAGATTTATGGACTGATAAAGAAGAAGGTCACCCCCGAGGCACTGCAGAAGCATTTCAAGGAGTGGAGCAAGGGTGATGTGCATATTTATCCCATGGATAACGTGAAGGCTTTGAACATCGTTCTTGACCATGGTCTTGGTGGGGGAATGACCACCACCCTCCGCTGGGATGGCACCGGAAGGGCAATGGGGCAGGCACTCTTGCGCATGTATATTGATGTCGATTAATAGTCTGTGCCGCAGGTAACAGAAGTTCTCCAGCCTGGCAAAGGAGCTCACTTGCCAGGTTGGTTTTTTGTTGAGCTTGGTATTGTAAATATCACCTGGTTAGATTTATTATTTAACCAAGACTTCGTAATATATGGGGATATCAATGGCGGTAACCAAAGAAAAGGAACTAAATATACAATCAATTAGCGAAGGTAAGTTGACCTGGTTCTATATTGAAAAGCCCTCTGCCGCTGAGGTTGAATTTTTAAAGCAGCATTTCAAGTTCCATCCCCTTAACCTGGATGACATCTTGAGCCGTATCCAGCGCCCTAAAGTCGACGAATATGATGACCATTTATTCATAGTACTCCATTTTCCTGTGTTTGATAAGGAGCATCGGATAACGAGGCCGAGCGAGGTAGATGTTTTTGTCGGGGAAAATTACCTTGTCACTGTGCATTGTTCTGCTGACCTCAAGCCACTGGCTAAGTTTTTCAGGGAGTGTCAGATTAATGAAGAGAAGCGACGCACCTATTTAGGACGAAGCTCCGGTTTTCTGCTCTACCATATTCTCGATAGGTTAGTTAACTATTGCTTCCCCATCCTGGGTAAGATTACCGAGAGCATTGATGATGTGGAGGATGTTATCTTCGCCAAAGCTGTTCCAAAGACAGTTCGTGAGATCGCCCTGATTCGGCATGACCTTATCTCTTTTCGCCGGGTTATCCATCCCCAGATACGGGTAATCGAGACGCTGGAGAAGGAGGAATATCCTTTCTTTAAGGAAGACCAGGAAGCTTATTTTGGTGACATTGCTGACCATACTCGTAAAATCTGGGATGGGCTTGAAGATAACAAGGAAGTCGTCGACGGGCTTGCTGAGACTAGCAATTGGTTAACCTCAAATCGCATCCAAGAGATAATGCGTGTTTTGACTATTATCATGGCAATCATAGCACCAGCTACATTGGTGGCTAGCATTTACGGTATGAACATCCCCTTACCAGGTGGACTGGAGTCAGGCAATCTTTTACCCTTAGGTATGTTGCTTTTAGTTATGGCATTTATCGGTGTAGGCATGATTGTTTACGCTCGCCGCCGAAGATGGTTGTAAGTATCCCTTGATTTAGAGCGGGCTCTTTTGCCTTCCAAACTGATGAAGTTCATCGCGGATAATAACGTTGGTAAATTAGCTAAATGGCTCAGGATTATTGGCTATGATACCTTGTTTTTTGATGAAACGGATGATGGGAAACTGATTAAAATTGCGGTTAAAGAGGACAGGACGATTTTGACCAGGGACACCCAAATCATGGTAAGGCGGTTGGTTACCAATGGCAGGCTAAAGGCTGTATTGATTAAACACGATAACCCCAAAGCTCAATTGCAGGAGGTGGTTACAAAACTAGATTTAGATTATCATCGTAAACCTTTCTCTCTTTGTCTCGAGTGTAACCAGCCACTAATGCCAAGAAGCAAGGAAGAAGTGCGGAGTTTAGTTCCGCCGTATGTATTCGAGACCCAGAACCACTATATGGAATGTCCAGTATGCCACCGTATCTATTGGCAGGGCACTCACTGGCAAAGAATGAGTAAGGAACTGGAGGAGCTTGCCAAGGAAGAGAAATGAAAATCGTCACTGCTGACCAAGTGAGGGAAATTGAAAATCAAGCTGTTAACTGGGGCGTTTCATTGGAAATGCTCATGGAAAATGCCGGCAACGCCGTAGCCGCACAGGTTAAGCAAGTGTTGCATAGCGCTGTTGGTAAAAGGGTGTTGGTTCTGGTTGGTCCGGGCAATAACGGTGGCGACGGCTTGGTAGCTGCGCGTTATCTCCATGACTGGGGAGCTAAGGTCAATATTTGCCTTTGTGCATCCAGGCGCAAGGATGATAAAAACCTTAAACTAGCTATGCAATGCGGGATACCTATTATCCACACTTATGAAGGTAAGACTATCGCTGACCTGCGTGCTTCCATATCCTCGGCTGATGTCATCATTGACGCCCTTTTTGGCATTGGTAAAATCCGCCCTATTGAAGGGATATTCAAGGAAGTATTGCAAAATGTTTCTATGGTTAAGGGAACGAAGTCAAAGCCTGTCCTGGTGGCTGTTGATTTACCCTCGGGGCTCAACTCCGATACTGGCGAAGTAGACCCGAATTGTCTCTCGTGCGACATCACTGTTACCTTCGGTTATCCCAAAATTGGGTTATTTAGTTTTCCTGGCGCCGAGAAAGTGGGCAAGCTAGTCATTGTTGACATTGGAATTCCTCAAGATTTGGCTCATGATATAGATGTGGAGCTGATAACCGAGCGGTGGGTAAAGGAAACTTTGCCACAGCGTCCTTTGAATGCCCATAAAGGTAGTTTTGGGAAGGTATTGGTCATTGCTGGCTCAGTTAACTACATCGGCGCTGCTTATCTTGCCTGTATGGGTGCTGCCAGAGTGGGTGCTGGGCTGGTGACTTTGGCTACTGCTACTAGCCTTCACCCCATCCTGGCGTCTAAATTGACCGAAATAACCTATATCCCACTGCCTGAAGCTAAGACGGGGGTGATTGGTTCACAGGCAATCTCTACGCTGCAATTGGAGCTTAGCAATTACGACGTATTGCTTCTTGGCTGTGGGTTGGGACAGCATCCTGACACGGTGGAATTCGTTAAGTCTTTGCTAACTGATAGCTCTCAGCTGTCAGATGTCAGCTGTCTAATTCTGGATGCTGATGCCGTTAATACCTTGGCTCAAATACCTCAGTGGTGGCGAAAGTTAAGGCGAGATGCTATCCTTACGCCGCATCCTGGGGAGATGGCGAGATTGTTGGGAATTTCGACAAAAGAAGTTCAGGAAAGTAGGTTATCAATAACGCAACGCTCAGCAAAAGAATGGAAGAAAACCGTTGTGCTTAAAGGGGCTAACACGATTGTGGCTGCTCCAAATGGGGAAGCCAAAGTGAATAATGCTGCAAATCCTGCTTTAGCTTCAGCGGGGACGGGGGATGTCCTCGCTGGTGCAATAGCTGGGCTGGCGGCGCAAGGGCTTTCTCTTTTCCATGCTGCTGCCTGTGGGGTGTATCTTCATTCTCGAGCGGGCGAGATTGTCGCTGAGAAGCTGGGTGATGCCGGGGTAATTGCCACTGATTTGCTACCTGTTTTGCCCAGGGTAATCAAGGCATTGAGAGAGGGTTAGCTGTTATGTTACTGGCTATTGATATTGGAAACAGCAGCATCGCCATAGGTATATTTGATGGCGAGAAGCTTAAGGCTACCTGGCGATTAGCCACAAGGATACAGCGCGAGGCGGATGAATATGGTGCTTTGTTGGTTGCCTTTCTCAAGCAGAAAAAGTTGCCTATTTCGAGAATCACTGGGGGAGCGACATGCAGTGTTGTTCCACCGTTGATCCCCGTTTTTCAGGAGATGTGCCGAAAATACCTGAATATTCTCCCTTTAATAGTTGAAGCGGGGGTTAAAACGGGGATACGCCTTTATGTGGATAACCCCCGGGAACTCGGTCCTGACCGGGTAGTGAACGCTGTTGCTGCTCACCATCTTTATGGAGGTCCGGCGATTGTCATTGACTTCGGCACTGCTACTACCTTTGATGTTATTTCTGAAGAAGGTGATTATTTAGGTGGAGCCATTTCACCGGGAGTCACCATTTCTACCGAAGCGCTATTTTCCTACACTGCCATGTTACCCCGGGTGGAGTTAGTTCGCCCCAAGCAAGTTATTGGCAAGAATACGATTTCTGCGATGCAATCAGGTATAATATTTGGGTATATAGGGCTTGTTGAGGGTATGATTAATCGGATAGAACAGGAATTAGGGAGTAAAATGAAGGTGATAGCTACGGGAGGATATGCCCACCTTCTGGCTGAGGCAACGTCACGGATAGAGATAATAAATCCTGATTTGTCGTTAATTGGGCTGCGTCTTATCTATGAAATAAATAAAGTAGAAGGGCGCAAGGAGCATCATGCTTGAAGGGAAAACGGTAGTCCTGGGAGTAACAGGGAGCATCGCTGCTTATAAGGCAGTGGATATTGCTAGCCAGCTCAGCAGGGCAGGGGTGAAGGTGGATGTGGTTATGACTGAAAAGGCTACCAGGTTTGTATCTCCGCTCAGTTTTCGTGCTATTACCGGAAGGACTGTGACGACCGACATGTTTGATGCCTCTTCGGAACTTAGTGTTACCCATATTGCTCTGGCTAGAGCTGCTGATGTAGTTGCTATCGCTCCAGCCACAGCTAATGTCATTGCCAAGTTAGCCGCTGGCATTGCTGATGATGTGCTGTGTTGCACGGTGCTAGCAACCAATGCACCTGTAGTAATAGCGCCAGCCATGGATGCGAACATGTATGAGAATCCTGTTACCCAGGAGAATGTGTCCAAGCTAAAGAAGCGTGGCTTTATCTTTGTAGGACCAAAATTTGGCAAGTTGGTTTCGGGGGTGGAGGGTCTGGGACGGTTTGCCAATACTGGGGAGATAATAGGTGTTATTTCTCAAGTACTGGGTAGGGGGGGAAGCTTTGCCGATAGGCATATCGTGGTTACTGCTGGTGGCAC
>Ga0315539_1000173_pt1 | contig 50068 bp, 50 predicted proteins | sample SalMarSW160150MG_FD_203097 | JGI IMG/M metagenome (GOLD analysis project Ga0315539, IMG submission 203097) | Salt marsh sediment microbial communities from the Plum Island Ecosystem LTER, Massachusetts, United States - Salt Marsh Sediment SW1601-150 ...
GGCTCTTAGCAGCGCTGATGGCTGAGTGAAGAGCCCGAGGAGCATATTGCTTGGGGTCGAGATTCAGTTCTTCCAGAGCTTGTTTTGTCAGGCTTAGCTGGTCTTCTTCATCGTAGATAACAAAGCTTGAGTCAAGCTCGATGGCTTTGCCCTCACGGCGGAGAATTCGGGCACAGATAGCGTGAAAGGTGCCTAAAGTCAGGGCTTCTACTGCTTGACCCAGGAGCTGTTCAAGTCTCTCTTTCATTTCTCGGGCGGCTTTGTTGGTGAAGGTAACCGCCATAATGTTGTGTGGGCTAACGCCGCAGGATTTAATCAGATAGGCGATGCGATGAGTAATCACTCTGGTCTTGCCGCTGCCGGGTCCAGCCAGGATAAGTACGGGCCCTTCGATGGCTTCCACAGCTTCTCTCTGGGCGGGATTAAGCGTGGCTAAGATATCCATGAGGCCTCAGGAACTATTATAGCATTGAAGGGGGGAGGCCCCAAAGAACGGGCCGCGGGCACCGGGAGAACAACACAGGCTCTAATTTGATGGAAATGTACTAGGTAAAAGTGATGGGAGGCTTCCCTGCTCAAGCCTTAAATTTACCCACGAACTTTCTGCAAATCCGCAATTGAAAGGGAATTTGCTAAAATACGCTGCCCAGTGTTACCCATGTGGTCAGCCAGCACACAGTATGGCATATGGTTCAAAGATGTTCTATTATATATCCTGAAAGGCAATTCCTTGTCAGGAATATAGCGAGAAATGCCAGCTGCTTGAGATACTAACAAAAATCTCCTCACCTTTGTTGTATTTGTGCAAATGACTGTGACAATGGAGGAAAAATGAAAGAAGGAGCTCAGATAGTTAAGACCTCGTGTCAGCTATGCCATATCTCCTGCGGTATGAACGTATACGTCAAGGATGGCAAAATTGTGGGAGTTGAAGGTATGCGTGAACACCCCTTGAACGAAGGTGTCCTCTGCCCTAAGGGGGAAGCAGCTATAGACTACGTCTATTCTCCAGACAGGCTCAAGTATCCGTTGAAAAGAAATGGCAGTGAGTGGCAGCGAATTTCCTGGGATGAGGCCCTGGATGCAATAGCCAATAAGATGACCGAAGTGAAACAGACCCACGGAGTGAAAGCGTTTGCGGCTGCCATCGGCATGTCTATTTTGCTTTCGGGTTCTTCCACACCGGCCCTTATTCGGAGATTTTGCTACGCCTTCGGTTCCCCGAACTTCTTTTCTGTGGAAAGCATGTGCTATCGCTGCCGGATCATCGCCTATATATTGACATATGGAAGATTCCGGGTAGCCGACCCTGAGAACTCCAAATGTATCATCCTCTGGGGACATAACCCCGATAATTCCAATCCCATGTTAGCCCGAGCCGTCCAGAAAGGCAGGGATAAGGGGGCAAAGCTTATCGTCGTTGACCCCAAGCGTACTCGATTGGCCGGGGAGGCAGATATACACCTGCAAATTCGACCGGGCACGGACTGTGCCCTTATAGAGGGCCTGATCAACATTATGATTTCCGAAGGGCTCTATGACAAGGAATTTGTTGACGAATGGACGTTCGGTTTTGACAAGCTGGCCGAACATGTCAAATCGTATACGCCTGCATACGTGGAAGAGATAACCGGGATACCGGCGAGCCTGGTGGAAGAAGCGGCCCGCCTTTATGCTATTACAAAGCCGGCATGCATCGCCCAGGGAACGAATGCTCTGGACCAGCAGACAACCGGTATTCAAAATAGCAGGGGCATCGCCATTCTTCAGGCAATCACCGGGAACGTAGACACTGCTGGCGGTTTCATCCGGAGCCTAAGACTCCGTGAAAATCCTGTGGAAATGCCACGGAAACTCGAGGAAAGGGGAATAGGGCAGCGAGAGTTTCCGCTTTTTTACAGTGTGCTTGGCCGGGAGTTCGGTGAGGGGCAGGCCATGCTTCTCAGTGATACCCTTCTGACCGGTAAGCCGTACCCCATAAAAATGATGATTATTGCCGGCTCTAATCCTATGCGTACGTGGCCCGACTCCGAAAAGGTCGCCCGGGCCCTGGGCAAACTGGATTTCCTGGTCGTCATGGACCAGTTTATGAGCCAAACAGCACGAATGGCCAACATAGTTCTTCCGGCAGCTACCTTCCTGGAAAGGACAGAACTCAGCGATTACTACAGCCTGTGGGGCATACCCTATGTTATGCTCCGAAAGAAGGTGATTGAATACGAAGAATGCTGGCCTGACCTGAAGTTCTGGTTTGAACTCGCCCGCAGGCTGGGCTATGAGCAGTATTTCCCCTGGAAGAACCCCGAGGCGGCTTTTGACCATATTCTGGAGCCTTCGGGATTTACAGTGAAAAGGCTGACTGAAGATATTCCCCAAGGAATGCTTTATTCTAGAACGAGGTACACAGAAAAGGAATATAAGAGGGACGGTTTCCGCACCCCTTCAGGAAAGGTCGAATTATACTCGGAGGCTCTGGATGAGCAGGGATATGATCCCATGCCCACGTTCAGAGAACCGTTGGAGAGCCCGGTAGCTACTCCGGACCCGGACTACCCCTTGATCTTGACCACGGGTGCCAGGATATTACAGTTCTGCCACTCTCAGCACCGCAATATACCGAGACTGCGCCGGGATGCTCCTGAGCCACTGGCGGAAATTTATCCTGAGACAGCAGCCAAGTACGGTATCCGCGACGGAGATATGGTCACCCTGAGCACAAAAAGGGGGAGCATCGATATCAAGGCAAGAGTTACAGACGCTATCAGGCCCGACGTGGTTGCAATTCCTCACGGCTGGGATGAAGCGAATGCAAATATTCTCACCAGTCAAGAACCAGCCGACCCTATTATCGGATATCCGGGTCTTAAAGCCCTGCTCTGCAATGTCAAGAAGAAAACATGAACAGTGTCTGAGATTGAGCAAATAGAGACTGCTCTAGTCAATTATCGATTGTGGCACGATAGTAGTACTTTTTGCAGATGATTATGGTCATTGAAATGTGGGAGACAGGCGATGGACTGTGGTCGGACTTCGGCAAAGAAGTCTTTCATACAGCCTGAATCATTCATATTAGGACAAAAACACACCTGGAGGTATTGAAAAACGAGGTACGCAGAGACAGGGGTTAACCTGGAAATCGACCTGTCCCATGGAAGTATCGAGAGGGAATCAAGTGACCCAGGACTAACTGAACTTCACCTGGGTGGGTTAGGCACCAATGCCAAGATACTTTGGGATAGGGTCCCCCCTGAGGTTGACCCGTTTTCTCCTGACAATCTACTGATATTTGGCACCGGACTCTTGGCGGGCACACCTGCCCCTGGTGCCAACCGTACCGTTGTTTCTACCTTTTCCCCCCAGACTTCGCTAATGGCATTTTCGATGATGGGGGGATTCTTTGCACCAGAATTGAAGCATGCCGGTTATGACAAACTGATTATTCGGGGGAAATCCCCCAATCTGGTCTATTTGTGGATAAACGATGGCAAAGTGGAAATATGCGATGCCTCTCACCTGCAGGGTAAAGGTGCTGGTGAAACTGCCGAGCTTATCAAACAAGAGCTGAAGAAGCCAAAAGCTCAAGTGGTCTCTATTGGCCCGGCTGGTGAAAATAGAGTCTATTTTGCTTCCATCGAGCATGGTAGATCCAGTGCCAGCCGCGGAGGAATAGGTGCAGTCATGGGAGATAAAAATCTGAAGGCGATAGCCGTTCGTGGAACACTGGATATCAATATTGCCCGACCGGCTGAATTCGTGGAATTTTGCCGGGCAGTGCTGAAATTTGTGCAGCACCGACTAGACAATCCAATTAAGGGAGTAATGCCCATTCACACCACGCTTGGAGCCCCCCAAGAAATGGCGATAACTGATGAGCAGTGGCATACTACGAATTTTGCCTGGGGGAATGCCCGTGTTAGAAGAAAAGACTTCTGGACTAATCAAACAAGAAAGAGATGGGAGAAGACACAGAGAGAAGCGGTGGAGCGGCTAATAAGCTGCTATAACTGTCCACTTAAATGTGGAGCAATAATCGTCCATCCAAAACTCAAAAGGTATATGATGAAATGCTTCTCGAAACTTACCTATACGATGGCAGCCTTTTCAGACCTGGATTTCGGTTTTAGAATCGCTGGTCAGGCCCAGGAGTATGGAGTGGATGCGTACTCCACCCCCCAGGTTATGGCTTTTGCCCTTGAGCTTTATGAAGCGGGAATTTTAACTGACAAGGATATGCCGGGAATGCCGTCTGATATCGAAGGGAGGTTTTTCTGGTTACTTGACGGAATCGTTCGGCGTGAAGGGATTGGAGACGTCTTAGCCAATGGTGTTTATCAGGCAGCCCGTCAGATTGGCAAGGGGGCCGAAGCTTATGACCACAACACCATTAAGAAACAGGAGCAGATCCCCATAAAGCTAGGGACACTGAACCCTATTTATTACCTCATGTGGTCCACGGGCGAGAAGATAAACATCACTCAGATTGAAGGTCAGGTACCCCAGGGACCTTTCCCTACCAGAGAATTGAGGGAGGAATTCGTGGAAGATTGGGTCCAGATTCCTACTGGAAAGGAGGAAAGGTTCAAACAATTCATCTTGGAATGGGGAGATGAAGACAAGAGACTACCATTCTGGCCATCTATTGATTTAATATGTGAACTTGTTGAGTGGCAAGAGACGATGCACTACATTGATGATTGTACGGGGATATGTACCGGTTTGTCATCATTCGCCTATAAGCCTCCATATCATATACACAATTTGCCGCCATTGATTTCCGCGGCGACTGGAATTGATCTCGATGAAGCCGGGCTATGGCAAATAGCTAGGAGGAACAGGATTCTAATTAGAGCCATCAATGTAAGAAGGGGGTTAAGGAGAAAGGATGAGCATCCTCCGGAAGACCATTGGAGAAAGAGATTCCCTGAGTTTGAAGCCAAGCTCCAGGATGAGTATTACCGATTTAGGGGATGGAATAAGGAAGGTACTCCCCATAAAGAGACGTTGGATGAGCTGGGCCTTGATTATGTGAGGGACGACCTTGAACGGAGGGGGATCTACCAAAGTGGGGAAATTTGAATGCTGGGCGGGGACATTTCATAAGCGCTGGCGGAGGATGTTGATGTGGTTGCTTCAGAGCGAAGGGTAACGGTTCGGGTTTCGTCACAACATACGGGTAAGGTACAATTCAGCGAACAGATGCTCTGGAGGGTGCAATGAAATCGCTGGTAGTTTATTATTGTTTTCTGTTTCTAATAGCATCAATTACTGAAAGAAGAACTCCGACACCTATGAAAGAGTAACCTATAATACGTTCATCACCGAAAATAATCCCCAGACCCACAAAGGACATGCCAAGTATAAGAAGGTTAGACGGGTTAAGGAGTTGCTTTCCCTTTCGCCTTGAGATAAGCAAAAGCACCACAATAACAACCAAGGCAATGATTGAAATGGCTATCCACACGGGTTCCATGAATACCTCCTTTTAGAAGTACTGACTACTTTCAAAAATTATAGCACTGAGGGCAAAGAGAGGATGGATTATTACCACGAAAATCCACCAATCGCTTGTTTTATCATAAAGTTGGGGGTCCCGGCTCGGCCAACCGGGACCCCCAGGATAGAGGAGTAGAGAAGTGAACACAATAGCAGAGGAAGCCTCGCTATCGTTCCCGACCTATGTCGGGCGATTATATTCTACCATTCCATTATGAACCCACCATGAACTCTCTATGAATTCTCCCTGAATCTTCTCCTACCCCTACAGACTCGATACTGGTCAGCCTGCAAAAAACTTTGGGCCTTGCCAGGCCGATATCACCTCTCCGAGTGTAATTCTTCGCAAAAGTCGCTACATGTTATTGACCGATAAAGCCGCAAGCTATCATGAAATTCAGTGAGTTGCTGCATTCGGGGTTGGTCGGATGTATAATTCAATTAACCAAATTGGAGAGTGCATGAAACCGTTAGTAGTTTATTATTCTTTGACAGATAAAACAAAGCTAGTAGCTCAAGTAATCGCCGAAGCATTGAATGCAACGCTATCGGAGATTAAGGAGCCAAAGCAAGACTTGACAAATTCAATCGCTGTGCTACAATATGGTGGGAAATTGGGAAAAGTGGGTATATCCCATTTGCTAACCAATCCCACTCATATAAAGGGATAAAATGGCAACTATAATTAAGGATACAGATTTAGAAATGGTGGCGGCTAGCGTGAAGCCAGACGCCAAAAAGCGAGTAGTTCTACCCAAGGCCCTGGTTGAGGAAGGCATTACATATCATATATATACCAATAAATTCGGGCAAATTGTGCTAGACCCACAAGTAACCATCCCTGCTTCAGAACTATGGCTATTCAATAACCCCGATGCCCTTGCGTCGGTTCAACGGGGACTTGCTGATGCTACACAGGGCAAGGTGTCAAAAATTGACTTAGACACTCTTTAAGGTCAGCCGTGTTATTTGAGTTAGAATGGACTGACGAGGCAAAGGCGACCTATATCCACCTTAAGAGTGATGCATCCCAAAAGAAACGTTATAACGCCGTTAAGAAGACCATAGGGTTGTTAGCTAAAAATCCCCGACATAAAAGCCTTCAAACTCACCAATTTTTCAGTTTAAAAGGCCCCAATGGGGAGAAGGTTTTTGAGGCATACGCAGAACAGAAAACACCAGCAGCATATAGAGTCTTTTGGTTTTATGGGCCTTCTAGGGGTAAAATCACAATTTTTGCGATTACCCCTCATCCATAATCACAGTTATCTGGATATACCTACTTATCTCACTTAGCCTGTGTTGCCCTTCTGGCTATTTCCACCCAATCCCTCGATAAAGCTCCAAGCTACCCTCAAACTTCACTGACCCCTAGTATGGGCAAATCGGATTGCCCCACCAATCTCGTTCATGTTCTGACCATAAGTGGCCACAGAAAAAGCATGTCATCAGCAGCTTATACAGATTCTCCCAGTCATCAGCTATCTCAACGAGCTCATAATGCAACTTCTGCCTCTCAGAGCGTGTTTTATCATAAAAAAGTTGGGGGTCTCGGCTCGGCTAACCGGGACCCCCAGGATAAAGGAGTAGAGAAGTGAACACAATAGCAGAGGAAGCCTCGCTATCGCACCGGCCTATGCCGGCAACTATATTCTACCATTCCATCATGAACCCTCCATGAACTTTCCATGAATTCTCCCTGAATTTTCTCCCACCCCTGCAGAATCGATACTGGTCAGCTTACAAAATGCTTTGGTCCTTGCCAGGCCGATATCACCTCTCCGAGTGTAATTCTTCGCAAAAGTCGCTACATGTTATTGACCGATAAAGCCGCAAGCTATCATGAAATTCAGTGAGTTGCTGCATTCGGGGCTGGTCGGATGTATAATTCAATTAACCAAATTGGAGAGTGCATGAAACCGTTAGTAGTTTATTATTCTTTGACAGATAAAACAAAGCTAGTAGCTCAAGTAATCGCCGAAGCACTTAATGCAACGCTAGTGGAGATTAAGGAGGCAAAGCCCAGAAAACTAGGGCCCCTTATCTATTTGATTGGTGGTTTCACCGCTACAATAAACAGGGGGAGTAAGATAAATCCCATAGATGTCGATTTAAAGCAACATGAAACGATATTTATTGGTTCTCCAACCTGGAACTCAAGACCGGCACCGGCTATTAACTCATTTATATACAAGACAAATTTTGAAGGTCGGAGTATTATTCCATTCTTTACCATGGGTGGCGACAATTCAGAGAAAGTTCTGGCGAACATAACGGCTAAAATAGAGAAAAGCCAGGGCAAGGTAGTAGGCTCTTTCGCAATAACCTCGTACAAGGTGTCCGACGAGGAAATCATAGCCAGGGCTAAGGAGGCTATAAAAAATTATTAAGGAGTCGCATCATCTGTGCTGGCTAAACTGACATTTCTGGGTGCATCGCGGAATGTTACAGGTTCCTGCTACCTTTTAGAGAGTCAGGATACCCGTATACTTATAGATTGCGGGCTGTACCAGGAGCGGAAGTACCAGGGGAGAAACTGGCAGCCATTTCCGTTTGACCCTCAGTCAATCGATGCTGTTTTTTTGACTCACGCCCATCTCGACCATTGTGGACTTTTACCTAAACTGGTACGTGAAGGTTACAAAGGCAAGATATACTGCACTCAGGCGACGGCTGATATAGCCCAGATCATCCTTCTTGATGCCGCAAAGCTGCAGGAAGAAGACGCTGCATATAAGGCAAAACGCCATAGAAGAGAAGGGCGCCGTGGTCCTTATCCTGAAATACCTCTTTACACTGTAGAGGATGCCGAGGCGGTTGAGCCGCATTTCTCCGCCGTAGAATATCTGAGCTGCGTCGGAACTAACAGCAATGTCGAGGGCTGTTATTATGAAGCGGGTCATGTACTCGGGTCGGCAGTCATAAGTATAAATATCCGACAGGATGGCAAGAACCACAGAGTAATTTTTTCCGGTGATATCGGCGAGCCTGACCGCCCCATAATAAAGGACCCAACTATGTTCGATGAAGCCGAATATATAGTTATAGAGTCAACTTACGGCGACCGTACTCACGAAGAACACGAGAACATCGATATTCAAAAACAATTACGCGATTGTATCAACAGGACGGTAAGCGCCGGAGGCAACATCATTATTCCCAGTTTCGCTCTGGAGCGGTCCCAGGAACTACTGTATCACCTGAACGAATTGTTTTTACGTAAAGAAATCCCGCCTTTGATTGTCTTTCTGGACAGCCCAATGGCAATACGGATTACCGAAGTATTTAAACGTCATGCTGACCTCTTCGACAAAGAGATGATGCAACGTCTACGCCAGGGTAATTCCTTTTTTAGTTTTGAAAACCTCAAAATGGTACAGAGTACGGAAGAGTCCAAGGCCATTAACAACATAAAGGGAAGCAGTATCATCATAGCTGGTAGCGGTATGGTAACCGGTGGCCGTGTGAAGCACCATATTGTCAATAACATCAGAAGGGCGGAAAGCACAATCTTATTCGTCGGCTACCAAGCGAAGGGAACGCCGGGCAGAATATTGCTGAATGGTGCCAAGAAAATCCGTCTCTTAGGGCAAATACATCCGGTGAAAGCACACATTGAACAAATCGAGGGGTTTTCTGCCCACGCCGACCGTGATGGACTGCTAGATTGGTTAGATGACATTCGTGTCCCCCCGCGCTGTGTATTCGTCACTCACGGGGAAGAAAAAGCAGCCAACAGCTTTGCTAAGGTCCTGAACGAGAGGACGGGGTGGACCATAAAAGTACCCAAATACAAAGAAACTGTGAAGCTCGTTTAAATCAATAGAGGAGGTTCAACTGTGAAAAAAAGCATTTTGCGCTGGGAGTTAGGGGGAATCGTCTTCATAGTTGTTTTGGGGTCGTTGCTGCACTTTGCGTTCGAATGGTCCGGCCGAGCGATTCCCATCGCCCCGATTGCCGCTGTGAATGAAAGTGTTTGGGAACATCTGAAGCTGGGTTTTTGGCCAGCATTGGTATATGCGGCTCTGGAGTATAGCCGCTTCGGGAAGTCGGCGAACAACTTCTTCTTTGCAAAGACTCTAGGAATTTATCTAATACCAATCACTATTGTGGTTCTTTTCTACTCCTACACAGCTATCCTGGGACATGATCTTCTGATAGCTGACATTGCGATTTTCGTTGTAGCGGTTATAGTCGGGCAGTTGGTGAGCTATAAACTACTAATTGCCTCTCCGTTACCGGAAAGGCTTAACCGTTTCGCCCCGATTGCTTTAGCGGTCCTGGGCATTCTCTTCGTGGCATTCACTTTTTATCCACCGCAATTCCCGCTCTTCAGAGACCCCGTCAGCGGTGGCTATGGCATTGTCGGATAGCACTGAGAAAAATAGGTCTTGCTATCCAGTGAAGTTATCATTAAGATATTGCAGGGAAAATCATCAAATAAAGAATAGATTGCCTTATAAAAGGAGAAGAGCATGGAAGAAGATAGAAGGCGCTGGTACCAGCGCCGTTCCGCAACTTTGGTAGGCCCTATTTGGTTCATCGGCTGGCTATTTACAATCGGTTATGCCGGTTTGGTTTGGTGGGAGATTTTGCTTGCCATAATAGTCTGGCCATACTTTCTGGGCCGGGCACTATAATAACCAGTTAAGAGCGTATTCTCTGATTCTTACTCTAACTCTCTGTAGTGTCTCATAGCCCTCGCCCCATCCCAGACACAGAAATCATCGCTTACTTCTTTCCGACTCTAATTTCAAGGGTGAAGAAGAAGAGCGGTGATGGCTGCGGCTAGCCTTGAACCGGCGACTAAAGGCTTGTTCATCTCAAATAAGCCTAACGCTTATTAACAACTCGGCATCTTGTTAGCCTATTCTAGTCAAGGTTTTCAATATCAGCAGGCTTTTCTGGTAAAAATGGCATAGCAAGAAATAGTAGTAGGGTGTACAATTTTGCTGCCAGCGATTTGTCCGAAAACGACTAAACCTATATGTGAATTAGCAATCGGCAATTTTAGTCCGGAAGCTACATAACGGTACAACACGCTATAGAAAGGAGGCGTCTTATGGCTGGAGCAGACAATCGGTCAGGAGGAGAGAATAAAGAGCAAAGGTTCGAACTGATGAAGGTGGCTTTGGGTGAGGCTGAAGCTGATTTAGCCATCGTCAACGGGTCTGTAGTAAATGTTTACACCAGGGAGGTGCTTGAGCGAGCCTCTGTTCTTGTTAAAGGCAACAAAATAGCCTATGTCGGCAAGAATGTCGGTAAATCTATTGGCTCCTTGACCAGGGTCATCGACGCCGCTGGTAAGACACTAATACCCGGGCTTATTGACGGTCATGCCCATCTAGACTCCATGTATTCTATAAGTGAGCTATCGCGGTATGCTTTAGCCGGAGGCACTACCACTATCATTACCGAGACTTCCAACATCGCTTCGGTGCTGGCATGTGAAGGGACTACTGCATTCTTAAGGTCTAGCAAAAACCAACCTATAAAAGTCTTCGTTACCGTTCCACCGATGGTCACCCTGAGCCCGGTAACAGAGGAGCACGCCATCACGGTTAATGACCTTCGCAGGCTGCTCAGGCGAAAGGGGATTATCGGCCTGGGTGAGCCGTATTGGGGCACGGTGGTGGGCGGCAACCAACGAGTCCTTGACCTCATCACCGAGACAATAAGCATGGGTAAAAAAGTTGATGGGCACAGCGCCGGTGCGAGCAGCAATAAGCTACAAGCATATATTTCGTCCGGCGTCTCTTCTTGTCATGAACCAATCACTGCCGAAGAGGTTATGGAAAGGCTAAGATTAGGACTGTTTATATTCATAAGGGAAGGCGAAATAAGGAGAGACCTGGAAGCCATTTCCAGGATAAAGGATGAGAATATTGACTTCACACGACTGGCGCTATCATCCGATGGAATAGCACCATGTCAACTTATCGATGATGGTTATATGGACTTCGTGGTGCAGAAGGCAATCAATCTGGGTTTCAATCCTGTTCTGGCGGTACAGATGGCAAGCATTAACACGGCACGGTACTTTGGGCTAGACCACCTTATTGGTGGAATAGCCCCGGGCAAGTATGCTGACATCGTAATTGTCCCAGATTTGCGGACTATTCGGGTTGCTTGTGTAATCAGCAACGGGCAGGTTGTTTTCGAGAACGGAAGACCGGTTGTCTTACCTAAGAGATACAAGTATCCAAGCTCAGTCCGAAACACCGTTCATCTAGCCCGGAATTTTAAGGCTGAGGATTTCGCTATACCTGTGGAAGGTAGCGGCAGTCAGGTGAAAGTCAGGCTGATTGACCAATTTACCCATTTAGTTACCAGAGAGGATTTCGCAGATATACCGGTGTCGGATGGTCAGCTCAAGCCCGACGCCAGCCAGGATATACTCAAGGTAGCTGCTATTGAGCGGTTTTATCACACCGGGAAGAGCTTCGTCGGCCTCATAAGAGGCATTGGACTTAAGCACGGGGCAATTGGTACCAGTTATGCCTGGGATTGTGGCGATATTATAGTGGTCGGCGCCAATGAAACTGATATGGCACAGGTAGTAAACAGGATTAAGGAATTAAACGGGGGAATAGTAGTATGCGCTGGGAACAAAATATTGGCTGAAATAGCGCTCCCGGTAGCAGGAACGATGTCCACTGAATCTATGGAGACTATAGCTACTAGGCTTCATGAGATTCAGCGGGCAGCCACTGAGCTTGGTTGTAATTCTCTGGATATACGTACGACTCTGGCCGTTCTCCCTACTCCGGCTATACCCTTTCTCCGAATATGCGAACACGGACTGTTTAATCTCAGACAGAATCAATTCGTTGATTTGATAGTGGAGTGAGCAGGTTTGGGGAGAATCAAAAAACTCCAAAGCCTTATCAGAACCCACAATGTGCCCTTGGGCATTCTTGCCCAGGGGCATATTCTTTTATTTCACATACAGGTATAATGTGTGAACCCATCTGATATAAGCAAGGAACAGTTTACTTCTGAAATATCCGATATTCCAAAATTGAATTCAAGGAGTAAGAAACATGACTACAAACTCTTTAGAAAAACTCGGCCAAATTGAACTAGCTCATTACGCCATTGATGTAATAAGACGGATAATATTGCACTACGGCATATGGTTCAACGAGCTCGTTCATCAGTTGGGTCTGGAAGAAGCTATTCGGCTTGAGGAAGAGGTTTCCGCCTCGTTTTTCCCCATAGCTACAAACCGACTATCCAAGACTCTGGGCTTTCAAACTGAAAACGGCTTGCCACTCTGGCTAGTTAATATGGAAAAGGAAAGGTTAATCAGCCTGATAGAAGCTATGTCCGCTAATTGGCTGGCAAATGATGGGGTATGGTTCAGAACTGTGGAGGATAACCATGATATATATACCAGTAAAAGGTGTAACGATACCTGTTGGACCAGGTATTCGCCTGTGGATGCAGCCATGATAAAATCATTTTTGCAGCTTCCCCAACAAAGTGGGTTGGATGGTTTAGAACAAGCTTTAAGCTTTCGGCTTACCGCACAAATCAATGAACAGACCATCGAAAGATCAGGCGATGAACTCACTCTTCGTATGATAAAATGCCTGGTTCAGGAAACAAGAAGGCGCAAGGGGCTGCCCGATTATTCATGCAAGTCGGCCGGACTTATAGGATTTTCGGCATTTGCCAGGATGATAGATTCCAGGATCAAAACCGAATGCATCAGCTGCCCTCCCGACGAGCATCCGAAGGAATGGGTTTGTACATGGCAGTTTTACATTACTAAATAAGCACCGGGCGGGTGGACTTGAACCAAATAAGAGGAGGGCTTGAAATATGATAAGGAACGATAGTGAAACGCAATGCTGTCCTAAGTTTGATCCTGAACCATGGCATGATAAAGAAATAAAGTGGGAAGAAAAACTCTTTGTCAAAGACACTGTGAGGCAATTCATGCATATACCGCTACCTGGCGCATTCGGTAAAACAGTTGGAAGGATATGGAGTAAAATTGAAGACGCAGGAGCAAGTCCAGATACCAAGGACTTTATCATGCTTGCCACCGAATCATCGCCATGGAAAGGTGAACTGTATATCAATGTGATAAAAGAAATCCCCAACGCTGAAAACGTCAAACTATCAGGAACATATATCACCAAAGTTTTCGATGGTCCGTATAACGCCGTACCAAAATGGATTAAAGAAATTAATCAATATGTAAACCAAAAGGGCAAGATAGTTAAAAGGTATTATTTCTACTACACGACCTGCCCCAAGTGTGCCAAGATTTACGGCCATAATTATGTGGTAGCATTTGCAGAGGTGTAAGATACCACCTTGTTAATATGGGAAATGTCGGATTAAACGGCGGTATTGACAACAAAAGCATGGATGGCTATTCTGAACCTACAGCGCCAATATCAGGAGGGTTGGTATGAAACTATCACCAGAAGAAAAGAAGAGAATTTATGAGGAGGAGAAGGCGCGGACTGAGGCACGGGAAAAGATAGAGCGAGAGAAACTAACAGAGCCGGCAAGTACGAGTACAGGGCTATCCCCAAATACTGCCGGATTATTGTGCTATGTTGGTATATGGATAAGCGGCATTATCTTTTTCGTTCTAGAGCAGAAAAACAAATTTGTTCGTTTCCACGCGGCGCAGTCAATTGTTGTATTTGGCACCATCACAGTTGCCGGGGTTATCCTTGGTTTGATACCGGTGGTTGGTGATGCTTTCTCTACAATTATAGGGATTATAGGGTTCATTGTTTGGATAATAATGATAGTCAAGGCTTCTAGTGGTGAGTGGTATAAACTACCATGGGCTGGTGATGTTGCTGAGAAGATGGTCGCTTCATCAGGGGTAACAGGTGAATACTCTGAACCGCAACCCTCAGAACCAACAGCAGAATCAGAGGCAGCGGCTACGCCACCCCCCGCTGCAGATTCAGGTAAACGAATTGGAGACAAAATAGACGCTCATTTTAAAGGTAGAACAGGTAGAATAACAGCCTCCGCCTTTGCCATCGCCTGGAGTATCGTTTTATTAATATTCTTCAACTTTTTTAATCAATACGTAGCCTATTATCATTCAGAAACAGTAGAAGGCATTACTACGTGGATAAGATATCCGTTATTTACAGAAGACATCAATCTATGGCTACCTATTCTTACAGCCACTCTAATCATAACTATTATCGGTCACATTATTTTGATTATCCTTGATAGGTATGTATTGCGTGAAATGATTCATATCGTCATAAATGCATTTTCACTTTGGACGGTTTTAACCCTTCTATCAGTTTTTCCTTTCGACTTCAGTGTAATACCCAGCACTACTGCTGCTGAGGCTACCTATTTAGGCGTCAAGATATTCTTGATTTTTATTTCAGTCGGGGTAGGAATCGCGATACTGGTCAGGGTGATAAAGTTCATTGTTAATGTAGTCAGGGGAACTGCTAGTTACGAGGAGAGTACTTAACTAAAAGGAGGTGTGATATGAAGAAAGCAATAATAATAGCTGCAATAGTGACAGCGGTATCGATAATTATTGCTGTGTTAATTTTAAGGGGTTTGCCAGGAGGCCTGGTTGGGTCTGGAAATCTCGAGACTGAACAGTATGCTTTCACTAATTTCACTGAAGTTGAGATCGGCTCCGCTTTTGAATTTGAAATTAAACAATCCAGCTCATACAGTATAAATGTTACCGCGGACGATAATGTAATGGACTACGTCCAGGTTTCCCAAGACGGTCAAACTTTGACGATAAGGCTTAGGAGATTCATAAGCATTGGGCCTGTAACTTTGAGGGCTTCGGTGACTATGCCTCAGCTTCATGGCCTGACTGTCTCTGGAGCATCGCGTGGTACTATCTCCGACTTCAGTTCCACCGATGACTTGGATATCACAGTATCTGGAGCCAGCAGGGTTACTGGTGACATCACAGCAGGCAATGCCGCGTTTGACATAAGTGGAGCAAGCACTATTCAGCTGGAAGGGTCCGCCAACGACATGGTCGCTGGTGTAAGTGGCGCTAGCCGTTTCAATCTTGACGATTTCACAGTTAATAATGCCAACGTCAATTTTAGTGGTGCCAGCTCGGGCACTGTAAACCTAGATGGTAGACTGGATGCTGACCTTAGCGGTGCATCAACACTATGGTACATTGGCGAGCCTACAATGGGCGACATCGATATATCCGGTGCGTCTACAGTCAGTAAGAAGTAAAGACTTCGCTGGTGTGACCGAGTGCCAATCACAAACCCAGAGGCGCAGCAGCTACTGAGCGACGGTCTATTAGATAGTTGCTTAGACGCTGTTCTGTGTGGTGATTTTTGGTTGTTTCGCTAATCTGCTTTATTTACGCTTGAGAGATAGCAGGGTAACATTGGAAGTTGCTATCAGGCAAATTCCAACAATCCCCATGACTGTGGAAATACCTACAGTATTTTCTCCCAAGATATCGCCATCAAACATAAAAATAGCAGCTATTACTGCTATAACAAGCCCTATTATCCATTGTGCGAAGAATGCTTTCTTCCGTTTATTGCTTATTCCTTCTGGCTTCTCCTCTTTTTGCCTCCTCCAAAATATCCAAACTAATAATGCTACAACTACCAATATAACACCAATAACAATAATCACAATCGGTATACTATTAGCCATCTTCAACACCTCCAATTATTGTTTTTCCAGCATACTACGTTTCATCTCCCAGGTTGTCAAGTGGACTGAATTTCTGGTAGCGGGTGGATTTAAACCACAGGGGATAATGGGTTAGTCCCGAAAAGGGTTCATTTATTTGAGAAAATAGCTGCAATGCCAACAATTGCGAGTACTATCCCGATTCCCATTAGCATTATTGGGAAGTAGCCACTGCCAGGGTCTGTGCTGGACAGATATGCCAGGATAAAAAGCACTGCGCTAAGACCGAATGGTGCAACGATTCTAGCTACCTTCATTTTGCTGCCCTCCTTTCAAATCGGTTAGCCATTTAGATACCCTTTCTCTTGTTCTTGTCTTTTGATAAATTTATATATCCCAAGAGCAACTAATAATGTGACGACGATACCGACTGATATATACGGATCCATCATTGTCGTGAACAGTACAAAGAATGCTGCGGCAATAGCAAAGATGCTTTCTATTTTAGCTTTCACTACATTCTTGATGAACCTTGTTAGAGATATGAGCATTCCTCTATCACTACTACAATACAGAAGGCCGAAAAAGGTTGCATTATTCCGTTCCGCTTAATATATTCACCAAGATGAAGCCCTTATTTAGAATTTACGTGTGGATATGCTTGTGGAATTTGAGTAATGCCTTGGTCATGTAGAGAAGATTTATGTTTATTGGTGGCAGCGGCTGGATTTGAACCAGTATCTAAACTGCATGTGGTATAGTTATATTACTCATAATTATGTTGGCTGGAAGTCGCAATGACGCGTAGAAGAAAACATGTATCCTTCCGTACTTCAGAGGTATCACATGTGGTCGGTGCTACCTATAACCAGCTTGTGTATTGGGATAAAACGGGCTTGGTGAGCCCGAGTCTCAGAGCAGCATCAGGAAGAGGTTCTCGCCGTCTCTATTCTGTGGAAGACATTTTTGAATTAAAGATACTGATGAAACTGTTGGATAGTTCGCTGCCTTTACAACGGATACGGTCGAGCTTCCGCTTCATACGAGGTCAATCCAGGGCTTTATCATCCCTGGTTGTGCTCACGGATGGGAAGACAGTCTATTTCTACGAGGACTATGATGTTCTCGTGGACACATTAAAGAAAGGCCAGACAGTATTACGTATCGCGGTTCAAGACCTGATTGCCGAAGTACAAGCCAGGTTGACAGGTGAGCAGTGAGCACAAGGGGAACCCGTTCTGTCCCGATTACACAGTATGGCGGAGTCGGGATTCGAATCAGTTAATGGGCGATGTGCTTTTCCATTTCAATAAAATCTACTTGCCCGATATGGGTATTCTTGATTGTCTTGTTAGTCTCTATAAAACCTGCCCTTTGATAAACTTTGATAGCGCGTCGGTTAAAAAGAGCAACAGCAAGCTTAATGGTGGGTTTAATCAATTTATATTGTGATATCGCATATTTTACACACTCAGATACAAATTCCTCACCCAATCTTTGGCCAGTTAAGTCAGGTCTTAGACCCAATGATAGCCAGAATTCATCGTTTTCAGTATAAAAAGATGCCCATCCCACCAATTCATCATTTTCATTCAATACAGCCCTAATAATATTTTGCCAGTTCTTGGTGTCCGTAAATATCCTGAGGTCATCTTCATCTGCTGCCATATCGTAAAACGAATAGACATCATCATAGTGCCAATTGGAGACAATATCATTGGCGTATTTCTCGTTCATAGGGGCAAAAATATATTTCATTTCATACTTTAACGGGCTATATCCGGAGAGATAATATACCAAACAAACAAATAAGTGGCAGCGGTTGGATGTGAACCAGCGACCAAAGGCTTATGATTTGCGTATTGTCTTGTTTTAGACTGACCGGTTAATTACAATTAAGCCGTGGAAATTACAATAGTAACGACCAACTCTGGAAATCTTGCCATTCCTATTGAGCTTGTCTTCTGGGGAGTTGTTGCTGCTTATATAGTTCACATTCTGGAAGAATCTACCCTAGGAGAGGTCTTTGTTGAAAAGGTCAGGAAACGGTTCTGGCCTGAATATTCCTGGAGAAATTTTTTCGGATTTAATACTATACTATTATGTCTCAATATCGTGGCTATACTGATTTATACTACTGTCGGTGAGGGGTGGATAATTTTCCCGCTAGCTCTTACTTTCGAAAGAATATTTAATGGCTTTTGGCATCTTATAGAGACAGTAGTTACCAGAAAATATTCCTCAGGTCTTCTGGCCAGTGTTCTCACCTGGATACTGGGGTATCTCATTATCCGGTATTCATTTTTGAAAGGAGAGATTTCAGGACCTCAATTAGCTATTGCGGTCGTCATTGGACTGCTTATCACTGTAGCAATGTTCGTATCTCTTCTTAATGTGGCCAAGTTGACGAAGAGGCAGATAAAAAACTAGCAGCTGCTGGGTTTGAACCACCGACCAAAGGCTTATGAGGTGGCCATATTGATTGCCAAAGGAACATGGGATAAACTAATGTAACGCTTAGAAGAAACTAGTAACTTTCACAATGAGTAGTGAATCGTCTAAAAATTTAAAAGCTTACAAAACTGCTGCTATACTCTTTGCAATTAGTGGGCTTCTCTTCATTATAGTGACTGTAGTTAGCAGTAAAATATTTTTTCTGCCGGTTGGAATCGCGTTAATCATTATTAGCATTGTTTTTTGGCAACAAGGCAAAAAGTTCACAAATGCGGTTAATAAGAAGGAGGATTGATTCCCAACCCACTATACGTAGTCTATAGCCGCAATAGTCTAGCTCCCATAAACCCTCAAGATATCCTCAACCTTCACTGACCTAAAAAGCATCGGTTTTGTAGTCCCCTCGGAAGAAAGTCAATCAGGAGTACTGGAGGAGCGAGGGATTTCCCCCTTTTTTGCGACTAGTACTATGAGAAAGGTACTAGTACTTTCGTACTATGAACAATACAGATGATTCCGCCAGCGACGAAGAACAATTAGAGACCGTGCCAATGGATTACAGCGCTTTACTGGCAATGACACGCCCACTGGTAATTACGGAAAATGCCCTCATGTCATTGCGAGGAGATGAAGTTTTTCTCTTAGGCTTCGGAATCTCGCCTGAACCAGCCGAGCGTCGCGCGGAGTTTGCCCTGAGGAGAGGCGAAATCCTTTGCCCCGAAGGTGAATGTGATGTAGCGCGGGAGTCTATCTTTACCTTGGGCGAAACAGGTTCGAATTCGAAACTCAGAATTCATCTTGGTATGTCCTGAGCTAGTCCATTATGAAGTTATAGAGCTTAAGGCTATCCTCAACCTCACTGAGCTAGCAGGTGGTATAATAGAAATTGGGTTGTGAACTTTGATTGGTGGGTAGTTGGCTTGGGTGTGCTAGCTGAGAGAAGCGCAGATGAAACTATCCGGGTATCAGCAGAGAAATCTACTAATCCTTACGGCTGCTAGGCGTACCTATTTTACACGTCAGGGCCTCTTCCCTGCTTTGCTTTCAACACATTTCTTTTTTATAGAAGAGCAGGCAAGGCTTCCGCTTGCTGAAGCACTACTACCACTAATAAAGGATGAGAATGACAAACACCTCCTGGAAAAGGCGATTAAAGCACAGAAGGGATGGGGACATCTCGATTTGTTCAAGTCTCCTTGGACACTGTTTAGACAAATGGGGATAAGCTCGCTTGTTAGCCAACAGTTCGATGATTTATCTCAGTTAGAATTCTCAAACCTTCTTGACGGTGTAGAAATACCAGCAGATGCCAAAGTGAGTCTATTCTGGGCAGGGCTAGTAGATTTTCTTACCAACTCTTGGTCAATACTAGAGGAATTTTGTTTAACCATCAACTTGAATAGTCTGCAGCAAGAGTACGAAGGTCCTGAAACGGGCAACAGTAGTGTCCCTCACATTACGCCGTTAGTATCCTGGGCTGATATGAAGCTAGAGCACCACTTTATGAACATACTGATACGGCTTAGGGCTGGCTGGGACAAGCTAGCCGACAATATACTAGCGCAATATTTCGGAGTATCCCTGCCTAACAAATGGAATAAACGCCTTGATAAACTTGAACGAACCATTAGCAGCAAACTAAATGATAGACAACGTATGTTTTGGACAAACTGGATGCAAAATGCTCGCACTGTTGCCAAGAAAAATGGTCTGAAGGATATGAGAGATTTTGAATTACACAAAATAGCTTTCAGGGCAAGAGAGACTCTGGGGAAGGCAACCAAGTCCTACAAGCTAGATGACCTGGACAAACTTGTGCTATTTGAGCATTTACGTCTTGAGGAGAGTTTTCTGCTAGTTCTGGCCATGATACGCACTGCTTAGTGGAATGGTTTTCATCTTTGTCATCGCCTTATCATCCTTTCTACTCTCGTTTTCACCTTGCCAGTGATTGGCGTAGCCTCAACCTTGTAGGCATCTTCATCTGAATGTATCAGTCTATCCACTGGTGAGGTATAATTTTCTTCAAATAAAATGGGCGGAAGCCAAAGTGAAATGAATAAAATTCAAAAGGGATTAGCAGAGGCAATTACTGGAATAGTATTAGGTATCATACTAATGACCACCGTGACTGCACTAGCTCAAGACGGTACGTTGCCCAAATACTTTGTGTGGCTATTCGGACTGTTCATCTTTGTTGCTAACATCGTTACCATCAACAACCTCCGCCTCGGAGGATTACTGTACGCAATCGGGTGGTTAATAGGTTCTTTGTTGGTTATTAGTTTGCTAAGTCCCATTGATATTGCTTTTAACATAGCAGGTTCAATCATTGTTATTATTCTTAGAATATGGTTTTGGATAAGGAGTGAATTTTCAGGCTGAACCATTAAAAAACCAGAAATAGCAGAGGAGGACAATATGTATATACCTGAACTTACAACGGCAATTGCTATATTTGATCGCTTGTTAACTGCAGTCGGTTTATTAAGAGCGAAGAAAAAAGAAAGAGGTGAAAGGACTGACCAAGCTTTATATGCGCTGTATGCAGCATTGAACGAGACAAAAGCTTACATTTCTTACCTTGAATCTGGAAAGAAACCCGACAGGAAGAGAGAACTCGCTATTGCGAAACTTTGGCAAGACGCTAGCGTTCCACTACGTCAAGTGGACCGTGACCTTGCTAGAAGATGCTTTGATAAGGGCAGTTATTGGCTTGAACCAAACGCATGGACAGAATTGATGATCAACAGAAAACGAATTGGCTTGAATCAAGTCATAAAAAGCATGCGTGATTTATTGATGGAATCATCCTAGATTCAGCTTTTGACAGCTCACTCCAGGTAACTAATCAAAAATAAGTGGCAGCGGGTGGATTTGAACCACCGACCAAAGGCTTATGAGTCCTCTGCTCTACCCCTGAGCTACGCTGCCCGAAAATAGTTTAGCACTGGCTACAGGAGACGGTCAAATTAGGGGACGCAATGACAAGGAGAATTTGAGCAGTTATAATCTAATGCCCCCTCTTTCTCCTCTGGCTCTATTCCATTAGCCTCCGTTTTATGAAAATTATTGAAACTTACTTCGCTTGTGATACAATAACACGTTGAGGGGCATATTCATGAAAAGAATTAGCATCTTTTTGATTACGGTAGCCTTAATTGCCGGGATGGTAGGCTGTGATGGTACTCCTTCTAGCGTGGAAATACAAGATTGGTATGACTTGGATGCTATCAGAGACAATTTGGGCGGCAACTACACTCTGATGAACGACCTTGACTCCACCACTGCCGGTTATGAGGAACTGGCGAGCCCGACAGCCAATGAGGGAAAGGGCTGGCAGCCAATTGGAACTATTGGAGAGTGGGGTGACCGACTTACCGGGACTTTAGACGGTCAGGGTTACGAGATACATGACCTGTATATCAACCGCCCTGGCGAATATGATGTAGGGCTTTTTGGTGCTGTTGGTATGGAAGGAGTCGTTAAAAACATCGGCTTGGTGAACGTCACTGTGAATGGCTATAGTTCAGTCGGCGGTCTAGTGGGATTTAATGATAATGGCGCTGTGAGCAACTCTTATTCCACTGGAAGCGTGACCGGCAGTTGGAATATTGGCGGTCTGGTGGGTACGAATGCGCTTAAGGCCGCTGTGAGCAACTCTTATTCCACTGGAAGCGTGACCGGCAATAACCGGGTTGGCGGTCTAGTGGGATTTAATGAGTTTGGCACCGTGAACAACTCTTACTCCACAAGCAGCGTGACTGGCGATGAATGGATTGGCGGTCTGGTGGGAGAGAATCGTGTAGGCACTGTGAGCAATTCTTATTCTACAGGCAGCGTGGATGGGGATTCTGGTGGTGGTGGTCTGGTGGGATATGATGACGATGGCACAGTGACCAATTCCTTCTGGGACACCCAAACCAGCGGACAAGCTACCTCGGATGGCGGGACGGGTAAGAATACGACGGAAATGAAGGACTTCACCACCTTCTCAGGAGCGACATGGAACATAACCACAGTCGCCAATCCCAGCATACGCAACCCTTCATATATTTGGAATATCGTTGGCAACGCGACCTACCCCTTCCTGAGCTGGCAGCCTATTCTGTGAAGCAACTTAACTTAAGTGCCTGATGCCTGGGGATAATTCTTCAGCATTTTCCCTCAATAATCCGTCAAAATTCGGGATTGAGCTACGTATAATCGGCATTTCGCAATGACAAGGAGAATTCGAGCAGTTATAATCTAATGCGACGATGTCGAGCTGTACAGGAGGCGTAGATTGAGAGAACCGTTTGCCAAATTCATAGAAAGCAAGCTGGGGGCTGGTGTTTTGCTTATCACCTGTGGCTTGCCCGGCACCTGGAAGACCGAGACCAGCGAGGAGATTTCCAAGATTAAGGGCTACCCTATCCTGCGGTCCGACCTGATTAGGCTGGAAGTACTGAAAGGCGAGAACATATTCGATGAGAAGGTCGCCTCGAATATGAGCAAACGGACGATGGTCTATGATGAGACATTCCGGCAGGCAGATAAGGCCCTGGAGAAGGGCGATAGTGTAATACTCGATGCCACCTTCGTCACCCAATCGTTGAGAAGACAGGCTGCTGCGATAGCAGCCAAATATAATAAGACCTTCGTTATCCTGCAGACCCACTGCCCACAGGAGGTAGCCATCGCCCGGATACTAAGACGTACCCAGGAGGATTACGAATCGAATGCCCTCACCGAGCAGGCCTACCTCAACAATAAAAAGAAGTTCGAAGAAGTGGACGTGGATGACTTAAAGCGATTGTACCCCAGACTCAATATCATCCACCTGACAGTTGATACCCAATATGACCCGCCCGAAGATTGGTATATCGTCGGCATGGAAAAGAGATAGGCAACTTCATTTGTCACCCTGAGCGATAGCGAAGGGTCTCAGATTCTTAGCGGAGTTTATACTTAGCGGGAGCGAGATTCTTCGCCTTCGGCTCAGAATGACAAAATAGAGGGCTCATTATGACTAGAGGCGAAGAGCTCAGAATGACAGACAATAAAGGGTGATTTATAAGATAGGAATGAAGATAGATTTGCACATCCATACCAAGACATGCTCGGACGGCAATCTCCCTATTGAAGAGGTCTTTCAAGAAGCTAAGAGTAGAAACATCGATTTAATCTCGACGACTGACCACGATTCTATAGACTGCCAGGGAAGGGCTATCGCCCTGGCAAGAAAGCACGGCATGTCTTACATCACAGGGGTGGAATTAAACGTGACCTTCCATTATCCCGAGGGCGATAAAGATGTTTCCCTGGATTTCCTGGGATACGGGTATGACATTGGTAATCAAGAGTTAAAGGGCAAGCTTCAATTGATAAAAGAACACAGGGCAAGAAGGGCGCGCCAAATTTTAGAAAACCTGAACGTTGAGTTCGAGAAAGAGGGTATTGAAAAATTTACCGAGGAAGACCTCAGGAAAATAGAGGATAGTGTAGACGGCGTGTTCGGGCGACCCCATATAGCGAACTACCTGATAGAAAAGGGGATTGTAAAGGATAAGGACGAGGCCTTCGATAAATATCTGGTCAAGTGCGATGTCCCCAAGTACCCTCTCTCCCTTGCTGAAGCATCAAAGCTGACCAGGAACGCCGGGGGTGTACTGGTACATGCCCACCCCAATGACCCTCACGGAACATCCCTGGTAAGCATAACGCGCGATTTGGACGAACAAACTAATGTCATAGAAAAATATATGCTACAATACATCGATGGTGTCGAGTGCTGGCATACCAGACATGACGAGAAAACCACAGCACACTATATTAAGTTTGCCAGGAAGCACAATATGCTCATGACCGGCGGCAGCGACTGTCATCAAAAACCGCTCCTTATGGGCACACTGGATATACCCGATTGGGTTGCTGAGCAGTTCAAGCTAACGCCATTTTTACGGAGCTAAAAAGATGAAGAACTATGACATTAAAGACCCCTCCCTTACCCAAGAGGGCAAGCTTCGCATCGACTGGGCTGGCAAGGAGATGCCAGTGGTCAAGCTGATAAAGGAAAGGTTTGGCAGGGAAAAGCCCCTGTCGGGAGTGCGTGTCTCTGCTTGCCTCCATGTCACGACGGAAACGGCCAATTTAGCTCTGGCTCTAAAAGAAGGCGGTGCTGAAGTAGTCCTGTGCGCCTCCAACCCTTTAAGTACCCAGGACGACGTAGCTGCTGCCCTGGTGGACTATGGCGTTCCTGTCAACGCCATAAAGGGGGAAGATAACGAGACTTACTACCGGCATATCATCACCGCCCTGGAACATAAGCCTCAGCTCACCATGGATGATGGCGCGGACCTGGTTTCCACCCTTCATAAGGATTACACCGATCTGGCTGCTAAGGTCATTGGCGGCACTGAAGAAACAACCACGGGGGTCATCAGGCTGAGGAACATAGCAAGGGCAGATAAATTGATTTATCCCATTATTGCCGTAAACGATGCTCAAACCAAACATTTCTTTGACAACAGGTATGGAACAGGGCAAAGCACAATTGATGGCATCACCAGGGCTACCAATATACTCTGGGCGGGGAGGAAAGTGGTTGTTTGTGGCTACGGCTGGTGTGGCAAAGGGCTAGCCAGGCGGGCTCAAGGGCTCGGGGCACAGGTTATCGTCACCGAGGTCCAGCCTATCCCCGCTCTGGAGGCTACCATGGATGGCTATCAGGTTATGCCTTTGATTAAGGCTTGCGAGATAGGAGAGGTCTTCATCACCACCACGGGCGATACCAACGTCATTGATAAGGCACACATTTTAGAGATGAACGACGGAGCTATTGTGGCTAATAGCGGCCACTTCAATGTAGAAATAAACATCCCGGCTTTGGAAAGCCTGGCCAAATCGAAGAAACGAATACGTTCTTTCGTTGATGAATACACTTTAGGCGATGGACGGCGTATCTATCTGTTGGGCGAGGGCAGGCTAATCAATCTGGCTGCCGCCGAGGGACACCCGGCCAGCGTTATGGACATGAGCTTTGCCAACCAGGCTCTATGTCTGGAATATCTCACCAAGATGAAAGGAAAGCTTGAGCCCGCGGTCTATCCTGTGCCTGAGGAAATTGACCAGGAGGTAGGTAAACTAAAGCTCGCCGCCATGAATATCACCATTGATTCCTTGACCGAGGAGCAAAAGAATTACCTGGCAAGCTGGGAATTGGGAACATAAAAAGGAGTAAAAATGCCGAACAGCTTTAATCAGTTGGATTCCTACTTAGCCACTGCGGAGTGTGTCACCGAGGGGCACCCTGATAAGCTATGTGACCAGATTTCAGACGCTGTCCTTGATGCCATGCTGAACCAAGACCCCTTCGCCAGGGTGGCATGCGAAGTATCTGTGGCCATGGGCATGGTGATGGTTCTGGGTGAGGTAACCTGCAAGGGTTATGTGGAAATTCCTGAAATTGTGCGCCGGGTAATCAAAGAGGCGGGCTATACCAAACCTGAATATGGCTTTGATTATCGGACCTGCGGAATCATGGTCTCCCTCAAAGGACAGTCAAGCGATATCGCTGCCGGAGTTGATCAATCCTTAGAAACAAGAACAGGAGAGGCAACTGACGATGTTTTAGACAAGACCGGTGCCGGTGATCAGGGAATGATGATTGGCTTTGCTTGTAGAGAAACTCCTGAGTTCATGCCTTTGCCTGTTGCACTGGCGCACAAGCTATGCCGACGTTTGGCCCAAGTAAGAAAAGACAAGACTGTGCCTTATTTAAGGCCCGATGGTAAATCTCAGGTAACTATAGAGTATAGTCATGGCATACCTAAGAGGGTGGTTTGTGTTGTTCTCGGTGCTCATCACGACCCGGGGGTGGAACGTAAAATCATGGAGCATGACCTTATAGAGCAGGTGATTAAGAAGGTCGTTCCCGCCAACTTGCTGGATAACAAGACTGAATACTACATTAACAGCGCCGGTCAGTTTGTCATTGGCGGGCCGGTGAGCGACACTGGTTTTACCGGGCGTAAAATCATTGCTGATACTTATGGCAGTGCCTGTGGACATGGTGGAGGCTCTTTTTCAGGCAAGGACCCCACCAAGGTAGACCGCTCCGCCGCTTATATGGCCAGATATGTCGCCAAAAATATAGTAGCTGCCGGACTTGCTGACTATCTCGAACTTCAGGTTGCCTATACTATCGGAAAGGCCCACCCCCTATCATTATCCATCGAGACATTCAGTACAGGAAAAGTCCCTGATGAAGTCATATCAAATCTCATCAACAAGCATTTCGACTTTCGGCCTGAGTCTATCATAAGGACTTTGAACCTGCGCCGCCCCATTTACCGCCAAACTGCTACTTACGGGCATTTCGGCAGGGAAGACCTCGACCTTCCCTGGGAGAGAACGGATAAGACAGAAATCCTGAGAAAAGAAGCAAGCTTGTAAAAGTACAAAGTCCAAAACCAAGTCAAGAGTCCTTTTAGCAGCATGTCCTGCCTTAACAATCCGTCATTTTGTGCAATCTCACAGTAAGCAATACTATACTTCTACTGGAGGTGCTTTGGGCTCCAGTCCTACTGGATGGGCTGCCAACTCAAGAAGGGATAGGTCTGTTTATCAACGATATTCCAGGTATAGGCATCGTTGGTCTCGCCACGAGCGACTGCAATTATGTCCCAGCCTGCTCCTGAGAAGGTGGTGATGTCCTGCATTTCCGCTGTAGTCTTGCCCGTCCCGCCATCTGAAGTAGCTTGTCCGCTGGTTTCGATGTCCCAGAAAGAGTGTACCATAGTGCCCCAATTCAGTCCCACCAGACCGCCAACATCCACATTGCCAGTCACGCTGCCCGTAGAATAGGAGTTCCTCACAGTGCAATCATTCCCTCCCACTAGACCACCAACACCCGAATCGCCAGTTACATTGCCCATGGCATAGCAGTTGCTGACAGTAATCCACTCACTGAATCCCAGCAGACCGCCAACCCACACATCGCCAGTCACATTGCCCGAGGAATAGCAGCTACTCACAGGGCCGTCATTCATTCCCACCAGACCGCCAACACATTCCTTACCAGTCACGCTGCCTGTGGAGTAGGAACCAACCACATCGCCCACATTGTATCCCGCCACACCGCCAACATCATCTTTACCAGTCACGCTGCCAATGGAATAGGAGTTGCTCATAGTGCCCCAATTACTTCCCACCAGACCGCCAATATCCCCATCGCCAGTCACGGTGCCGGTGGAATTGGAGTCGCTCACAGTGCCCCGATTCCTTCCCACCAGCCCGCCGACGGACGAAGTGCCAGTTACGTTTACGTTCTCCATGCTCACCTGGGTGACTTTCCCACCACGAGCAAGATATCCGAACAATCCAAGTGGCGAAACTAAATCATAATCCAAGCTCAAGTTGGAGATTTTGTAGCCATTTCCATCAAACTCTCCGGCCAAGTAAGGGATGTAGAAGTTGGGGTCACCGCCTAAATCCAGGTCTTTCTTCAATCTGAATTTCAATGTGGCATTTTGACCGAACGCCAGCAGCTCTTTGAAATCAGTGATATTATTTACCACATAATAACCGCCTTCTTGAGAAAGCCTTTCATCGACATCTAAAAACTTATCGCTGGCAAGCCATTGGTCAAAGTCTCCATTGAACAAAGCGCCAACAGTAATTATGTTTTCGCCATTAATCAGGACCTCATCATAATTATAGAAGGAGTTGCTCACGGGGCCATTGTTATATCCCACCAGACCGCCAAAACACCTTTCATTTCCAGTGCCACTCACGCTGCCCGCCGAATAGGAGTTGCTCACAGTGCCTGAACTAGATCCCACCAACCCGCCAACATATTCCTCGCCGGTCACGTTGCCGCTGTAATAAGAATTATTCACAGTGCCCTGATTCCCTCCTGCCAGACCGCCAACATGATCTTTACCAGTCACGCTGCTTGTGGAATAGGAGTTGCTAACAGTGGCCCAATTAATTCCCACCAGCCCGCCAACATCCCCATTGCCGGTCACGCTGCCGGTGGAATAGGAGTTGCTAACAGTGCCCTCAATATCCTTAATACCCCCATGCTTATATTCATTCCCTCCCACCAGTCCACCAACCTCCGAATCGCCAGTCACGCTGCCTGTCGAATAGGAGTTGCTCACAGTGCCAAAATTACGTCCCACCAGACCGCCAACACGAAAATTGCCAGTCACGCTGCCGCTGGAACAGGAATTGCTAATAGTGGCCCAATTAATTCCCACCAGACCGCCGACACACCCATCGCCAGTCACTATAGTAACGTTCACCACGCCGATATCTTTGATGGCTCCCGCTTTACCAACAGAGCCGAAGAGTCCTACACCTTCCTCGCTAGGGCGGGAAATAAACAGGTCGCGTATCTCATACTCCTCACCGTTGAAAATGCCCCTAAATGGGTGCTCCCCAGCTCCAATCGGCTCCCAGCCTTGTCCCCAATGGGCTGTCGGGCTTGCCAGCTCAGTATAACCGGGAGTGGTGGAATCAAGGTTGTTCATCAAGATATAACTGCCGCACAGGTTGTTTCTGACGGCATACAAATCATACCAATCCCGTATTTCCAGGCATATGTCTGAGGCAAAGTTGGCAGTGATAGAGTAGGAGCGGTACATGGTGATGTTGGTTACGGCAGCAGTGACATCGGCGATAGCAGGCACATAGCCAGTCCAATCAACAAATCGGTAACCCTCGTCAGCCTCGGCCACCAGGTCGACCACCCTTCCCTCGTCATAGGTATATGTTCCCTCACCAGGGGTGGTTACCAAGCCGCCTTCGGTGCTGGAGATCTTGAGGTCATACTGAGTAGGACCACAGCCTGCAATCCCGGCTATTAAGGCCGCCGTAATCAAAAAGATGCTAACTCTTGCCACGTAATGGCGTCCCCTCGAGTCAGGTATTGTCTTCATACACCATACTCGCCTTGTAATACTTGTGGCACTATTATATGATAACATTGTTAAATTTTCACTAAGGAAATTGCCAGTAGTTTTCTTGTGCGCCGCCCCCTTTACCGCCAGACCGCTACCTACGGACACTTTGGCAGGAAAGACCTCGACCTGCCATGGGAGAGAAGGGACAAGGCCGAAATCCTAAGAAAAGAAGCCGGCTTGTAAGGGCTTAACAGGTTGTCTGGCTCTCGCTATTTCGAGAAATTACACGCTTCTTGAGAATCCCTCAAGCACCACCGTCCCAGCTTAACAATTCCGTCATTTTGTGCAATCAAGCTTGGGTTTCACTCCCTTATTTTAATGCAAAAGTCAATTAAACATTTTGTTGGTCAAATGAGAGTTGACTTTTTTTTTAGAATCTGTTAAGATTTAATCACTAGTGCCATATTGAACATAATGGAGAGGGCTTATGTCAGGAAATTGGGGGGGTAATCAAATGACCAAGAAGAAAATCATAGGGCTTATTATAGCGGTCCTTCTGATAGCCGCGGCAGGTTGTTATCCCCCTGCTTCTGGACCCTCGGGGAATCCAGGCTTCGAATTAGCCGCTACCGACCTCCCTACAAATAATACGATGATGGTTTACAAGGTGGAAAACCCAGTGGTCACCACTGATTCAGTAAGGGAAATAGGTGGAAAGCTTGGATTTGAAGGCGGCGCTGGCTATATCGACAGAGAGACAAAAATCGCTATGCTGGATGAGGGGGCAGAGGAGGTAAGGCAGCTCTCAGTTTGGGTCAATTCCGGAGCTGTTGAGTATGCCATTGTGTATCCAGATAAGCTATATCCGCCAGAGCCCCCCAACTTACCCTCGGAGGAGGAGGCAGGGCAAATTGCCATCGATTTCCTAGCTCAGTCGGGGCTACTACCTCCTGATGCCACAGTAGGTGATGGCTACGAAATCGAGGTAGTAACTGGTGGCACCTATGCTATCGAGGAGGAGGTCCCCGAGGAGGTTGTGGAGGAGGAGATGCCCGAAGAGGGTGTGGAGGAGGGAGGAGAGACAAAACCGGAGGTGGTGGAGGAATACGTCACTCATCTGCTGATCAGATTCCATCGCCAGATTGATGGATTTCCGGTCACTGGTCCTGGTAACAAGTTGGGGGTGCGAATTGGCGATGAGGGCGAGGTTATCACCATCCTCAAAGTCTGGAGAGAGGTAACACCCTATAATGAGGTGGTAATCAAGACCCCGGAGCAGGCATATCAGGAACTGAAATCTGGCGCCGGCTCGTACTACGCACCCCTAGACTGTGAAAAAGTGGTAGTAGAACAGGTTTATTTGGCATACTGGATGGAACCCCTGGACCAGCACCAGGAGTATGTGGTGCCGGTATATGAGTTCAAGGGTACGTGCCTGGACAAGGACGGGGAATACCTTGAGGATTTTACTGGCTGGTGTGAAGCGGTAAAATAGATTTTGGAATTAAGCCATGAAGAATATCACCGCCATATTCTTGTCAGCGCTCATGTTATGCAGCGCTCTGGTTATCAGTGCCTGCAACTCTTCTACGCCTGAGATACCTGAGATAGAGGTAGAGGCTGATTTTATTACCGCTGGCTTCGAAGACCACAGTACTACAGAGCTGACCAGGGGTTCGCCTGAATTCAAGGAAATCAATGATGAAGCTATAAGGATTTATCAGAACATATGTGATATTATGGAGGAATTGGTAGGTCCCGACTATATAGAGGTGATAAAGTATAATAATAAGTTTGTAGAGATAGAACTCATCGAGCCGGTAAGTGTGACCACCTACACCGACGAAGGGGAGGTTTATAGAATACTTGAGTTAACATCGGCGATATTTGTGTTCACTGGAGAATACGCAGGGTATCCCCTTCATAAAGGGCTTACAACACCAGAGTGGCCGGAGTGGGGCGTGTATGGGAGCAGGCGGAGTTTCCGCAATTTGGAGAATATGGTCGATGCGTTACTTAGCTAAGCCGACCAGGTTATGAACTCGCCGTTTGTCGGGACGCTGCACGTTCAGCCATTCTGCTCGCTTATGTCTGCCACTTAGTTCATGCCTCTAAATAAGTCACATCCTTTAATCCCTGGAAATGAGAGTCAGAGGTTACCACGGAGCTCCTCCCGAACTCCTTCACATAGTGTAGGCGTATGTTTGCTTATCCGATTTTTGGTTTTCTATTATGCCAATCGGTTGCTTGCTCGTAAGCGAAGGCGATGCGCAGCAGTATTTCCTCGCTGAAAGGCTTGCCCATGATTTGCATACCTATAGGCAGGTTGTCAGCGAAGCCACCAGGTATGGAGATGGCCGGGATTCCGGCTATGTTTATGGGTAAGGTGCATACATCGCTTATATACATCTGCATCGGGTCTTCTAACTTTTCACCCAGCTTAAAAGGCACTATCGGCGAAGTTGGGGTGACCAGGGCATCATATTTTTCAAAGGCTTGGTCAAATTCCTGTTTTATCAGTGTACGCACCTTCTGTGCTTTAAGATAGTAAGCGTCGTAATAACCTGCGGATAAAGCATAAGTGCCCAGCATTATACGCCTTTTAACCTCAGGCCCAAAGCCAAATTGCCGTGTCCTCTCCGTTGTCTCGATTACATTACTGGCATCTCGTTCGGAAAAGCCGTATCTTACTCCATCGTAGCGAGCCAGATTCGCTGAAGCTTCAGATGGAGCAAGTATGTAGTAAGCAGCCAGAGCGTATTTAGTATGGGGTAAAGAGATTTCCCAATCTATTTCCGCACCGAGTTCCTGGAGTTTATTTATAGCTGCTTCCAAAGCCGCCCGTACCGGATCTTGTACGCCCTCGCCAAGATATTCTCCAGGAATGCCAATCTTCAGTCCTTTGACATCTGGAATTAGTTGCTGGGTGTAATCCGGGACAGGATAAAGCACTGAGGTTGAGTCTCTAGAGTCATACCCGGCAATGACATTCATAACTAAGGCGCAGTCAGTGACATCCTTAGTCATCGGCCCAATTTGGTCGAGAGAGCTGGCAAAAGCAACCAGGCCGAAGCGGCTCACCCGACCATAGGTCGGTTTAAGTCCCACCACGTTGCAAAATCCCGCTGGTTGACGGATGCTGCCCCCGGTGTCGGAGCCCAGAGCATAGATAGCTTCACCTGTAGACACAGCGACCGCTGAGCCACCGCTGCTACCTCCGGGGACCCGACTTAAATCCCAGGGATTGTAGGTGGGGAAAAAGGCGGAGTGTTCCGTAGAAGAGCCCATGGCAAATTCATCCATATTCGTTTTCCCTACTATTACCGCCTTTTGTGCCTTTAACTTCCCTATTACCATAGCATCATAGGGGGGTAAGAAGTTTTCCAGCATCTTTGAACTACAGGTCGTTCTTATCCCCTTAGTGCATATGACATCTTTGATTAAAGTAGGAATGCCGGTTAAGGGAGGAATTTCATGAGCAGTTTTGATGTAATTATCGATTTTCTCCGCCTCTTTCAGAGCAATGTCTTCGACAATAGTGACACAGGCGTGAACTTTTTCTTCTATCTCAGCGATACGCTTCAGTACAGATTTTGTCAGTTCCCTTGAGGAAATTTTCCTTTGTTTAAGAAGCTCGTGTGCTTCGTGAATAGTTAGCTGGTGTAGTTCATTCGCCGGCATACTTAGAACCTGTCCTTGAGGCTGCGACGTTTGATAACTTTGCGCCAGTCGCCGCCAGTTTTGCCATGCATCTCTTTAATCCTGGGGATGTACTGTATGCCCAGAAATACCCCTAAGCCTATGGAGTAGAATACTAAAGCCAAAGGCTCGCCATAACGGTCGACGTAAATAAACCCCGCAACAAACGGGAAAACAATAAGAAGTAGGCTATAACTAAAGGTGGGATTACGAGTAAAAAATAAAGCTATTGCAAAAACAGCAAAGAGAAATGGAACTGCCCAGGGCATCAAGAAGATGAGAATCCCAATGGCGGTAGCTGCTCCTTTGCCGCCACGGAATTTGAGGAAGACGGGAAAGATATGGCCCAACACAGCAGCTGTACCGGCAATCCCGGTAAGCAAATCAAACGGCGAAATCAGAGGGCTGCCTGACAACCACCGCACCAAAAGAATTGCTCCTACGCCTTTGCCCAGGTCAACCAAGGTTACAAGCACAGCCTCCATTGGTCCGACTTGGTAAAAGACATTCATAGCGCCCATGTTTCTACTTCCGACCTCGCGGATGTCTATCCTTTTCCTCAGACGACCGGCCAGATATGCTGAAGGGATAGAGCCAAGAAGATAGCCAATTAAGATGGCGATAACTATGTCGCTAATCATTTGACTGATGGGCTCACTCTAGTATTGCTTGAACCTTAAAACATTTTTCGGCTTGTTTTGGTGCGTTTGATAAAATTTCAGCTTGAGAATATGAGTCAGCTACATCATCTTTCCTGAAGACATTCTGTAGTGGGATGGCGTGAGCCGCTGGTGGCACGTTGGCTGTATCTACCTGCTGGAGTATTTCGAAGTTCTCCAGAATATTAGATAGCTGGAGGCTAAATTTCTCCACTTCCTCCTCGCTCAAACCCAAGCGAGCAAGGCAAGCTATATGCCTCACCTGTTCGTAATTCAGTTTCATTGCAGCGTGACTATCACATTACAACATCATACTTGATAATGCAATAGCGGTTGCTTATCTTCAGGGGCAATATTATAATGTAGAGTCGTGCAAATCAGAAACGTTGTCTTGCTGTCCCATCAAGGGGCAGGTAAAACTTCACTTACCGAGTCCATGCTCTTTACCTCAGGCGCTATCCAGCGTTTAGGTAGCGTTGAAGATGGCACTGCTACCTCAGATTATGACCCGCTTGAGGTAGAACGCCACATGGGCATCAACCTGTCCTTGCTGCCATTTGAGTGGCAGGGGGTGAAGCTGAACCTCATTGATACCCCGGGATATGCTGATTTTATTGGTGAGGTAAGATCGGGATTGAGAGTAACTGAGGGAGCACTAGTGGTAGTATGCGCCGCTTCGGGTGTGGAGGTAGGCACAGAACAGATGTGGGGCGATGCTGAAAAAGCAAATCTGCCACGATTGATATTTGTTAATAAGATGGACCGTGATAATGCCGATTTCTTCTCTACTTTGAAAGGAATTCAGGCTAAGTTGTCACCAAGATGTTTGCCTCTTCAATTACCCATAGGCTCACAAAGTGATTTTCAAGGCATTGTAGACTTGGTGACTATGAAAGCTTATATCGGCGCTAACTTGCAGGAAGCAGAAATACCTTCGACACTTCAGGAACAAGCAGAGGCTAGCCGTGAGAAGTTAGTGGAGGCCGTCGTAGAAATTGATGACGAACTCATTAACAAGTATCTGGAGGGCGAGCCCATAAACAACGAGGAAATTTCTGCTGCTATAAAAAAGTCTACCCTTGCTGGCAAGCTGGTGCCTATTTTTACTGGCTCTGCTTTGCAGGGCATCGGCACCCAGCAAGTCCTCAATGGTATTTGCTCCTACTTGCCTTCGCCAGAAGAAAAGGATGCCTTCGTCGCTAAGAATGTTTCCACCAGTGATCAAGAGGATGTCAACCCTAATTCGGAGTCTCCCCTATCCAGCCTTGTTTTTAAAACCAGCGCTGACCCCTATGTCGGCAAGCTCAGTTACTTTCGGGTTTATTCAGGCGTTATTTCCAGTAATTCCCAGGTTTGGAATGCTAACAAGAATAGCGTGGAACGGATTGGCCAGCTCTTTACCGTGCTGGGCAAAAATCAACAACAAGTGCCGCAGGTCGCTGCCGGAGATATTGGGGCAGTGGCGAGGTTAAGTTTAACCACTACCGGAGATACCCTCTGTGCTCGCGAACATCCTGTGATATTCCGCGGTATCGAATTCCCCGAAGCGAGTTTCAGCATGGCAATCCAGCCTCGGACGAAAACCGATTTAGATAAGATGAGCACCGTTCTGCCCAGGATTTGTGAGGAAGACCCTTCTCTCCAAACACGTCGAGAGGTTGATACTAACGAGTTTATTATTTCCGGAGTTGGTGATAGCCACCTAGAGATAGTCAAGGAGAAAATACGTCGCAAGTTTGGAGTAGAGGTGAAATTAGACCTGCCAAAGATTCCTTACAAAGAAACTATTACTATGTCAACCAAGGCGGAGTATAAGCATAAAAAGCAGAGTGGAGGACATGGTCAATATGGACATGTCTTTCTGGAGTTGGAACCTTTGTCTCGGGGTGGGGGATTTGAATTTGCTAAGAAAATCTTTGGGGGGGCAATACCCCAGAACTATATCCCCTCTGTGGAAAAGGGAGTCAATGAGGCAAAACAGGAAGGGATTTTAGCTGGTTATCCTGTAGTGGACATGAAGGTAACCCTTTACGATGGCAGCTTCCATGCAGTAGATTCTTCAGACATTGCTTTTAAGATTGCGGCAGCGCAGGCCTTAAAAAAGGGATTATCTCAGGGACAGCCGGTATTGCTTGAGCCTATAATGAATCTTACTATCACCGTGCCTGAGATGTATACTGGGGATATTGCTAGCGATCTTAATACTAAGAGGGGGCGCGTGCTTGGGATGAGCCCCAGTGATGGTATCAATGTCATTGAAGCCCAGGCACCCTATGCAGAGCTGCTTCATTATGCCATAGATTTAAGGTCAATGACACAAGGGCGCGCTAGCTTCGCGATGGAGTTTGACCATTACGAAGAAGTGCCAGCTCATCTCACTCAGAAAATCACCGCTGACAAGAATAAGGCAGGCAAGGGCGAGTGAGAGCGCCTGGCAGCTTTTATATTATTTTACCCAGCTAATAACTCCTTCAGCTTATTAGTGAAGGCTGGTACCACTTCTTCATATTTACCCACCACTCCAAATTCCGCCTCCCTGAATATATTCGCCTCGGGGTCCTTATTGATGGCTATGATGTGCTTGGAACCCGAACATCCAGCTGTGTGCTGGCTGGCACCGGAAACAGCTATAGCGATGTAAATATCAGGGGCAACAATCTTTCCAGTGAGGCCGATATGCAGCGACTCTGCCACCCATCCATTATCAGCAGGAGGACGTGAAGAACCTACCGCCCCATGCAACAAATCAGCTAGCGCTTTCAATGTAGTCTTGAATGGCTCAGGACCACCCACCCCCCTGCCTCCACAGACAATCACGGGGGCATCCTCAAGCTTAATGCCAGCCGCCTCTTCCTTAACAGTTTCTAATATATTCGTCCTTACTTTCGCCGTATCTATGTCAATCTTAGTGGGCAGGACTTCTCCTTTCCTTGAGTCATCACGCTCCAACGGTGACATTGCCTTGGTCCTAACAGTAACCATCTGAGGCATAAGCTCGCTGGTGAATACAGCCTGTGCATTGCCGCCATAAACAGGCCGCGTTTGTGTCAGCAGCTTCGTCCCCGGGTCTATACTTAATTCGAGACAATCTGTTGTCAGGCTGGTACCTAGTCTGAAGGCAAGGCGAGGAGCCAAGTCTCTACCCATAGAAGTTTGCCCTATAAGTATTGCCCGAGGCGAAATCTCTTTGACCAATTTTTCCACGGCTTGCATATAGGAATCTGCTTGATATTCTTTAAGGGCGGGGTTTTCTACAGCATAAACCTTGTCTGCTCCAAAGGCAATTGCTTCTTTAGAAGCCCCGCTAACTGCATCGCTGGCCAGCAGGCAAGATAAGTCTTCCTTCAGGTCATCAGCAAGCTTCCTACCACATCCCAGCAACTCAGTAGTAATGGAGGCTAACTTGCCGTTTGCTAGCTCACCACAAATTAATATACCTTTGTTTTCAGCCATTATTTCCTCCTTAACTTTAAAGCAATTTGGCTTCCTTGAGCCTTACGGCTAGATTAGTACCTGCCTCTGCGGGCGTCTCTCCTTCGATTATTTCACATTTGGCTTCCTTGACTGGCTGGAAGAGTTTATCTAACTTGCTACGTCTTCCAGCAGCGCCGACTTGTGAAGGCTCAAGCCCAACATCGGCTGGCTTCCAAATGACAGGTTGTTTTTTACCCGCTGCCATGATTCCTTTCAAGTTGGGATAACGAAGCGCTCCTATCCCGCTGGTTACTACAATCAAGGCGGGAAGCGTCACTTCAACCGCCTGGTAGCCGTCGGGAATAACTCGCTCAACCTTCGCTTTCCCATCTGTGACCTCTACCTTACGAGCTAAAGTTACAGCCGGGATTCCCAAAATCTCCGCAATGCCTAGCCCCACCTGCCCGGCATCCCAGTCAGAGGATTGCCTACCGCAGAAGATAATGTCATATTCCCCTATTTTTTTTATTGCCATAGCCAAGGCGTTGGCAGTTGACCAGCTATCGCCTCCCTCAAAAGCTTCGTCTTCCAGAAGAATGAGTTCATCGCTCCCCACAGCTAATGCTTTCTTAATCACATCGCGAACGAAGTTATTACCTGAGCTAAGCGCGGTAATTTTACCCCCCGCGGTATCCTTGATTTTGAGGGCAGCTTCCAAGGCGAATTCCTCGTATTGACCGATTACAGGTTTTACGTCTGGCGGCAAGGTCATTTTGTCGTTTACCACCTTAAACACAGCCGGTGGCGCTTCTGGATCAGGTACTTGCTTGCAGCAGACAATCATATTAACTGGCATTCCCTAACCTCCTTAAAGATTTTTGCAGCCCTAAAGGATACGGAAAAATCCGCCTTCTGTCAATAATCTGAAGCACGCAGATTCGATATGAACGGCCTAAGGGGTTAAGTGATAATACCTACTTTAGCCACGGAATTAATGCTAAAATAGATAAAAATTGCTATTCATGGGCATATTTTTTAACATCCGCCATCGGGGATAACTCTAAGCCATCCAGCCGAATCAGTTACCTTGGTTCTGGACAAGTTATGGAAGTCAAATTCATTACAGATAACAACGTTGGCAAACTGGCTCGATGGTTAAGGCTGATTGGCTATGATACTCTGCTGTTTAAGCAAAAAGACGATGGGCAAATGATTAAAAAAGCTCTTAGTGAGGATAGAGTGATTTTGACTAAAGATACTCAATTTATGAAAAGACGCTTGGTTAAAAATGGCAAACTCAAAACTATACTCATTAAACAGGATGACCCTAAACTCCAGGTACAGGAAGTAGTGAAAACGTTGAATTTAAATTATCATTTCAAGCCTTTCTCGATTTGCCTGGAATGTAATCAAGCATTAATAGCCCGGGATAAAGAAGAGGTGCAAGGCCTGGTCCCCGCTCACGTTTTTGAAAATCAAACTCAATATACGGAATGCCCCGCCTGCCATCGCATCTACTGGCAGGGTACACATTGGCAGGCGATGGTCAAGAAGTTACAAGACTTGCAAGGAGGGGGTGGCGAAAAGCATACTTCTAGCTAATGCCCGGCTTTTTAATCCGGAGCTTCGATAGTAGCACGGATTAGCTAGTAGTGCTATACTCAGCCCATAATGCCAGGAGAATAAAGATAAAGCTAAGCACCTATGTTATTAGCAATTGATATTGGGAACACCAACATTAAGCTGGGCATATTTGACGGCGATAGGCTAAAAGCTACCTGGAATTTAGCTACCGGCATTCATCGCACTTCAGACGAGTACGGTGGGGTGGTGCTCACCCTTATAGAACGAGAAAAGGTCTTGCCTTCAAAGGTTATCGGAGTAGTATTATGCGGTGTCGTGCCACCGCTACTGTATACATTCGTGGAACTGTGTAGGAAATATTTAAATACTAAACCCTTAGTGGTCGAAGCTGGAGTCAAGACAGGTATGCGCATCCGCCTGGATAATCCTCGTGAGGTTGGCCCTGACCGCGTGGCCAACGCCGTGGCTGCCCAGAACCTCTACGGAAAACCGTTAATAATTATTGACCTTGGCACTGCTACCACTTTCGACGTCGTTTCCAAGGAGGGTGATTATCTTGGCGGGGCTATTGCCCCGGGCATTATCATAGCTACTGAAGCTTTATTCACTCGTACTGCTGCGCTCCCTCGAATAGAACTAATCCATCCCAAGCAAGTTATCGGCAGAAATACTATCTCTGCTATGCAATCAGGTATAATATTTGGTTACATTGAGCTTATTGAAGGCATGATTCGTCGAATACAACAGGAATTGGGAAGCAAAGCAAAGGTAATAGCTACCGGCGGCCAGGCTTACCCTTTTGCCGAAGAGATAGCAGCCATAGACGTAATAAATCCCGATTTAACCTTAATTGGACTGCGTCTCATTTATGAAATGAACAAGGAACAGTAATGATTGGAAACAAAACCATAATTTTAGGGATAACAGGGAGCATTGCTGCCTACAAAGCAGCAGAGATTGCCAGCCAGCTAACTCAAGCCGGGGCGAAGGTGAATGTAATTATGACCAAAGAAGCCATCGAGTTCATATCACCTGTTACCTTCTGGGCCATTACAGGCAGACCCGTAGTTACCAAAATGTTTGATTTGGCTTCAGAATTCAGCATTGAACATGTCTCCTTAGCTAAATGTGCTGATATAGTAGTTATTGCTCCTGCCACAGCTAATATCATTGCCAAACTGGCTGCTGGCATTGCTGACGACATGCTATGCTGCACGGTTCTGGCTACCAAGGCACCGGTGCTTATTGCCCCAGCCATGGAAACCAATATGTATAATAACCCAGTCACCCAAGATAATTTGTCCAAGCTTAAAGCTCGCGACTTTGTGATTATTGCTCCAGCCACAGGCTGGTTAGCCTCGGGTAAAGAAGGTCCGGGACGACTCGCCAATATTAATGATATTGTAGGCAGTATCCGCCAGGTACTGGAGAGGGGCGGAGACCTGGCTGGCAAACATATCGTGGTCACCGCAGGCGGTACTCAAGAGCCTATAGACCCGGTTCGCTACATCAGCAACCGCTCATCGGGGAAAATGGGCTATGCTCTGGCTGAAGCAGCTCGTGACCGAGGAGCTAAAGTAACATTGGTTACAGCACCTGCGTCGTCACCCGAGCCCGCAGGCGTTGATGTGGTCAAGGTCAACACTGCCCAGGAAATGCATCAAGCAGTAGAGAATGTAACTCACCGAGCTGACGCTCTGGTCATGGCCGCCGCCATAGCTGATTACCGTCCGACAAAATCAGCTAAGGACAAGATTAAAAAAGGAGAGGCAGGGCTAACCTTAGAGCTGGAACCCACTCCGGATATCTTAAGCAGTGCCAAAGGAAATTTCATTAAAGTAGGCTTCGCCGCTGAAAGCAGCAACCTGGTGGAAAATGCTAGGCAGAAGCTAAAACAAAAGGGGCTTGAACTTATAGTGGCCAATGACATTACAGCCAGCGATAGTGGGTTTGGCACTGACAGCAATCGAGTAACCATAATTGACCGAGAAGGTAAAGTTGATAGCTTACCCCTTATGCCGAAACGAGATGTGGCTGACAAGATTTTGGATAGGGTAGCGGAGCTCCTAAGTAAGAGTTAACCCGTTCTTGGCAAGATTTGTGAAGAGGCGCAAATTTGTGATGGAAGCAACAAGAGAGGAACTGAATGAAAAAGCCTCAAACAAATTATGCGTTTATTGACGGAACTAACCTTCATCGGACTATGCAAGAGGTGGGTTGGAGCTTATACTACCATCGTTTCAGAATATACTTGAGTGAGCATTACGGTGTTGGGAAGGCATATTACTTCATTGGCTATATGCCGGAGAATACGCCTCTTTATACCTTTCTGCAGTCTATAGGCTACGTGATAATTTTTAAGCCTATCTTAAAGACACCTGAGGGTAAGGTTAAGGGTAATTGTGACGCTGAGTTGGTGCTACAGGCTATGATAGACTTGGGCAGTTAGGAAAAGGCATTAATAGTAAGCAGTGATGGGGACTTTTACTGTCTAGTGAACTACTTGCGCGAGAAAAATAAACTGGAATGTGTGTTAGCACCGTGTAAAGCGGGCTGTTCACATTTACTGGATATAGCTTCTAAAGGGCGAGTGGCATATTTAGATAATTTGCGCGGGAAATTGGAATTTAAAAAGAAAAACCCCCTGTAAGGACGGAACCTCACAGGGTATTTTTCGTCGTGATTCTGTAAGAAGGATAACAGGTTTTGTTGGGTTTGTCAATAGTTTGTTGGCTCAGAATGACAGTGGGTTGTTTCAGAATCCCAAAACCTTAACAAGGAGAGTCATTAGAAATGTCGGAAATCCCGAGAGCCTATGAGTCAGGCAAGATAGAAAGGAAATGGTATGATTTCTGGCTCAAGCAGGACTACTTTATTCCTAAAATAGACTCCAAAAAGAAGCCTTTCGTCATCATCATGCCACCTACCAATGTTACCGGGGAACTCCACCTGGGGCATGCTCTGACCGCGACGCTGGAGGATATCATAATCAGGTGGCACAGGATGAAAGGGGAGCCTACCTTGTGGTTACCGGGGACCGACCACGCTGGCATCGCCACGCAAGTGGTTGTGGAGCGGCAACTGGCTAAACAAGGGCAAACTAAGGAGGAGATAGGCAGAGAAAAATTTACTAAGTTGACCTGGGAATGGGCTAATAAGAGCCGCAGGAATATCAGGCGTCAACATCAAATCCTGGGAGCTTCTTGTGATTGGGCAAGAGAGAAATTCACCTTGGACGAGGGCCCAAGTAAAGCAGTGCGTACTGCTTTTGTTCGTCTTTATGGTAAAGGGTTAATCTACCGTGGTGAGCGAATGATAAACTGGTGTCCCCGCTGCCAAACTGCCCTCTCCGACCTCGAGGTAGAACATAAAGATATTGTCGGGCACCTTTATTATATTCGCTACCCTCTAACTGAAAACGAGGGCTTCGTCACTGTAGCTACTACCCGACCGGAAACTTTCCTCGGCGACACGGCCGTGGCGGTAAACTCCGAAGATGAGCGCTATAGGAATTTCATAGGCAAGAGTGTCACCCTCCCTATTATCGATAAGGAAATCCCTATAATCGCTGATGATGCTGTTGATACTTTTTTCGGCACCGGAGCATTGAAGATAACCCCAGCTCATGATCCCACGGACTTCGAAGTAGCCCAGAGACATAATCTGCCCCTGGTAGATATCATGAACCCCGATGCTACTATGAACGAGAACGCCGGGCCGTATCAAGGATTGGAAAGGTTTGCCTGTCGAGATAAGGTGTTAGCTGACCTAAAAGACAAAAAACTTTTAGAGAAAATCGAGCCTTACTCTCATTCGGTAGGACATTGTGGTCGTTGCCAGACGATGATTGAACCCAAAGTCAGCCTGCAATGGTTTGTCCAAACACAGCCCTTAGCTAAAGCTGCCATAGAGGCTGTTAAAGATGGCAGGGTCACTATAATTCCGGAACGCTTCGCCAAGATATATTTTGACTGGATGGAAAATATCAGGGATTGGTGTATCAGCCGACAACTATGGTGGGGACATCGCATCCCAGTATGGTATTGCCAGGCCTGTGGCAAGTTGACAGTATCCGTAGATAAAACTTCAGCATGTACTCATTGTGGTTCAAAACAAATTGTTCAGGACCCTGATGTCCTCGACACCTGGTTTAGCTCAGCGCTATGGCCACATTCTACGCTAGGCTGGCCAGAGGATACTAATGACCTCCGCTATTTCTATCCCGGCTCGGTAATGGAAACTGGCTATGACATTCTTTTCTTCTGGGTCGCTCGCATGATTATGATGGGACTGGAGGATACCGGCGAAATACCTTTCCACACTGTTTACCTCCATGGCCTGATTCGCGATGAAAGCGGAGAGAAAATGAGCAAATTGCGAGGGAATGTTATAAACCCTGCCGAAGCTATAAGCAAGTATGGTGTTGATGCTCTCCGCTTTGCTCTAACTACAGGGACTTCACCGGGGAATGATATAAATCTGGGCAAAAGTAAATTGGAATCCAGCCGCAATTTTGTCAATAAATTATGGAATGCCACCAGATTTATTCTTCGGAGCCTGGATACTGAAAGGCTAGAAGCTCAGGCAGTCGAGCACCCATCGCGATGGGTGCTCGACCCACAGAGAATAGAAGACCAATGGATTGATGGCCAGCTCAACAAGCTTGTAAAAAATGTTACCGGGCTAATGGAAGAGTTCCAGTTTGGTGAAGCAGAGCAGCAGATTTACGATTTCGTCTGGTCGAAGTTCTGTGACTGGTATATTGAAATTGCCAAAATACGACTTCGTAGCCAATTAACTCCGTCACCTTTGCCCTTCCTGGTCAATACATTGGAAAAGTCACTGCGCCTTTTACATCCTTTCATGCCTTTCGTTACCGAGGAATTGTGGCAAGGTTTAAAGCAACGCCTGCCTGACAAAGACCAAATGCCGGCTTCCATAATGATAGCTCCTTATCCCTTCGCTGACGATAAAGCCTTTGCTCCAGAAGCTGAGCGGGTAATGGATTCCGTAATAGAGATTATCGGCTCCATCCGCAACGTTCGAGCTCAATATAAGGTAAAGTTAACCAAATGGATTGAAGCCCAAGTTTATGCTGGTGAGCTCCTTTCGAGTCTTATCACACAAACGAATATAATAGAAACACTGGCTAAAGTTCGGCCCTTAACAATACTTAGTCGCCAGAAAAGGGAACCCACTAAAGATAAAGCCCTGGTTTTGGTTTTGAAAGAAGCTGAAGTAGTTTTGCCTTTGGCAGGCATGGTGGACCGGATTGCTGAAGAACAACGACTGGTAAAGGAAAGCGAAGAAATCAAAGGAAGAATTGCCCAACTTGAATCCAGGCTGAGAGATAACGATTTTTTAAGCAAAGCGCCATCTCAGGTTATCGAAAGAGAGAAACAAAAGCTTACTATGCTCGAAGATAAATTGAAAAGGTTACATAAGGAATTATCTCAACTGAGTTCATCATCGGCTGATAACTGACAGCTTTCAGCCTTCAGGGATGGAAGGGCGAACTGGCTTAGTTTTGAGGTTTAATATCTCATGCAATTTAGTCAGGGCTTTTTTGGTATCGCTAGCCATGCAGGATTTATCACGCCTTTTTATACGATATTTAAATAGCCAATAGGTGAATTCATTGAGCTCGCTCAGGCTCATAGACCTGAGCTGAGGATAATGTCTCTCTTTTCTGAACTGCTTTAAAAGGGCAAATTGAGTGTCACCATAAATGCGCTGGTAGGCTTCGTCGAGTACTCCGTTATCGTTGTTCAAACCTAGAACTCTTTTTTTCTTTCGTATCTCTTCAGTTGCAGCCAAAATGAGAAATTTTTCCACAAGAATGCCATAGAAATAATTGAGGTGAGCCCGGTATTTAAAATCACCAATTATATTCTTAAACTCATCTTTAGATAATCCTATAGGTGGTATACCGAAGAAGAGAAGATTTGCCCGCTCCTTTTCTGGAATAAATCCATCGAACTCTTCACACAACCTCTCCGCCAGAACTAGCCAATCGAAAGCTTCGTTGTCAACAAGATACTGATAATGTCGCCCCTCGTAGTCCTCTTCAGGACTACTCCAGAGACGAATGGCTTCAAGCACGGCTACATACCAATTCTTGCCTTCAGCAATAGCACTTTTCAGCCCTTGGATTGCTTGAGTATCTCGAGTAGACACTCCAGCCACCTCCACAATTATTCGCGAATCTACATTATATCTCCACCAGCCCAAAGACTCAAGGCGCAGTACGAGTTCTTACGTAAATTGACAGCGCCCATTTTTCTAGGCTATTATCTACTTCTTGGTGGAAAAAACCTCTGAGCACAATCCGACACTTGCTGAAGCAGCAGACGCTTTCCTATCAAATTTACCGCCGGAAGAAAGGGTAAAAACACAGGCAGAGATATCTAAATTCGTCAGATGGCTTGGCTTATCAAGGCAAGTAAAGGACGTTAGCCCTGTGGACGTGGCTAGCTATGGTGAACACATTATCCCATCGGCAGTCAAACCTCTCAGGTCTTTTCTTACATACATCCGGAAAAAGAAATTCAGCAGCATAAGTTTAGCTCCTCACCTCAGGGCGAAAAAAACTTATTCAAAAACAGTCGCCGTTTGGCAAAGTGGTCAGGTCCAGGCTACCCTAACTGCACAAGGCTACGCAAAATTAGAGAAGGAATTAGCCAACCTGAAAAATCAACGCTACCAAGTTACTGAGGAGATACAAAAGGCAGCAGCTGACAAGGACTTTCGAGAAAATGCCCCCCTGGCAGCAGCTAGAGAGCGTAAGGCACATTTGGAAGGAAGAATTAAGGAGATAGAGTCAACCTTAAATCAGGCGAAGATAATGGGGGAAGGCCAGGACACATCCAGGGCAAAATTCGGAGACACTGTGGTGCTCCGTGATTTATCCTCAGGTAAAGAGTCCAGCTATACTTTAGTCGATCCCCGAGAGGCAAATCCAGCCAAGGGTAAACTTTCTGTTGCTTCCCCCATGGGCAAAGCAATCCTGGATAAAGAAAAGGGGCAAACAATTGAAGTTGTCGCTCCTGCTGGTACCTTCTGCTGCCGCATTGAAGACATTTTGGTCCTCTCAACAAAAGAACAAGTAAGCCCGCAGTGACATCAAGAACTGCCGGGTACAAATTGAGGAATACGGGACTTAATCTACACTAATCCTCGTCAGCTTTGCTTACGAAAAGATTTCAAGGTTTGTTGATTCACCTGCCATATGGCATAATGAATTAAGTCGCAGGAAGCGGAGGGATCGCATAGTGGTCTAGTGCGGGCGCCTGCTAAGCGCTTACTCCGAGTTATCGGGGTCGAGGGTTCGAATCCCTCTCCCTCCGCCACCAAATAGAAATTCAGAGGAAATGTCAGCTCTTTGACATACTACCAAATAGTTGTACCGCGATGATATCAGCAATACTCCTAGCTGCCGGTGAATCAAATCGCATGGGTCAGCCTAAGCAACTGATGCCTTTTAGTCAGAGTACCATTTTGGAAAGAACCATTGACAATCTTTTGAATTCAGCAGTAAGCGAGACTATCGTGGTGCTGGGTTACAGAGAGGAAGACGTACGAAAAACTATAGCCGGCAAACCGGTTAAGATAGCAATAAATCCAGATTACCAGCAAGGTATGAGCACCTCAATAATTACTGGATTAAACCAGATTGATAGAAGAACCCGGGCAGTTCTTATTGCCCTGGGTGACCAGCCTTTTGTTGACAGCCAGACCATCAATAGTTTGGTAGAAGCATTTATAGCTAATAATAGAGGAATTATTATCCCGGTTTATCAGGGCAGAAGGGGAAATCCCGTTATCTTCGCTATCAGGTATAAAGGCGAACTCTTGAATCTAAAGGGAGACGTTGGCGGCAGGGAAATAATCAAACGTCACCCTGACGACGTACTTGAAGTGGCGGTCAATTGTGAAGGTGTCTTGCTTGACATTGATACTATGGAAAACTATACTCCGATAACACTAAATCCGGAAAAGTATAAGAGGTGATAGGCATGGAGAAAGATAGTAAAAGAAGGGATGGTGAGTGGCAGAGTTGGACTCGAGTCATCATTGGGATTCTGGTATTTGGCTCTATCTGGGGATTGCTTGAGGCTACGCTGGGCGGCTTTCTCAATATGATTGTATTACCCAACAAGGGCGCCATAATGGGCGGCATCGGTATGGCTATTATGGGTGCAGCTCTGGCTATCTATCGGAAGCCAGCTATGCTGCCAGGCATAGGTATTGTTGCTGCCTCGTTTAAGTGGCTCAATTCCTGGCTCCTGTTCATACCAGCCAGCGCTATACATATTATCAACCCGGCTATGGCTATCTTTCTAGAATCTCTGGCATTTAGCTTGGTGGTAACTTTTTTGATGTATCGGATAGATAAAAATGTCTATGTTGGCGCTTGGGGTGCGTTTCTGGCCGGGCTTATAAGCGTCACTGCCTATGGCTATTTCAGTGTATACATAATGCATGCCCCCCTCTTTGCACGTATGGGGGTCAGCAGTGTTCCCGAATTTATCGCCAGCCACGGCGTGATACAGGCGGTTTTCTTTGGTATGCTGGCGCCTCTGGGTTATCTGGTAGGTAGGAAGCTGGCGGCTACTGCTCCAGTGTTTTTACGCAGACCTCTTTATTACTACGCTACATCAGCGGCCATCATCTGTGTTTGCCTAGTAATCAGTGCGGTAGCCGTACTGGCTGGGCTTTAACCAGAATATGGTCATTATTATCACTGGCGCCATAGGGATTGGTAAGACTACAGTCTGCAAAAAGGTGGTAAAGGTAGTCCGCAGTTCAGGCTATTCGTGTGGTGGCATTCTAACACATAAAGCAGCGCATGAAAGGCTTATCGCTTTAGATATTCAAACTGGAGAAAGGGCGATCCTGGCCAGTACTGATAATACATTTGACGGCCCGCGAACTCCCAGATATTCATTCAATCCTGAGGCTATCAAATTCGGCATCAGGGCAATAAACAAAGCTATTGATTCGGACATTCTTATTATAGATGAACTCGGGCATCTGGAACTGGATGGTGAGGGGTTTGCCAAGAGCCTAGAGTTCGTCAAGACAGGAAGGGTCAAAAACTCTATTCTGGTTATCCGAAAAGAGCTTCTCCCCGCCTTTTTAGCCCAGTTAGGCGATAACCCTTCAATCTTTGAGACAACTATTAGCACTCGTGACCGGTTACCCCGCAAGATATGCTCATCCCTGATTGGCAATCTACCTGATTTTCCATCCTAGGTGCGCATCGACTAGAATTTAAGGGTACGTGAACAGATGGGGTGACTTACCAAAAATCGAGGGAGTATATCATTTTGGCATCATCGATTTATTCGAAACCACTTAAGTACTAAACAGGCTTTGCCTCCCAACCTTGGTCATGTTAAGATATGCATTCATAGCTTCCTTGAGTTTCTGAGGGAAGTAACCGATTACCCAGGCAAAGCTGTAAATCTTAAATTGGGAGATAGCAATGAAAAAGATGAATAGAGATGAAGGGCGGAAAATGAGGGGAATTAGCCAAAGTGCAGCAACCACAAGCAGAACCGCTGAGAAGAATATTCGTCTCACAGTGAATGGGAAGCTGCACCAGCTTATGGTCGGCAAAGATGTCAACCCTGAACATACACTGGCTTATACCCTGAGGGAAACGCTGGGCTACACCGGAGTAAAGATGGGTTGTGACCATGGTTCCTGCGGATCCTGCACCATTCTTATGGACGGGGAGGCAGTTCTGTCGTGCACGATCCTGACTGTTGAGTGCGCTGGTAAGGATATAACCACCATCGAGGGCCTGGAAAGTAGAGAGTCCGGCGAGTTACACCCGCTCCAGCAGGCCTTTATCGATTACACCGCCTTTCAGTGCGGGTTCTGCACGCCGGGCATAATCCTGAGCGCCAAAGCACTGCTGGATAAAAACCCTTCGCCGACGGAAGAGGAGATAAAGCGAGAGCTGGCAGGACACTACTGCCGCTGCATCAGTCACTATCTGGTCATCAAGGCAATCCAGTCGGTAGCCGAGAAAGGCAGGTGACGTCAATGGGTGAGGAATACAGGCATATAGGCAAGGCAACCAAGCGCAAAGACGCTCGGGCAATCGTTACCGGCAGTGCCAAGTATATTGATGATATCAAGGTTCCGGGGATGCTAGAGGGGAGGGTTCTACGTAGTCCGTATCCCCATGCCCGTATAAAGCACATCGACACCAGTAAGGCAGAGGCATACCCGGGTGTTAAGGCGGTACTCACCTACAAGAATGTTCCCCCGTGGATAGGTGGGATACCCTATCACCGCCCTGTCCTGGACAGCACTATGCGTTTCGTCGGCGACGCCGTGGCTCTGGTAGCAGCCGAGACCGCTGAGAGCGCCGAGGAGGCCCTAGAGCTGATAGAAGTAGAATACGAGCAACTGCCGGCCGTCTATGAAATGGAGGAGGCTACCAGGCCTGGTGCACCCCAGCTCCACGAAAGGATTCCGGGCAATGTTTTTCCCCGTGGTTTCCGTCCCATCGGAGAGAAACCCCTGCAGGAAATCGTTATGGGCGACGTAGATAAGGGCTTTAAAGAAGCCGACTTTATCACTGAGGGAACCTGCGGCTACGAGAATATCCCCAACCCCCTGCCACCTGAGCCTCCGGGAGTGATAGCCACCTGGGAAGACCCGGAGCACCTGACTATATATACAGCATCGCAATCGGCACCCATGAATCGTAATTTCCATCAACCCCTTCTGGGGCTGATTGACATGCGGGTTATCGGCGCCCAGTGCGGCGGCAGCTACGGGACCAAAAACGCTAATATGATACCTATGGTTCTCGCTGCGGCGCTGGCTAAAGCAGCGAGAAGGCCAGTCAAGGTGTATTTTAGTAAGGAAGAGCATTTCAATGCCTACTCATTGCGATTGGGCTCGCGCATTCACGCCAGGGTGGGCATCAAGAAGGATGGCACGATAACGGCTCTGGAGGGCGAGTGGCTTGTCGATACCGGCGCCGCTTCTGAGATGGCGCAAGTTCAGATTGCCGTTGGCTGCGGTGAAGCACAACTGGCGCTGAGGTGTAAGAATTGGAACCTGCAACCCAAGCTGATATGTACCAACCACAGCCCTGCAGGATGCGTCAGGGGTTTTGGCGGTCAGGAGCTCAAGAGTTCACTCCTGCCGCTTATGGCGATAGCCATGGAGGAGGCAAACCTTGACCCGCTGGAGTTCTTCAAGAAGAACTACGTCAAG
>Ga0315539_1000175_pt1 | contig 49943 bp, 45 predicted proteins | sample SalMarSW160150MG_FD_203097 | JGI IMG/M metagenome (GOLD analysis project Ga0315539, IMG submission 203097) | Salt marsh sediment microbial communities from the Plum Island Ecosystem LTER, Massachusetts, United States - Salt Marsh Sediment SW1601-150 ...
TGATAGTCTGGGTATTCCTATTTTCGGTCCCACTAAAGCGGCTACCCAGGTAGAATCAAGCAAGGTTTTTGCCCGAAATTTGATGGAGAAGTATGGCATTCCCTGTCCTGAAGGCGCCATTTTCTCATCTTACTCTGAGGCTCGTGAATACCTTCAAGAACAAAGTCCACCTCTCGTCATCAAGGCCGATGGGCTAGCTGCTGGCAAAGGTGTGATTATTGCCGGTTCTGTGGCGGAAGCTGAAAAAGCTCTCGGTGACATCATGGAAGTAAAGATTTTCGGCTCCGCTGGAGAAAGGGTAGTAATTGACGAATATCTCAACGGTCGAGAAGTAAGTCTCATAGCCTTTACCGATGGCAAAACAGTCTCACCTATGGTGCCAGCTTGTGATTATAAGAAAATCGGGGATAATGACCAGGGTCCCAACACCGGAGGTATGGGAAGTTACAGCCCGCCAGGGTTTTTCTCCGCTGGGATGATAGAAAAGGTAACCAAGGATATTTTGGTGCCGACTGTGAAGGCCGTGGCTAATGAAGGCGTGCTTTATAGGGGAGTGCTCTATGCGGGGTTGATGATTGTTAATGGAGAGCCTATGGTGCTGGAATTCAATGCTCGATTCGGTGACCCAGAAACTCAGGTCGTTTTGCCTCTTCTCAAAACCGACCTCGTGGATATACTTATGGCAGTAGTCCAGGGCAACCTCGACCGGGTGAAAATAGAGTGGAGTTCGGAGGCTTGCGTTGGAGTAGTTGCGGCTTCGGCTGGATATCCTGGAAGCTATAAAATCGGCTTTCCCATACAAGGGATAGACAACGTGGACAAGGATGTGGTAGTTTTCCATGCTGGAACTAAGTTGGGGAATGATGGCATAATTTATACCGACGGCGGGCGAGTGCTCACCGTAGTAGGTATGGACAAAGATATGGCTGAAGCTCGGAAAAATGTTTACCACAACATTCCTAACATTTATTTTAAAGACTGTTATTATCGTAGGGACATTGCTTTGAGAGAGATAGCCTGAATGGCATTAGTGGGCGTAGTAATAGGTAGTAAAACAGACACCGAGCTAATACAGTCGGCGCTGGACACGCTTAAGCAATTGGGCATTGATTATGAACTTTCCGTTATCTCAGCCCATAGAAATCCCGAAAAACTAAGGGAATATGGCTTGGAGGCAGAGAAGAGAGGGTTCAAAGTTATCATTGCTGCTGCTGGCAGGGCTGCTCACCTTCCCGGTGTCTTAGCTAGCTGGACAACTTTGCCTGTAATCGGTGTACCCTTGCCCACTAGCGAGTTAAAGGCCATAGATGCTTTGCTCTCCATAAGCCAGATGCCTGGGGGGGTACCGGTAGCCTGTATGGGTATTGGGCAAAGTGGGGCAAAGAATGCTGCCTTGCTTGCCGCCCAGATTTTAGGCACGGAGCATAAAGAGATAAGAGAAGCCTATCGTAAGTATAGACAGGAGTTGGCAAGGGAATAGCATGATTGAACGATACTCCAGACCTCAGATGAAGAAAATCTGGTCTGATAAAAACAAATTTGACCAGTGGCTTAAGGTAGAGATAGCCGTTTGTGAAGCCTGGACTGAGCTGGGCCAAATCCCTCGAGAAGATATGTTCAAGATAAGGAAAGCCAGCTATAACTTGAATCACGTTGCCAAGTTTCTGAAGGTGACCCACCATGACATGACTGCTTTTCTTAACTCGCTGGCCGAAAGCCTGGGCACAGAGTCACGCTTCGTACATCTCGGTCTCACCTCTTCGGATGTTATGGATACCGCTCTTAGTTTGCAGTTAACCCAGGCGGCAGATATCTTGACAAAAGATGTGGCTGAGCTTATATCCGTCATGGAGCATAAGGCTGTAGAGCACAAATACACCATTATGATGGGGCGGACCCACGGTGTTCATGCTGAGCCTATTACCTTGGGCTTAAAGGTAGCCCTATGGATTGAAGAGATGAAGCGTAATGCTCAGAGGCTTGCTGAGGCTAAGAAAAATATATCTGTGGGCAAAATATCGGGAGCAGTAGGCACTTATGCTACTGTGCCTCCTCAGGTTGAAAAAGTAGCTTGCGCCAAGTTAGGGCTCACTCCAGCTCCTATATCAAGCCAGATAATCCAGCGTGACCGCCATGCTCAATTCCTGACCACTCTGGCTATTATCGCCAGCTCCCTGGAGAAATTTGCCACCGAGATTAGAGGTCTCCAGCGAACTGAAGTCAGGGAAGTTGAAGAGCCTTTTGAAGAAGGTCAAACGGGTTCCTCGGCGATGCCTCATAAAAGAAATCCCGAGCTTTGTGAGCGTATCTGCGGACTGGCCAGATTAATAAGAGGCCATGCTTTAACTTCTCTGGAGAACATCGCCTTATGGCACGAACGTGACATCAGTCACTCCTCCACAGAGCGAATTATCTTACCTGACTCCTGTCTGGCAGTTGATTACATGTTATCTATATTTACCTCAATAATGAAAGGACTCAAGGTTTATCCGGAAAACATGCGTCGTAATATTGAGCTTACCCAGGGGCTGGTCTTCTCCCAGAGAGTACTCATTGCTTTAATAAATAAAGGTCTAACACGAGAAGAAGCTTACAAAATGGTTCAAGATAATGCTATGAAGGCCTGGGAAAAGAAGAAAGACTTTCTGGGTTTGCTTGAAGCGGACAGGCGAATAACAGCTCATTTGAGCAAAGAGGAACTGAACTCTCTATTTGATTATGAGTATTATCTGAAACATGTAGATGAGGTCTTTGAGCGGCTAGGGTTAAGCGGGGCAAGGAAGAAGGCAAGGCGAGCTAAGATAGAAGGCTTGGCTCCACGTGCTATCTAACCTGGGTTAAGTATGTCTGTATTATTAGAAACCAATCTACCTCTATCTTTATTTCGCCGTGGCAAAGTAAGAGATGTTTATGATTTAGGCGATAAACTACTCATCGTATCCACCGACCGCATCTCCGCCTTCGATGTCGTCTTGTCCTGTGGCATCCCTGACAAGGGAAAGGTTCTTAACCAGCTTTCTGCCTTCTGGTTCGAGAAAACAGCTCATATCCTACCCAATCATCTTATCAAGGTAATCGATAGCAATGTGGTTCTGAACGGAGTGAAGAATCTTTCGAGCCAGCCGGCGGAGTTAGCGGATTCTCTTATTGGCCGCTCTATGCTTGTGGCTAAGGCCGAGCGGATACCTGTGGAATGCGTTGTTCGGGGCTATCTATCTGGCTCGGCATGGGCAGAGTATAAAGAGACTGGTAAAGTTGGCCATATCCATCTGCCCTTGGGAATGAAGGAAAGTCAGGAATTAGCCCAACCTATCTTTACCCCTACTACTAAGAGCGACACGCAGCATGACCGCCCTTTAACCAATCAAGACATAGAAGACCTTGGTATTGAAAACCTTTTTGAAGAATTAGAACAAAAAAGCTTGCTTATCTATGTCTATGCTCGGGATTACGCCAGAACAAAGGGCATAATAATTGCTGATACCAAATTTGAGTTTGGTTTCATCGATGGTCAATTAGCCCTTATTGACGAGCTACTAACGCCAGATTCAAGTCGCTTCTGGGATGTCAGCCAATATAAGATTGGCTACTCTCAACCCAGCTTTGATAAGCAGCCAGTCCGTGATTGGCTTTCAGGTTCAGGATGGGATAAAGAACCACCAGCGCCTATGTTGCCACCGGAGGTAATAGAGGGAACATCGAAAAGGTATCGTGAGGTATACATTAGGTTAACCAGTGGTGTTCTCAGAGGAAAATAAGGCGGAGATTGTTAAGAGAAGCGACCGGCCAATCTGGCCCAGGATGGACTCCGCAAAGCGAAGCCGAGACAGTGTTAATGTAAGATGACAAACGACAAGGATTGTAGGGATGGAGAACTGGGTTAGCATAATTGCTGCTATATTTGCCGTTCTGATAGCAATAATATTGCCACTCATTGCTCGTAGGAGAAAGAAAGAAGAGGCGACTAACAAGATAGAGGAGCTTTATCGGCGTCTTCGAGCGCTGGGATTGGAAGTATCCACCGTTGAAAAAGGCGATGAAAGAGAGAAGATAGGGTTAGCTCGTGCCTCAGGCCAGAAGTCGGAGGCGTTGATTGACTTGGAAGATAGAAACATAGATTCGATAAATGTTGTTGGTATATCTAGCCAGTATGGAACGCGCTATTTTGTTGACTACTTGGTGAAGGGCTCAAACATAATGGGGGAACGGGTACTTAAGAAAACCAGGCTGACTAGAAAGAAAAGTCCGCTCCTATGGGGTAAGGTAGTAGCCATTGATTGGAAAGGGGATGACGCTCTGGCACAGAGCCTTAATCTCGACTATAGTCTAGAAGATAAGCTGCTAAAAGCCGACGTGAACGCCTTTAAAGGAAATATCTGGATTTTCCCTGAGCCCAAGCATGGATATGCCCGTATACGGACTGATTATGTGCTCCCCTCTGCCGCGATATTTGAAGCACTTAGTAGCATAGCCAGACACATTAAGTCGTGGTAACGAATTCTAATCCCGAAGTTCCTAAAATCCTGAATTCAAATATGTTAAATTTTCAAACATTCCTTGCGGTTTACTGCTGCAAGCCCTTTATTTTGACTGTGGAGTGCTTTATCACGTTCCTATCCAGCCAGTACCTTGACCAACCGTAACAAGTTGCTATCCAATTCATTCCTTTTCTCCCAGGTTTCCCTTAGAGGAGTGAGGGCTATCTCTCCCTTCAGCTCCCCCACCATGTAACCCGACTTGCCATTGACCAGAGCATCCACAGCCGCTGCTCCTAACTTGCTGGCGAGAACTCTATCCCTGGCAGTAGGTGAGCCACCTCTTTGGACATGTCCCAGCACACAAATTCGGTACTCTAGCCTTAATCTCTCCCATACTTGTTGAGCAATTGAAAATGCACCGCCCGCCTCATCTCCTTCAGCAACTATCACGATAGAGGATTTCTTACCTCTCTTGAAGCTGCGCCTTATATCGAGGCAAAGCTCTTCTATTTTTGTCTCTACTTCCGGAATCAAAATATCCTCGGCTCCGCCGGCAATTCCTACCTCCAGTGCAATAAATCCCCTCTGCCTTCCCATGACCTCGATGAAGAAAGGGCGTTGTAGCGACTCCGCAGTATCTCTAATCTTATCTATGGCATCCAAAGCTGTATTTATGGCAGTATCGAAGCCAATGGCATAGTCGGTGCCATAGACATCGTTATCTATGGTGCCCGGAATACCAATCACCTTTACATTTCCAGCCTCGGCCAGGGCTGATGCACCGCGAAAGGTGCCATCCCCGCCTATGGTTATCAATCCCTCGATGCCTTCCCGTTCCAGAATCCCGCTTGCCTTCCCTAAACCTTCCTTGGTCTTCATTTCGTCACACCGAGCTGTTTCCAGGAAAGTGCCCCCACGGTGGACAATATTTGCTACCGACCTAGGACCTAATTTCACGAAGTCCTCTTCCAGTATGCCGCAGTACCCTCGCCGAATTCCCACGACGTCCAGCCCGCGGCTAGCACCACAGCGGACGATAGCCCTGATGCAGGCATTCATCCCCGGAGCATCACCTCCGCTGGTTAAGACGCCAATCTTTTTCATAATACTTTCTGACTCAGCTTCTATTCTACCATGAGCTGTAGAGCTATTTCACGGACTTTGTGGAATGCCCGCACTCAAGTTGCCAAGGCAGAAAAAGCCCTCAGCATCCTCAATGCCTGGCTTCCTTGCTCCCTTAAACCTTGTAACTATCTCGATAATACACCAGCAGGTATAACTCTCTAAGCAGGTCAGACTCGTTGTGCTTTATTATTTGCTGCAAATAGTTGTCATCATCTGTATAAAGGAATCTCTGCCATAGCAAAGGGACGTCTCTGCCGCTTATCACTGGCTCGTTAAAATAGTGCTCCGCGTGAGAAAACAGCTCGTCCAACTTAGGCCACTTGAGGTAAAGTGCCTCGGCCTTTTCCTTCCAGGGCTGAAATAAGTCTATCCCTTCTATATCAATCCCTTTAGCTTGAAGGAATCCCTTCTCGAAGGAAAGATTATAGGCGTAAAATGGCCTGGGGAGCGTCGGAACGAGTTCAGCAAGCTGGGCAATAAACGGCGCTTCTTCTTGCGAACTACGACAAATTATCTCAAGGTGACTCCCCTGAATGTAGCCGAAGAGCACTATCTCATCTCGGTCCATATCAAGGCCGGTGGTCTCTAGGTCAATCAAGGTCCCTTGGGGAATACCTAGCATTAGCTCTCGGCTGTATGAGGTAATCATGCCCGCATCCTCTGGTTTTTTACCAGTATTATACAATCCAGATTACACCAAAGATAGTATAATAAGTTTAAAATTGGTACTACGCAGCTTAGCATGGATTTGCAGGGTGTAGGCAAGATTCTAATCCTCGGCGGAGCTTTTCTCGCCTTCCTCGATTTGCTATTGTTCTTCTGGCAGCGAATTCCTTTATTGGGAAAGCTTCCCGGCGATATATTTCTGCAAAAGGGGAGCTTTCAGTTTTTCTTCCCCATAGTGACCTGCATCATAATTAGCATTGTGCTTACCATTATCCTGAACCTTGTCTTCCGTCTATTCAGGTAAATACCAGAGAGGCCTAACAGATAATAAGAAGGGCGAGCTTCAGATTCTGAAGCTCGCCCCTGAATATCGCTATTCAGTTTTGAATCACCCTTACTCTTCCACTTCAGCTTCCGGCTGTACTACCGTTGCCCCATTCCTTGGAGCCTTGCTTTATAAACGAAGAGCTCAGGGCTTCCAATTGCTCTCCAGCAACGCACCTTACCTCTTGAAGCCGCTTCACCCCTTACGTTGCCGGGGAGCTCCGATAAGGAAACACCCATCGGCATAACCAAGCTTCTGTCCGTGTCATGCCGCACCTCCTTGCTAGGCATCGACTATTCTTGCCTAGCAAAAACATTTTAGCATAATGCAGGAGACTATGTCAAAAATTTAAAGGATATTGTTGCTAGCTCACTCTGAATGGAGTAAAGAGTCTCAGTGTCGGCTCATGTAGGATTCCCTATCCACCGTCATAAAATTGGCGGGACCGCATGAAGTAGTCCCTATTGGTTCAACTGGATGGGGCCTCCTAATTTAATAGGGCCCGTCTTTTTAAATGCCTCATTGAGAGAATTATGAACCCGCAAGAACTCTTCTTCAGAAAATCCGGGGCCACCAATAACGTCAATTGACTATCCTTCAGGCAATTGATGGTTGCTGAGATAATCTGAAATTTTTGCTATAGACCCTTCTATGCTGTTGGAATCGTCAAGGATAACCAAGATAACTCGGTTAGAGTCCAGCCAGCATGTATTCTCTGAAGTTTCGACGAAAATTACGGGTAGACCATTGATAAACTCAGGGTATGTTTGATTTGAGGATACCGGTGTAATTAAGGATCCCCCATTGGTAAACTCAGGATATTCTTGCTCTGAGGATGCCGCCATCGTTGGAACCAAGAGCAGGACTAGTAATAGAATGAGTGAACATATTGTTGCGGCTAATCTCATTTTGCTCTCATAACTTCAAACGATTTGCTTTGATATTTACTGTTTCACAAACTTTGCATCCTTCTATAACTGTAATGCAAGAAGGTCGAAAAGGTTGCATTATTCCGCTTCTCTTAATTTCTCCACTTTCAGCACACTACAGAGGTTATGTCAGTAATATAAGCGTGGAACTTTTAATTTCTCATCTCTGACAATACCGGTTCAAGGAGTTGTACAAGACTATTTATATCGCCTTCGATGCTATAAGCGCCTTCCACTATGTAGCCAGCGCCCCCGTAAATCAGACGGTTGGGTTTGCCTTCGCTCCTGTCCCAGTGGATGCCAATCCACTTAGCACTGGCAAGCAAATTATTGCCGCTATCGTGCAGCTCTACAGGATATGTAAAAGTTGCTATCAGCATGATGCCTTCCTCTAGATAGAACCCCGAGGACAGCCCCGAGGAGTATTGTGCTAGGTCATCTAGCGGCAAAGGCTCCCCAAGCTCATCAAGTAATCCCGTTATATTTGTGGCCAGGTTTTCGATGTCATTGACTGGCAGAGCATCCCCGGGCGGCAGAGCATCCCTGGGCACGATATTTATCCAATAGTGCTTAGCTAAAACAATGGATACCGCTGGTCCGTTTGTGTGACTTGTATCTGTTAATAGCTCTAAAGCACTATCGATGTTTATTGCCCACGGGAGATATATATATCCAGGAGGTTGGGCCATTGGTGGTTGCAACTTACTCGGGTACCTGCCCAACAGACCGATAGCTTTGCCATCTTTGTCGGTTATTACTGCCCCTGACTCGCTATCCCAATGTTTTCCCTTTGTGATAACGTACATAGTTTTCCACGGTATACTTATTGAAAAGAATAATGGTGATATATTGTCTGAAATATAGGCTGAAATGTAGGCATCTGCCGAACATTTCATGTACCTATTGGGCCAATAGATGATACATCCCCCAACGTATACTCTCTGGTTTGAGGCCAGGGATGAAGTGTCGCCGATTTCAGCCGTCGGTAAGTCGGCATCTTGCAATTGAAGTAGTGTGGCGCTGGTACGGTAGTCTATAGCTTGAATGGATGCATCGTGCCTCCAGTATTTGTGGACCACTAATAGCTTATCTGGAGTGTCCCTTTCGTAATCCAGGACTGTCAGCACGTGGTTGCCATCATCAACAACAATACCATAAGCTAGCAGTATCTCTGGGTCACCACTTACCGTCCCGGGCTGCCATATTTGCACGACATAGTCATCCATTCCTATCTTATATGATAGGGCAGACGGTAGCGCCACAGCCAATGCCACCACCAATAGAACCACCGAGATAACCATCAAGACCCTTAGTCGCATAACCAAGCCTCTCTTCGTATCATGCTGTGCCTCCTTGCTAGGCACCTATCACTCGAACAAGAACTATTCTAAGAAGATGTTTTAGCATAGTGCAGAGGTTATGTCAAAAATCTGAGAGGTGGGGAAAATGTTATTATAGGGGTGCAAAAGGATCAGTCAATATGGACATTTGTGAGCAATTACGGAGTAAGCTTAGGGAAGCTGTGGAGAGGAACAGAACTGAGGGCATGCTCCTATCAGGAGGTATCGATACTAGCGTTTTAGCTTTTGTGGCCAGGCCGAGCAGAGGCTTCACAGTGGCGTTGAAAGACTCCCCGGCATCTGACCTGAGTTATTCAGAACAGATTTCCCAGCTCCTGGGAATACAGTATGAGAAAATGGAGTTCACTACGGAAGAAGCGCTTAATACCCTTCCTGAGGTTATAGGAATACTGAAAACCTTCGACCTAGCCTTGCCAAACGACCTTGCCATATATTTTGCTCTAAAGCTGGCTAAGGAAAGCGGAGTTAGTTCTGTAATGACGGGCGATGGTGCAGATGAGCTCTTCGCCGGCTACTCTTATATGGCAGAGCTTCCTCCTGAAGACCTGGGAAGATATATAAGGAGGCTCTCACAAAACTGGCATTTCTCAGCCGGCTATCTTGGCAAGGCTTTGGGCGTTGAAGTAAGGCAACCCTTCCTTGACAAGGATTTCGTTCGCTTTGCCCTGGAAATAAGCCCGGAGCTCAAGGTCAAAGATGGGGTAGGAAAGTATATCCTGAGAAAGAGCTTTGAGGATTTGATTCCTCCGGAGATAGTGTGGCGGAGAAAGGAGCCCATAGAGTATGGCTCAGGCTCCACCAAGCTGCACGAAATAATAAAGAGTATGGTCACAGACAAAGAATTTCAATCAGCAAAAAACGAAGTTGACATAAAGTTCATAAACAAAGAGCACTTCTTTTACTGGCGTATCTATAATCAAGTCGTGGGGAAAATTCCCAAGGCCTCACTCTCGGCTCCCTCTCCATTTACTGGAGAGGGATGGGGTGAGGTAAAAAGCTGTCCCTGCTGCGGTGCGGCAATGGGCACATACCATTGCCGCACCTGCGGCTTCTCCCGCCCTATATTATGAAGCTCGCTTACCCGCCGCCTCATCCAATGGACAAAAGCCTAGACATGTTTTTGCCTGGTATATTTGCTTTTGTCCGGCCCAGCAGGCGTAAAACAACATTGCACAAAATGGACTTTTGTTGCCCAAGATGAACATTCCGCCCAATTGTTGCGTGCTGCTACCAGGTCACTATTCGAACTTGGACAGAGGATCCAAATGCCAGCCGACCAGAACCGAGCGAAGCGGCCATTCTTCCTTTCTTCCAGGTCAGCTTTTCTTAAGGCTCGCCGCCACCAGGGAGACGCTCGAACCTGAAATCGCACATCGGAGCTCCGGTGGCCAGAGTCCCAGTACGCTTGAACTTCCACCCACCTTCGGTAGCGAATCTGGGCAGCCACACCTCGTCAGAGTAACAGCTCGAAGGATAGCACAGGTAGGGGTCACCGAACTCATTAGCCACATCACGCCAAACGCAATACTTGTAGTTACAAACGAACACGTCTTCGGTATCCTCGGCTATCTCGATCTCGTGAAGCCCGGCACGCTCGTTTGCGGCGTTGGAAGCCTTCCAATATTCCTTGAAGGACTTAAAGGCGTCGCCGCATGCTTTGAACTCTTCGACTGACGGGAATCCCGACGTCATAAAGTCGTAGGCTGTTCTGTCCCAGATTTTTCGATAGACCTCGGATGCTCTTTCCATCCCCAGCATGTCTGCCAGCGCCTTCATTACAACCATGCTTTCGATAAGCCAGTCTAAAAATCCCTGGTCGGTGAATCCACGCTCTCTTAGCCTCGACCAGTCGTGGTTTTTCATTCGCTTGGCCTCTTTCCTCATCCTCCAGCCCATCTTCAGCATGCCGATAAGCCCCAACTCTCTCCTGAATTCACGCATCATCAACTTGCGTACCCTTTTCACAAACTCAGGGTCAGTCATGATATCCACGAATCCCTTTCCGTAGTTCGTAAGCTCTTCTATCTTCATGTTTCACCTCCTTGGGCTCAAGTAGCACTACGGGCCCCACCCCAGAGCCGCTGCGCCCGTTCACATCATACTGGCTTGTAGAAAAATGTCAAACCGGGATTTCCCACATCACCGCTCGATAACGCTGTGCCCACGCCGCTACTCTGCTTGCCAGTGTCCTCGAATTTCCTAAAGGTAATACAACACTTAAGGATTTTTTGGACTCAACCAGGAGTGTCCAGACTTTCTCTTGTGGTGCTGCTATTTCGATAGACTTCTGCACTTTCACTTTGACCTCCTCCTTTCCATATAGCCACCCTTACCGTAGATTATGACAATAATGAGGATTTTCAGGCTGAGTCTAGTCCTCTCCCGTCCCGAGGTATTGTCAACATCCTGCGAACAGATAATTTCAGGTGAACACTACGCTACTTCGTGCAAGGCGGGATCTTTGAACAATCTGAGTTAATGTGCAGCATAAACAATTAAAGAGTCATAAACAAAGAGCACTTCTTTTACTGGCATAGCTATAATCAAGTCGTGGGGAAGATACCCAAGGCCAGAGATGATGAAATTAGATGTCCCTGCTGCGGAGCAGGCATGGGCACATACCACTGCCCAACCTGCGGCTTCTCCTGCCCTCTGTTATGAAGCCCGTCTGCTTGCTGATTTATTCAGTAAGCAAAACTTTGGAGATAGCTTTGCCGAGCTATATTTGCTTTTATCCAGCTGAGCAAGCATGCAGGAGTATTGCACAATATGTACGTTTGTTACCAAAGCTTAGCAAGCCGCTAGATTGTATCCTACTGGTCAGAATATGCAATTATGTGGTTCCATCCTCAGGCATATCATAGGCCTGGCTAAACCATCTAAGCTCCAGTTGTGCTAAGACACGGATTGCCAGCTCAGGAAGGGATAGGTTTCACCGTCGACGATATTCCAGGTGTAGGCGGTGTTGCGCGTGCCAGGATCACCAACTGAGACTATGTTCCAGCCTGCGAAGGTGGCGATGTTCTTCATTTCGGCGGTAGTCTTGCCTGTCCCGCCAGCGGAAGTAGTTTGTCCGCTGGTTTGGATATCCCAGAAGGAGTTGCTCACGGTGCCCCCAGGCCATCCCACCAGACCCCCAACCTCTAGCGGGCCAGTCACGCTGCCCGTCGAATAAGAGTTCATCACAATGCTGCCATAATTCCATCCCACTAGACCTCCAACACGCTGGTCGCCAGTCACGCTGCCGGTGAAATAGGAGTTGCTTAAAGTGCCCCCATTCCATCCCACTAGACCCCCAACCTCCATACGGCTAATCACGCTGCCGGTGGAATAGGAGTTGCTCACAGTACCCGAATTCCCTCCCACCAGACTGCCGACCTCCTGGGCACCAGTTACAGCTAAGTTTACGTTCTCGACACCCACTTCACTGACTTTTCCATTAAAAGCAAGGTATCCAAATAATCCAACTTGCGCAACGACGAAGTCAAAGTTGAGCCTCAAGTTGGAGATTTTGTAGCCATTGCCATCAAACTCTCCGGCCAGATAAGGGATGTAGAAATTGGGGTCACCGCCCAGATCCAGGTCTTTTTCCAATCTGAATTTCAATGAACCATCCTGACCAAAAGCGAGCAGCTGTTTGAAATCACCGACATCATTTATCAGATAATAACCATCTTCTTGAGCAAGCCTCTCATTGACATCCAAGAATTTATCGTTGGCCAGCCATTGGTCAAAGTCTTCATTGGACAAAGCTCCAATAGTGATTATGTTCTTGCCATTGATGAGAACCTCGTCATAATTGTAGTGGGAATTGCTCACAGTGCCCCCACTGTATCCAATCCATCCCACCAGGCCGCCAACAGACCAATAACCAGCTACTCTGCCGGTGGAATAGGAGTTGCTCACGGTGCCATCATTGTCCCCCACCAGACCGCCAACAATCCCATTGCCGAATATGTCTACGTTCTCGGTCCTCACCCGAGTGACTGCTCCACCAGAGGCAAGGTATCCAAACAATCCTACTTGCGTAACAAAATCAGAGTGGAAGCTTAAATTCCGGATCTTTTGGCCATTTCCATCAAACTCGCCAGCCAGATACGGGATATAGAAATTGGGCTCATCGCCTAAATCCAGATCGTTTTTCAATCTGAATTTCAAGGCACCATCTTGACCGAATGCCAGTAGGCTTTTAAAATCATTGACATCATTTATCATATAGTAACCATTTTCTTGAGAAAGCCTTTCATTGACATCCAAAAACTTATCGTTGGCCAGCCATTGCTCAAAGTCTTCATTGGACAAAGCTCCAATAGTGATTATATTCCTGCCATTGATGAGAACCTCATCGTAACTATAGTAGGAGTTGCTCACAGTGCCGTCATGATGTTGTCCCACGAGACCACCAATCTGCCAAGAGCCAGTCACGTTGCCTGTGAAATAGGAGTTGTTCACAGTGCCATGATGATTCCATCCCACCAGGCCGCCAGCGTTCGACTCGCTGATCACGCTGCCTGTGGAATACGAGTTGATCACAGTAGCCCAATTCCCTCCCGCCAGACCGCCAACAGCCAACTCGCCAATCACACTGCCTGTGGAATAGGAGTCGCTCACAGTGCCCATATTGCCCCCTACAAGACCACCGACATGCAAATCGCCAGTGACGCTGCCTGTAGAATAGGAGTTGCTCACGGTAGCCCAGCTCCCTCCCACCAGACCACCAACTTGCGCATCACCAGTCACGTTGCCTGTGAAATAGGAGTTGCTCACAGTGCTTCGCCCAGAAGCACATCCCACCAGACCACCAACATACGAACGGCCAGCCACAGCGACGTTCATCATTCCAAGATTCTCGATGACTCCGTCATCGACACAACCGAAAAGCCCCACACCATCTTCATCAGGGCGGTCGATAAACAGGTCCTTTATCTCATAACCCTGACCATCGAAACTCCCGGTAAATGGGTCAACAGGGTCGACAATGTAGAAGGAAAATGGATCAACAAAAAGACTTCCAATTGGCTCCCAGCCCTTTCCCTGATTAGCTGTCGGGCTCGCCAGCTCAGTATAACCGGCAGTATTGGAATCGAGGTCGTTCATCAGAAGGTAATCACCGTTCAGGTTGTCTCTGATAGCATTCAAATCATACCAATCCCGTATTTGTATAGCGAAGTTGGCAGTAATGTAACAGGAATAATTCATGGTGATGGTGGTCTCGGCAGCATAAACATCAGTGATAGCATCCACTATGCCAGTCCATTTCACAAAGTGGTAGCCTTCCTCAGGTTGAGCGACAAGGTCGATTACCGCTCCCTCGTCATAGGTAAAAGTCCCCTCTCCAGGGGTGGTTACCTCGCCGCCTTCGGTGCTGGAGATGGCAAGGTTATACTCCGGTATCTCCGGCTCCTCCTCTTCCTCTTGCTGCCCGACCCCTCCACCACAACCGATGAGGCTTATGCTGAGAGCTAACACGACTGCCAACGAGATAACGAGTATTCTATTCTTCACTTTTTCTCCCCCTTTCCAAATCCCCTGGTTAAACTACTCATCTACCACAGCATACACCGTATGATAAACAAGAACAGTTGTAAATACGCCTCTTTCATTTTATAGTGATTTCTCCATCTTGAATGGTAAAGGTTATATCTTGATCGGCATCATAACTCATGTACTCAGCTCCTGTTCCTAACGAACCTCCGGGAGCCATACTATGAATATTAGCGTGAAGCAGATATGTCCCATCATCCATTTCGCTAAGCGAAAGCCCTTGGTCTATGCCTTTAATGAAGTCTGCCTTGTCCTGGGGAATAAGATGGGGGGACGTAGGTATATGGTAAGCTCCATAAACCAATCCTGCTATTCCGATTCTGCTTACATGTAACTGATAATAACCAAGTTGAGGCTCAGCTGCTGGTTCAAAGGAGCCAGGTATTATCGGACTCTCATCCCAGCTGACTAAGATTCCATCTTCGATTACTTCAGCTCTTAAATTAGTCGGCGGGTCCGGTGGCTCAACCCCTACCCAGATGTCACTGTTTCTTGCTCCTGGTATCGGCTCGCCAGCCATGTCGAGACCAGTGAAAATGTACTCTCCACCAGCTATGGTCATTCCTGGTTCACAAGTAAAGAAACGGAGCTGGGTTGTCCAATCAACCTCAGGGCTAAACACATCAGTAAAGCGTGGAATAATTATTGACCCACCATCAGGAAAGTCCACCCGAATACTATCCATAACTATATTGGTAAAAATATTTAGATTAATACAGGGGCTTCGTTCCTCCGGTGGCAAAGTTGCCGGCCCATTCAACACAAGATAGGCATCTGTCCAAAAATAAAGATCAATAGCAAAGTTGGCGGTGATGGTGTAGTTGCTGTTCATGGTGATGCTAGTTACAGCCGTGTTGACATTGGTAATGGTGCCCACATCACCGGTCCAGTTTACAAAGTGGTAGCCCTCATCAGGCTGGGCTACCAGGTTGATCAGTGTTCCCTCGCCGTATGTATACGGCCCTGCCTCTCCAGGTGTGATTACCCTACCGCCTTCAGTGCGAGAGATGTTGAGGGTATATGCCGCCACAAAGTTGGCTGTTATAGAATAGTCATCGTTCATCGTGATGGTAGTTGTGGAGTCCTCGGTATCGGCAACGTCATCCACATCGCCTGTCCAGGTATCAAATTCGTAGCCTTCATCAGCCTCGGCAACTAAGCTGACGACTTCTCCCTCATCATAGGTATAAGGCCATGGTTCTCCAGGACTGGTAACTGACCCTCCTTCCGTGCTGGAGATAGTTAAGCTGTACTCCAGCAAGACTTCGCCTCCACAGCCGATAAGACCCACACTGAGAATTAGTGCAACTGCTAACGTGATAGAGACTATTCTATTCTTCACTTTCTCTCCTCCTTTCTCAGAGTCTTCAAATTGGAAGTCTTTCAACCCCCATTCAGCAATTACCTGATTTACTAGGCTCTGCCCAGTGAATTAGGCAATTATATCTTTGGACGACCCTAGGTCTTGAAATGGATGCTTGATTTTACTATGGCAGAACAAGGAGCCCGGTTCATACCTCTGTACGTGGTGAGGCGAACACCCTGTGAACTACCGCAATCCTCTACGGCACGCATCTAACCGCCGACTTCGATGTTAATACTCAGAGTACTGTCTCTTATAGAGCCTATTCTAATGATATAGGACTATCTGGCAAAGTGTCAATAGTTCTTTATGCAGCGTCCAACACATACGATAGAGTTAAGGAGTCACAAACGCTATTTTGTTGGGGAATCAGTGGGTTTGTAACGGATTAGTCTTTTATCTTCATGGGAATTCGAGAGTCTATGAACTAGACTTCTTATGTTCCTAAAGCCTCGAAGCCATTTTTTAATCTATCTTTTGTCCTTCCTTGGTGAGGGGTTGGGGAGTGGAATTATATCAATTCGTTTCATGATTCCCGCCTGCCGTGATGAGAGTGGTTGGCAACTTGTTAATGGGGTGGGGATAAACACACACTTCGGCTCCGTAAACCTTCTTGATATTCGGCGCTGTGAGTATGTCGGCTGTCTTAAAGATTTGGATTGGGCTATTGCTGAGAGTCCAATAATCGATGAGATTGGTTTGGATTACTACTTTGTTAACGAAACCTCGCTATACGATGATCAGAGAGAAGTACTTGAATACTTTTTCAGGGCTGGCAGCAGGCAGAAGAGAATCATCATCGTACACACCAAAGGCGCAGAAAGCGAAACCTTTCGGCTTTTGAAGCAATACAATATAGAGCGCGTAATTGTCCACTGGTACTCAGGTCCATGGCATATCCTTAAAGCAATGGTAGAGCATGGGTTTTACTGCACTATCGGAGTTGAAGTGCTTTTTTCACAGCATATTCAGGATATTGCAGGATACTTGCCAGCGGAACTAATACTGACGGAAACGGATAACCCTGGGGGGAAAGCATCGCTTACTGGGACCATCGGGACCCCATTGCTAATAGAAGACGTTATCGGGAAGCTGGCAGAGATTAAAGGGCTTCTGCCCAGGTTATCATGACTACGGTTCAGAATAATTTAGCAAGGATTGGGGGCAGTGACCCTTGGTCAGCAAAAGTACGGGCCTCTACTGGTTAGAAGATCACTTTTCGGCCAACTTCGTATACTTCATTTCATCCAAGTGGATTCGAACGCTGTCCAGTCTTGCACATGGTGAGTCAAATATCCGTCTAACCGTTGAACAAGGCCCACCAACGTAGGCTTCCTGCTCGGCAGGTTTCCTATGTTTCTTTGCATATGCGCTAGGACGATGAAATTAGCTGTCCCTGCCGCGGACCAGGCATGGGCATATATCGTTGCCGCACCTGCGGCCTCTCCCGCCCCTTGCTATGAAGCTCGTTTACTATCCTGCCTCCCCTGGTGGGAGGGAGTTAAAGGGAGGGGGAAATTCAGCCTCAGCTATACCCCGGACCTCGGACCTCGCCGCCTTATCGCTAAGACAGCCAGCGCAACTGAAACCAGCGCCAACAGGCCTAATATCGTCGTCTTCTCGGCTGTAGTAGTGTTGATGGTTATGGCGCTCGTAATCACGGCTGGCAATAGTCCAGCTCTTACTATTGGCTTCAGGCTGGGATGCTCAGTTATGAACTGGGCTATGGGTGGGCTGATCCTGTAATAAATGTCTACTAGAGCTTGTCCCACCGAGTTGGTCAACAGGTATCCATCTCTGAACTCACGCAAAATGTGTATTTCCTTGACCATGGGTGTGCCATAGGCTGCGGTTGCAATGAAGCAACCCCCAGATGGTGCGACCTCAGAATCGGCGGTGATTTCATAGTCGTCCTCAATGGTGTTGTTGGTAGTGGCATCCTCGACATCGTCAATAGTGTCCACATCGTCGGTCCAGTTGACAGAGCAGTAGCCTTCCTCGGGCTCGGTGTCCAAGCACTGGTCACTGTCAGAGCCGAAACACCTTTCACATAGTATAGTCTCCTCACCTGGAGCTATAGGAGGCATACAAGGATCTGCTGAACCCCCTGGGCACATCACCTTGAAACAGATTGTATATTCACCCACTGTGTCGAAGTGGATGAGGCCCTGCCAGGTATAAGTGCTATTAGCCGCCAGCGGCATGTTGTCGTATATTGTAACTTCTAGGGGTTCATTGTCTTCACACTCGTTCCAGGTGAGTACGCCAGCCCAGGTGCCAGCAGGCCCGGTAAGGTTAAGGGTCACTGTGGCCACAGGGTCTGAATCGGCGCACGGAAACTGCGGCGAGGCGACCAACGACATAACAATGTCCACTGGCGAGGCACACGGAGCGTTGCAGCCCTGTGAGTAAGGCTCAAAAATCAAATTGAAGGCGTGCATCTCGCAGGCCCTGAACGGGGGCACAAAGTTCGCCGCTATGCCGGGATAGGTCGGACTGGAGTCCCACACGAACGTGTAGCTGGAATAGCAAGGGGCAATAATGTACGGCGCGGAGAGGACAGGTGTTGATTCAGGCTCGCGGCAGGTGTACACTCCCAACTTGTATTTACCAGCAGTGCAGGGGTTCAGGATGCCAGCATTAGCTGTGAATATCACGGAGATCTGGCCAGCGGCAATGTCAACCGGCGCAAGGAAGCAGACTTCCGTGCCAGTGACCGTAACCTCGGCTCCAAAAACCGGGATACTATTAATGGTAATGTCGCCATTACTCCAGGCGGTGCCGGTGCTAGGGATAGTGGTGCCCGCTGGAAACTCGATGCAGAGACAATGCACGCCCCCGGTCAGGCTGGTCGTGGTGCTGAACGTGATGTCATATGTCCCCGGCATGCAAGCACAGTTGCCGGTAAGGATAATCACTGGTTGACTTACTGTCGCCGTTGCAGGCGTGGCTATCACGCTCAGGGCCAGTACCAGGCCCAGAGCCACCAAAATACTGATTATCTTTCTCACCTCTTTCCTCCTTTCAAAGCCACTGGCTGGCCTATTTGTCAGCCACAGTATGTATCCTAATCCTAATTATACCACTTAACACTTCAGTGAAGTTTGAAGATATCTTGGGACTTATCGGATGATTAAATATTCTGCTACTTTGTGCAGCACTGAAATCGGGATTGTGGGGACACAATAATACAGAACTTCTACCGTTCAGGGTGCGTGTTTGATGCAGGATGGTCACCCAAACAGCGCCAGGAACTGTTCCTTCCAGTTAGCTCCGCTAATCTCACTATCAAACTCACCAAGCGTTCACGATGGGCAAAAGAACAATTGAAATTGTGTACGGCGGTAGGTTCAAAAATGCTACCAACAAGAGCTACTACAAATCAGGCATTATGTCCCCAGAATAGAATTGATGGAAAGAAGACCGGCTAGCTCTTTTTCTCAATCCCTAGTTTGCAGAATATAGCGCATTCTGAAACGTTTAGCTGTTAGAGAGCACTGCTGTCTGGTTGAGAGTGATATTAACCCTGAAGGTAGAGATACCAACAACTACATCATAGGTACCTGGCTCTAGATCGATGAAGGCATCTCCGTCGAGCTGATATACAATCGACGGGTTCCATTCCGCAGCCAGTTTCAAAAGGCGTTCAGCCACAGGCCTTAAGGAATAGTCATCGTCCACAAGTCCAGCATAAGGCATGAAGGGGTCATCTCTAACGAAATACCATGTGGCGCCAATAACACACGGTTCATCGTGGCACAACCTGAAGAATTCCTCCATCCAATCTGCCTGCTCATTCCACAGTTCTCTGCCATTCATTTTACCTGGAACACCAACTTCTGAGAAAATAATCGGGAGTTTGTATTTGCTGAAAAGCCTTATCTTATCCTTAACCCATTCCATATTGGGGTAGCCGTTTTCGTCCTGTTGGTCAGGCTCAGCCCACAAGCAGAAAAAGTAGTAAAGCTCGACGCCAATTACGTCTGCCTCCAGCCCCCTCGCCAACAGCTCCTCCATGACCTGCTCCGGTTCGTACTGGAAGGTTGACCAATAGCAAGGAATGGGGATCATATTGATCATAACCTTTGCTTCAGGCCTAGCTTCGTGTATCCATTTTGAGGCAGAGACGAAAACGTCATAATGCTGATCTAGAGACCAACCTAGTGAGTTTTGAGCGACAGGCTCATTAAGATCCCAAATCTGTATCTCAGGATACTTCGCTACTGTGGTTTTCACAAATGTCTCAATCATTTTCTTTTGCTCATCGAATGACCGTCCACCCACAAAATCAGGAATAGCCCATGGCTGGTCGTAAAAGAACAGCAGGCAATGGCCATCAAGCGTTGCACCGCTCTCAGACAGTCTCTTGTAGAAAGCTGAACTAGGACACGGTTCCCCCCAATAATGGCCTTCTATGGGCTCAATTACAGCCCACGAAGTAAAGGGCAAGAAATAATTGATGCCGCAGCCCGTAATGTGCTAAGAAACTCAGGAGATACGCATCCTTCCTTGTCAGTTGTACCCACGCCAATCAGAAATTCGTCTTTCACCTGCCTAGTTGTGATTTCTTGCGGTAAGTCAGCAAGACCTAAAGCAAGCCTACCTTTTCCGGTCGGTATCGGAGTGCTTTCCCAAACTGGACGATTGGCGAAGTTTGCGCTGATCGTGCAGTCACCATTCATGGTGATATTGGTCGACGCAGCATCGACATTTGCAATGGTGACCACATTCCCTGTCCAGCTGGCAAACTCATAACCTTCCTCCGCTTCTGCCACGAGATCAACCACCGTTCCCTCGTCGTAGGTGGAAGTTCCCTCGCCAGGATTGGTAACTGAGCCTCCCTCTGTGCTGGAGATAGTCAGGTTATACCGTGTAGGAGTAGGACCGCAGCCTACCAGCCCTACAATCAGGGCTACAGTAATGACAAAGGTGCTAAGTGTCTTCATGTATACGAGCCCTGAAATACTATTGTATCATTGGTGAAGGAATTATCAATGGGATTGTGCTCACACAATAACATAGAACTTTTGCCGTTCAGCGTGCGTGTTTGAGGAGACGAAACAAGCTTTCTGTGCAATCTCGCCCTCAGGAGTACTCTGGACCTTTGTCTCGCCGCCTCGTTGCCCGTGCCGCCAGTAGCTATGCTCTACTCGCCGGATTGTTTCGGCTGACTTCCCTAATCTGGCAGTGACAGAGCGTAGAAAAAACGGAGTTCCCCCTACTTCCCTTACGGGGGCTCGCAACGGCAATATAATCGTATCTCCGCCCTCATAGGTGGAGGCGTGAGGTAATGATCATCATACCACCCAGCTCCCAGTCGACGACATTGCGCTGCCCGTAGTCGTTGTCGCCCACACTGACCACGGTGCCGTCGGCCTTGAGCCCTACTGTGTGACCGGCGCCTGCGGAAACCCAGACGATGTCCATCCAGGCGTCAATATCGCACTGCCCGCGGTTGTTCAATCCCGTGGCGACCACGGTGCCGTCGTTCTTGAGCCCCACTGTGTGAAACCAGCCTGCGGAGACCTGAACGATGTCCATCCAGCCGCCGACATCGCACTGCCCGTAGTCGTTGTTGCCCGTGGCGACCACGGTGCCGTTGGACTTAAGCCCCACCGTGTGGTGGCCGCCTGCAGAGACCTGTGTGATGTCCGGCCAGGCATCGACATCGCACTGATTGGAAGAGTCATATCCCGTGGCGACCACTGTGCCGTCGTCTTCAAGCCCCACCGTGTGACCCCAGCCTGCGTCGACCTGGGTGATGTCCGTCCAGTCGCCTACATCGCGCTGCCCGTAATTGTTGCGTCCGACGGCGACCACGGTGCCGTTGGACTTAAGCCCCACACTGTGCCAGCCGGCTGCGGAAACTTGGATTATGTCCGTCCAACCGCCGACATCGCATTGCCCATCGTCGTTCAATCCGGTGGCGTCCACACCGCCAACATCGAAAAGCGCGACCGTGTGATAGCCCCCTGCAGAGACCTGGTTACACAGATACCAATCGCCGACATCGCATTGCCCGTCGTCGTTCAATCCCGTGGCGAACACGACGCCGCTGCCCTTGAGCCCCACCGTGTGAGCGACAGCTGCGGAGACCATGTATTTAGAAAAGTGGGCGATGATATGGTAGTTGCCGTTCATGGTGATGGTGGTCTCGGCAGCATAAACGTTGGCGATGGTGCCGACATCGCCAGTCCAGTCGATGAAGCGGTAGCCCCCGAAGTCCGCAGCATCGGCCACCAGGTTGACTACTGTCCCCGCGTCATAGGTAAAAGGCCCCTCTCCGGGGGTGGTTGCCTCACCTCCAGGGGTTTTGTCGATAGTGAGGGAATATACCACTACCTCCACAAAGTTGGCGGTGATAGAGTAGTCGCCGTTCATGATGATGGTGGTTGTGGCGGCGTCGGCATCAGCGATGGTGCCGATGTCGCCTGTCCAGTTGGCAAACTGGTAGCCAGCATCTGGAGTCGCCTCTAGGTTGACCACTGTTCCTTCGCCATAGGTAGAAGTTCCTTCCTCAGGTGTGGTTACCGACCCTCCAACGGAACTTTCGATAGTGAGGTTATATCTCTCCTCCTCTTCTTCTTCTTCCTCCTCCTCCCCGGCCCCACCACAAGCCACCAAACCCACGCTGAGAGCTAGTACCAGTGCTAGCAAGATCAAAAATACCTTTCTTGTCACTTTTTTACCTCCTTGCATTTATTCGTTCACTACAACTCTTAATTCCTTACACCTGACACCTGCCCTTCACACACCACACATCCTCAGCCTCTTCGTAATAGTTCGGTTCCTCTAAAATCTCTCGATTACACAAAAAGAACCCAATTCACATTTCTATATGTGCTGAGCTGAACATGATGGGAACTGCCGCAATTATCTGACGCACACACTTGACCACCCACCTTGATGTTAGTACTTAGAGCACTGTTTTCTACACAGACTATTCTAATGTTATACCGCTATCTAAAAAATTGTCAATCGTTTTTTGTGCGGTGTTCAAGATATACGATAGAGTTGAGAGAGTTAAGGAGTCACAAAACGCTATTTTGTTGGGGAATCAGTGGGTTTGCGGCGGATTAGCCTTTTATCTTTACTGGGATGCCGGAGATCATGAAGTAGACCTCTTGTGCTCCTCAAGCCTCGAAGCCATTTCTTTAATCTATCTTTTGTCTTTCCTTGGCGAGGGGTTGGGGAGGGGAATTATATCAGCTTGTTCCATGACTGCCGCCTGCTGTGATGAGGGTGGTGGGCAACTTATTAATAGGGTGGGGATAAACACATACTTCGGCTCCGTAAACCTTCTTGATATTCGGCGCTGTGAGTATGTCGAGTGGCGTGCCTTCAGCGTAAACTTTCCCGCCATTTAGCATGACCATCCAAGCGCAGTATTGAGCAGCTAAGTTCAAATCATGTAAAGCGATAATGACGGTCAGACTCTGCTCCAGACATAGGCTCTTGACCAGATTGAGAATCTCGACTTGATGGTTTATATCCAGATTGGCAGTGGGCTCGTCAAGGAGCATTGCCTTTGGCTGCTGCGTTAGTGCCCGGGCGATAATAAGCCTCTGTCTCTCTCCTCCTGAGAGCTCACTTACTCTGCGCTCAGCGAAGGACTGGGTATGTGTTGCCTCCATGGCTTGCCAGGCGACGGCCAGGTCCTTTCCTCCTTCGTAACGAAGAAGCCCGAGGTGAGGCGTCCGTCCCATAAGCACCACTTCAAAAGCAGTGAAAGCCCCGGGCAAAGCCGGGCTTTGCGGAACCGTGGCAACAAGGCGGGCCAGTTCGTCTCGCTTAATAGTTCTTATATCGCGAGTGTCGATTAAGATACGCCCGGAGAACAGGTCTATGACCCGGGTCATGCCCTTGATTAGTGTTGACTTTCCCGAGCCATTGGGGCCAACCAGCCCCAGTATTTGGCCGGGCTTGGCCTTCATACTTACATCGTGCAAGATAGCTCGATGGTTATAGCCCAGGCTGACATTGTCCAGCTCAATCATGGTGTCTTATCCTTTCAGAAGAAAGCCAGCCCCTTTCTTCTTCGCAAGAGATAAAGAAAGAAAGGTGCTCCACAGATTGCAGTAATTATTCCTACCGGAATCTCCGTAGGAGGAATTATGGTACGGGCTAAAGTATCGGCCAGGATGAGGAAGATGGCGCCAACCAGCGTGGATAGAGGAAGCAAAAACCGGTAGTCCGGCCCCCAGATAAGCCTCACTGCATGAGGGATGAGTATGCCGACGAAACCGATAAGGCCAGTGAAGCAAATCGCTGAGGAGGTAATAAGGGTGGCAGCAGCCAGTAATATGAGCTTGACTCTTTCCACATTGATGCCCAGTTGTTGGGCTTGCTCTTCGTCAAGCTGCATTACATTGAGCGGCCGGGCGTGAATCCAGATTACTACAAGGCCCGCTAATACACAAGGGAGGACCGTCCACACCTCAGACCATTTAGTCAGGTAAAGTCCACCCAGCAGCCAAAATACAATCCCATGTAGTTCTTCACCGGAAATGGTCATGAGATAGGAGGTGATGGAGGCTAGAAGAGCACTTAGGGCTACTCCAGCCAGGATAAGCGTGGTAGCTGGCAGGGTTTTACCGACACGAGCTAGCAAATAGACCACAGCCACGGCGCCTATGGCACCAATGAAGGCAAATAATGGCACGGCCCCGAAAGCCATCCAGGCTAATGTGAAAGGAGTAAGCATGGCAATGGTAGCCCCCAGTCCAGCTCCTGAGGCCACACCTAGAAGATAAGGGTCAGCCAGCGGATTACGAAACAGTCCTTGATAAGTAGCTCCGGCTACTGCCAGGGCTGCTCCTACCAAACCTGCCAGAAAGATGCGTGGCAGCCTGATATCCAGAATTATCGTTTTCAGAATTTCCAGGCTCAACGGCGCTCCGAAAATTTCGGGAGAAGAAGGGGTAATATGAACGAAGGGCAGTTGAGAGAGAAGGACTTGAAATGTAGTGGGAAAGGGTATGGGAACGCTTCCCAAAGTAGTGGCAAACACGACTACCACTACCAGCAATCCCGCAAGCCCTAGTAAGGAGTAAACTCTACTTTGCCAGCGAATGGCATAGGGGATAACGGGCTCACTAAACACCTCAGATACAGTACTTGCCATGGTTAAATTCTAAATCCGAAATTTCAAGCTCTAAGCAATCTCTAACAAATATTAAAAATTAAAGATAAAAAATTAAAATTACAATTCAAAAATGCAAAATGACCTTACTAAACTGATTTTTGAATTTTGCCCTGTCATTTTGCATTTTCACTTTTTCCCTTTGATTTTCTCTTAGTATTTGTTACTCAAGATTTTGCATCTAATATATCCGCATTACTTCATACTCAAGCCCTTCACATCCAAATTTTTGTAGTGCGACCCTTTAGGGTCGTGCAGCACGAGGCTAAAGCCTCGCACTACATTTTTGAACAACCTCTAGTATTCGATGCCTTCCCGGCTTTTTATTCCTTGACTATAAGGATGCTTCACTTCCCTCACCTCGCTGACCAAATCTGCCTTTTCTATAATCTTTTCTGTGACGCCCCGACCGGTTAAAATGAGCTCTAATTTTTCTGGCTTTGTCTCCAAAAGAGAGAGAACCTCTTCTTCTTTCAGAAAGCCGTCGCGCAGGGCAATGTTTATCTCATCCAGGACCAGCATATCCCAGGATGGGTCTTGGAAAAGCTCCTTAATAAATTCCAGCCCCCTGGAGCATTCCTGGCAGACATCGTCAGGATTCAGTTCCTTGTAAAAGTGAGGATGTTTCTTGGCGAAAAGGAAAGTCTTTATCCCCAACTTTTCCAGGGATTTATATTCACCGTACCCGAATGCCTCAGGGTCTTTAAAAAAGGTGACGAGGCCGACCTTAAAACCGTGCCCGGCAGCGCGAGCTGCCTGCCCAATAGCGGCAGTGGACTTTCCTTTGCCGGCCCCGGTATAAACTTGAATTAAGCCTTTTTCTTTCATTTCAGCTTTTCCTGCAGTCCTTTTTTGCCATCTTTCATCTTGCTGTCATTCTAGCCCTTCGCTCCTGTCATTGCGAGCAAAGCGTGGCAATCCTTGTTCCGAGCGTGAGCGAGGAATCTCGTGGGATTGCTTCGTCGCTATGCTCCTCGCAATGCCAGGGGATTCACGATGAGATTGCTTCGGGGCTTTGCCCCTCGCAATGACCTTGGTTGAGATGTCCCAGAACCATACGTTGTCTCTTTCTTTTCTTTCACCCCTGGTAACCTTGAGCGCTTTCCTGAAGATGGGTCCGTCGGTGACGAAGGTGTGATATTCGCCATTTTCACCACAGGGATGGGAGCCAAGTTTGCTAATTTGCCTTACCAGAGCTTTGTCTAAGACTTTCCCCAGGAAGTCCTCATCTAATCTGGTGGCGACCACTATAGCTTTGAATTTCAATTTAAGGAATTCCTCGATTAGCTCCTCTGCCTTTATCCCCCAGAGGGGTAAAAACGCCTTTATCCCGACCTCGCTACATACCCTCTCCACCCATTCCCGATGCTCTTCTAAATCCATATCACCGAACACGCCTCCTTCTATGCCTTTATCCTTGAGTTCCCTGACAACCTTTTTAAAGTTCTCTTCATAATTTTCCCATGACGTCTTCACCTGGATGAGAGGAATGCCGATGGCTTCTGCCTGCAGAGATAAAACGCTAGCTTTAGTCCCATGAGACCTCGACCTCTCGCCATCTTCGGAGATAAAGTTAAGCAGATATAGAACTTCGTGCCTCTGGGAAATCGCCTTATATGTTGCGAGGGCACATTCCTTACCCCCGCTCCAGGAGGAAAAAACCTTCACTTAGCTAACCCTCAGGCTCCTCAAATATCTCAGGGTGAATGAAATAGGCGAACCACTCTAAGCCCTCGCCCAGTCTAGGACCTGATCGTTGAACTAAGTCATCATCGCCTTGATAGATTCTGCCGTTTTGTCGTGCGTCGGTACCCTCAAGCAGGGTCTCATTATTCGCCCAGTCAAATGACCATTCGCTGGCGATAATTACTTCAGGGTTGCGGGCAACAACCTCTTCAATTGAGATCGTTGCGTAACCGGTGATATTTTGACAAATGTTCACCCCGCCTGCTTTTTCAATTAGCTCGTGGATGAAAGTCTCTGAGCCAGCAGTCCACAACGGGTCATGCCAGACGATATAGAAGACCCTTGGCCTTTGTTCCAATTCTGAGGTTTCATCAGTTACTGCTTCGATCCTGCTTTCCATTTCAGATGTAAGTGCTTGGGCCTCCAGTTCCTTACCGGTTATGTTCCCTACTGTTCTAATATCATTAAGCACGTCATCTAAATCAGTAGACTTTATACCAAATACTGTAAGCCCCAGCCCTTCAAGGGTATTGATAACATCCATAGAAGTACCATACGCAACCAGTATGAGGTCAGGGTTAAGGGCACGTATCTTCTCTATATCTGGTATGTCATATGCACCTACCTTTTCCTTGTCCAGAGCTTCCGGAGGAAAATCGCACCAATCTGTAACTCCCACCACCTCTTCCCCCAGACCCAGGGCAAACAGGATCTCAGTGTTAGAGGGAGCCAGGGAAACGATTCTTTGGGGTATTCTCTCAATGGTGATTGATCTTCCCAGGTCATCAACGAAGGTTCCTAGCGGTGCCGTCTCGCCAGGGTTGCAACCTGTCAGGACAAGAGCTATGCTCAGAAGTACCAGGAACCAGTTTGCCCCACGGGTGAAGGTTTGCTTACAGAGCCTTTTCATGAGGGTCATCTTTGCCTCCCTTAATACAAAATTACTTTATTTTATACAAGTGCACTTGTTTTCCATTCTAGATGTTGCTGGACAAAATGTCAAGGGGTTTAAGGGGTTATTTTGAGAAAATTTTGCAGTTCGGAGGAATATGTGATTAAGAGGGATAAAGGATTCCTTTGAAATGTAGTGCGAGGCTTTAGCCTCGTGCTGCACGACCCTGAAGGGTCGCACTACAGAAATTCGGGTGTGAAGCCCTGCTGAAATCGGGGTTCTTTCACGGTTTTGTGCTGGAGATTGCTTCGGCTGACGAAGTCAGCCTCGCAATGACAGGAAAAGGGGGATGCCTAACAATGACAAGCCTCTAACTAGTGGACACTCTGGATAAATTTTGACGCAGGTCAATAATCTGGTAGCCCAGGTTCTCCTCTTCCAATCGCTGCACCAAAATTGAAACCTTGTCCTCACTACAGACAACCAGGAAGGACAGGCCACAGTAAGCTGCCTCTATGGCTGCTTCCCGGACACCATGAACGTAATCAGACTTTACACCTATCTGCCTCAATGCTACCAATGCTTCCGTGCCCATAGCTCCCACCAGCCTCGCTTCCTTTACCTCCCTTTTCAATCGGGCCAGGTCAGTGCTCCGGGAACCTCCATCCTGCACGTTGGGTATTTTGCCTATCATTACTTCGGCTGGTTGGAGTTTTATTACTCCTGCAACGTTGCCAATGCCGACATCCTGTCCTTTGTTAGCCTCAGTGACGGCTATTCCTTTAGCTCCTTTACCACCGATGACCTCGGAGGCGAAGAGCAAGCCGTCCTTCATGTATAGCGATGCTGGTTGACCAATGGATAAGTCGCTATCAGCTATGGCGGTGGTAGCTGATATATCAGCTACGGCTTTACTCACAAACCAGGCGTAACTATGTAGCTGCCGGGACATCTGCAAAATCCAATCTACGCCCTCCTTGGTTACCTTATATCGGGAGCGACCCTCGGAGCTCAGCCAGCCGTCCTTTATCAATTCCTTCACATACTCGGAAACCGCCTGCGAAGTGATGCCCAATCTTGGAGCGATGTCTTTCTGCTGTATGTTAGGCTGATGTGCTGCTATTTCCACCATTATCTGAAACTTAGTAGCCAGATTTTTGCTCTTCAAGATCTGTGCCATGTCAACCATTATATCACTTACTAAGCAGTCTGTAGCTAATTGTATAAATTATTATAATTCTCTCTCCCCTGGTGGGAGAGAGTTAGAGTGAAGGGGAAATTCACCCTCACCCAGACCCTCTCCCTTCGAGGGAGAGGTTATTATACGAAAAATTAGTAGACTGAGCTGGGGCAAGCGCCTCTCAATATGCACCTGTTGCAGCGAGGCTGCCGAGCGTGGCATATCCGCCTGCCATGCTCTATCATATGGATATGGAATTGATATACCTTTGAGGGTGGGGTTTGCTCCTGAAGCAAGCTATGTGCCTTCTCTATGGAGGCTCTGGAATCAATTAGTCCCAATCGTTTGGCTACCCGAAAAACGTGGGTATCCACGGGCAGGGATGGCTTCCCCAGGGAAAAAAGCAGCACACATCTAGCTGTCTTATGTCCTACCCCAGGCAGACGCATTAAATAGTCTTCAGCTTCAGCCATTTTCATCGATTTGAGGGAATCAAGGCTGATACGACCCTGTTCCTTTTCAATTTGCTCAAGTACCTGCTTGATTCTAGCGGCCTTGATTTGGGATAGTCCCCCGGACTTAATGACCCGGGCGATATGCTCTGCTGGAGCCGAGGCTATAGCTTCCCAGCTATCGAAGCTAGCTTTAAGAGAGGCAAAAGCTCTTCCCGAATTTGCATCCGAGGTATTTTGGGACAGTATGGTTCCTATGAGTACATCAATGGGGTCCCTATCTGGCTGCCACTTGCCAGAGCCATATTCCTGTTCTAAGAGCTCAATGACTTCTTCAATAGCCACTGGCTCAAAATATCATGTCGGCGCCTCTTGATGCAAAGGTGACTGCTGCCCGATAGCATTTGCAGCAACCTGGGTGAATCAGATAAGATAAGCATTTCCAAAACGGGAGAAGAATATGACTCTTGTAGAGAAGATACTAGCTAAAAAAGCTGGGAAGAAAGTTGTAAGACCGGACGAGATTGTCGAGGTCTCTGTGGACCTAGCTATGATACATGATGCGTTAGGTGCACATACGATTGCCAAGTTCAGGGAGCTAGACATTGAGAAGGTCTGGGACCCTACGAGAATCGTAGTGGTGCTGGACCACTATGTGCCCAACAAGGACATCGATACTGCTAAAAAGTGTCTTAATATAAAGAAATTTGTCATTGAACAGGGCATAGAAAACTACTATGAAGTTGGCAAGGGGGGCATAGCCCATCAGGTGCTTGTAGAGAAGGGGCATGTGCTGCCGGGGACTATTCTTGTTGGTGTGGACAGCCATACCACGACATCGGGTGTGGTTGGAGCTTTTGCTACCGGGATTGGCGTTGATGAGATGGCTGTGGTCTTCAAAACGGGAAGGTTGTGGGAGCGGGTTCCGGGGACCATCAGGATAAATATTGAGGGCAAGCTCGTGCCTCCAATAATGTCGAAGGATTTGATGCTTTTCATACTAAAGAGATTAGGGGTGAGCGGCGCCCTGTTTAAGTCTCTTCAATATACAGGCTCGGCCATAAGCCAAATGAGCATCGCGGGTCGCATGGTATTAACCAATATGGCAATAGAGTCAGGTGCCACTAATGGTATCATCGAGCCTGACCAGAAGCTAGTGGATTTTATCAGGGCACGAACCGACCATTCCTTGGAGCTCATCCAGAGCGACCAGAGTGCGGAATATGCGGAAACAATTGAGTTTCAGGCTGATGATATTAAGGAGCCCATGGTTGCCGTGCCACCAAAGCCGTCCAATGCTGTGGGAGTTACTGAGGTTGAGGGAACCAGAATTGACCAGGCGTTCATAGGCTCGTGCACCAATGGACGCCTGGAAGACCTCAGGATTGCTGCCAGAATACTAAAAGGTCGGAAGGTAGATAAGTTTACCAAGGTTATCGTCATACCAGCCTCACAGGAAGTCTTAAAAGCCGCTCTGGCAGAGGGGTTAATAGCGACATTTGTGGAGGCCGGCGCTGTGGTCGGTCCACCCACCTGTGGTCCGTGTATGGAGGCGCATATGGGCATACTGGGGCCGGGAGAGGTTTGTATAAGTACGGCAAATCGTAACTTTCAGGGCCGGGTAGGAGATGCGACTGCCAAAATATACCTGGCATCACCAGCGACTGTGGCAGCCTCGGCCTTGAGAGGCAAAATAAGTGACCCACGGGAGTTTTTCTAGGAGACATAGATGGAACTTAAAGGCCGGGTCTGGAAGTTTGGTAAAGATGTTGACACCGATGAACTCTTTGCCGGAAGGTTTATAATGGGTGGTGATGAAACGAGCCAGAGCCAGTATCAAGAATTCATCGCAAAAAGTGGGCTAAGCGATGTCGGGCATCGTGAGAATATACCCAGGGATTTCCTCACCAAGGTTGCAAAGGGGGACATTATAGTTGCCGAAGAGAACTTTGGCATTGGTTCAAGCCGACAGCAGGCTGCGGAAACTCTGAAGTTTAAAGGTGTCCAGGCTGTAGTTGCCGACTCAATCCACAGGATATTCTTTAGGAACTTCTGGAACCTCGGCTGCCCGGCCATAGATTTGCCGCGAATTTCCGCCGAATTTGAGACCGGGCATGAAATAGTTATTAACCTGAGGCAAGGGACTATCAAGAACCTCAATACGGGCAAGGAATTTGAGTTTCGCCTGATAATTCCAGCATGGTTTATAGATATGGTGGAAGCTGGCGGCCTGATTTCGTACAACAAATCTCTGAAATCTTAAATTCTGGAGCTGAGGGCAAAGATATAGAGCTAGGAGGCTGTTCTAACTGTCATTGTGAGCCCTGACTTGTCGGGGCGTGGCAATCTCATTGGCCAAGTTGCATACATGATTGTAGTGCGACCTTTTAAGGTCGTGCACTCCTGCCATTGCACGAGGCTAAAGCCTCGCACTACATTTTTGCATCTTAATGGCCTTTCTGTCGTGATTTCTGCAAATCGCTTTATGCTCTTCCCAAATTTATGATAGTGTATCCCGTAGGATTCGATGCGGAAAGTAGTTTGGGATATGGACCCCGGCATCGATGATGCCCTGGCTTTAATTCTGGCGTTAAAATCGCCTGAAGTCCAGATTCTGGGTATCACCACGGTGGCAGGCAATGCTCCTGTGGAAACGACCAGCGCCAACACTCGCCGGGTATTGGAGTGCCTGAACGCAGGCAGCATCCCGGTAGCTACAGGGGCAGCAAACCCTTTGAACCAGCCGTTAGAAGATGCCTTAAGCTACCATGGCCCAGATGGGCTGGGCAACTGCGGCTTGCCGTCGCCCCTGACTCCAGTGTACCCGTCTAAAGCCTGGGATTTCCTAGCCCGGCTAGTTTTGGATGCTCCCGGTGAAGTTACTCTTGTAGCCACGGGACCCCTAACCGATGTGGCTTATGCTTTTGAGCTTCATCCCGAACTGCCTGAACTTTTAGCCGGGCTGGTTCTCATGGGGGGTGCTTATAGTCTTACGCCCTACGGCAAAGGGAATCAAACTCCCTTTGCCGAGTTCAATATCTGGCAGGACCCTGAAGCTGCTCATATAGTATTCAACTCTGGGGCGGACACCTTCGCTGTGGGGTTGGATGTAACTATGGACCCTGCGGCTTGCCTGAATAGCCAGCATCTGGAGCAAATTAAGACCAGGCATACACCGGCTGCACATCTGGTAGCCCAACTGGTAGAATACGAGGTAAAATACCACGGATGCTGTAGAATGCATGACCCGCTAGCTTTGGTAGTGCTGCTGGACGCTTCTCTGTTCGATTTTATATCGGCAAGGGTAGAAGTAGTTAAAGGAAATGATTGGGATAGAGGGGTTACTCGTATTTTGTCCTCTGGCAGCTCTCAGTTAATACACGTAGCCTCTGCCGTGGACGGGCCTCGCTTTCTAAAGTTATTTCTATCGCGTATACTGGAGGAGTAAGATGGCCAACTTGGTAGTATGTGGCGCCATAAACTGGGATATTAGCTGCTTCGTAGAGCAGCTGCCGATGCCTGGTGAAGAGGTTACCATAAAACACATCACTCGAGTATCTGGAGGGACAGGGGGTAACATTGCTGTGGCGGCAGCACGGATTTTGGGGGCTAAAGAGGTGGCCCTGATAGGCGCTCTGGGGAGGGATGACATTGCTCGCCAACAAATTGCCGCCCTAGAGGACGAGGGAGTCATCACCGAGGGAATTCAGCACATTAAAAGAGAGGAGTCGGGGCAGGCTTATATCCTGGTTGACCAAACGGGAGAGAATGTTATTGCCAGTCATCTGGGGGCGAATGCCAGGCTTTGTCTGGAACACCTGAATAAAGTGCAGGTTAAGCGGCAACTACAAGAATGTCGAGGCATCGTCCTCACCGATCCCCCTTTAGAAGTGGCTGTAGAGCTAATTCACCTGGCAAAGCGGCGTGCTGTCCCCGTGTTGTGGGACCCGGGGATTTTGATAAGCCCAAATTGGGAAGCATTGCAGTCTCTTGCCAAAGGGGCAGGAGTCCTCTTCTTAAATGAAACGGAGGCGAATGCTCTACTGGGAACCGATGAGTTAAATGCGAGCTTACAGAAGCTAAAAAAGCTAGGACTCGGCAATCACGCGGTGCTCAAACTTGGCGCTCAAGGAGCAGCCATGCTTGAACCGGCTAGCGGTACGCTGATCGAAATCCCTGCCTTGCCTCTCAAGAAGCTGGGTCTAAATATAATCAACACGGTAGGTTGTGGAGATGTCTTCGCCGGAGTTTTTGCCGCCTACCATGTTTTGGGTGCCAATCTGCGAAAATCGCTTATTATGGCTAGCGCTGCCGCGGGCCTTAACGCCACCCGACCTGAAACCAGAGGCAGCCCCGACCGAGCCAGATTAGAGGAAGTGGCAAACCGCAGCCAGAAATTTGGCTTCACGGTTGGGAAGCACAAGCTTTCTAAAATTTAGCCTGGTAAGCCTTGGTATCTGCCTCACCTTTAGAGTAAGCTTCATGCCACCCTTCGGGCACCGGAATTTTCTTATACCAGCTAACCCGGTCTGCTTCGAGCAAATTGCGATTCCGCCCCATGAAATCGGCAGCACAGATAACCTTATGATTGGTAATAGAGGAAACCCAATCCAGCCATTTCTCCCCTTCCCTGGAGCGCATCAAGTGATGATCTAGGATAAGCGTATCAACATCTCTGGCTAGCATCAAAGTCCTACGCAGCGCAGCCTTTCTTTTTCTCCAAGTCAAGCTTGGCAAATAAATTGGCGGCCCGGATGCCAGCACCACGGTTGGATGCCACGCAAGTATTTGCTCTATTGCCTCTTCATTGAGCATTTGAATATCCGAGGCGTGCACGAAAACTTCTTTTTCCTCTTCGATCCTGGTCATCATTACTGTGCCACCCATGCCTCGCTCACCATGAGGAACAGGAGGAGAAAAGCTTAAACACCCATCGCTTAGCCCCTCCGAAGCTGGAAAGGCTCGACCAACCTTTTGAGCTAAATCTTTAGCCCGATGAACCTGAGCAGGGGCGATGTTCTGTATCCCCTTTGCCCACAGTCTGGGATGCTTCAATAATTCAGCAACTCGGTCTGCCGAAAGCTGGTAAGGATTGGCATTGACCATTGGATGATGCTCACCGTGATAATGGCTAATCACCACGTCTGTGGCATCTTCCAGCGCCTTTTCGATGGCAACTTTCACCCTCTCCGCTACAGCAACCTGGACTGGGTGGGGCAACAAGCCATGCCGCCTATACCCCAGCGCAACTCCAGGATCGATGACTATTTTGCGGTCCTTGGTTTCAACTACGCAGCACAGGCCCCGAACACCCAATGATTCCGCCCCGACTATCTTTATCCTCACCCCAAAGCTAATATTACACTAATTACCTTTCATTATGGTAACTTTATGGGAGTAAATGAAGGCAGAGAAGAAAGAGAACTATTGGATAAGAATTAAGAGGGTTAAAGCTGATTTGCTCGAGTTCGGCATAAGTAGTGGCTTGGCTAAGAAGCTTATTTATTGTTATCCCCTTGGTGTCCTGGAAAGGCTTATCAAAGCCACTGAGAAACACCAGCCTGGAGAGCCGGCTACATACTTTCTAAACGGTATCAAGAAATCCAGAATGAAAATGGGCTTCAACGTGGTCCAATCGGAGATGAAGACACATAAATTGGAATGATAGTAATAAAGTGCGCTAAGTGCAGGGCTAAGGTCTTTAAATACTTGAAGGTTGGGAAGGGGCGAATATTACACTGCTGGAAAGAGCGCATAATAGAAGACCATAGCGTTCGAGAGGGAAATGAAATTAGATGTCGGTGTGGCAATTTAATCGGGATTGATGAGAGGAAATGGGTCAAAATGAAACAACGCTCTTTTACTTACTCAGGAACAAGAACAAAGGGATAGAATCTCTGTGAAACTTATAAGCGCCTGTTTGTTGGGAATAAAGTGTGCCTGGGATGGCAAAGATATTTACAAAAGCGATAAGGCAATTGAGCTTTTGAACTCCGAGACGCTGATACCTTTTTGTCCAGAGCAATTAGGAGGATTAAGGACCCCCAGGGCACCTCAGGAAATCCAGGGAGGGACCGGTGAAGACGTTCTTGATGGGAAATGCAAAGTGCTAAATATAAACGGAGAAGATGTTACCCAGGAATTCACTAGAGGGGCAGAAGAAACTTTGAAAATTGCCAAGCTATTCCACATCAAAGAATTTATAGGCAAATCCAGAAGCCCCTCATGTGGCTGTGGGCAAATATACGATGGCACATTCTCCCGGAAATTAGTTAACGGCGACGGCGTCACCACAGCATTATTGAAGAGAGACGGCATCAGAGTTGTAACCGAAGAAGATTTGTAGTATTTTTAAAGAAAATAAAATCAACTGTATATTATATGATGACTTGGAAGCAGGATTTTCCAGACATGGCTACCGAGCTAGCCTCCGCCTTGAAGAACTTCACGCTTCATGTCATCTTCCACCAATCGAAATTAAGTAACAAGAGACGATGACTAACACAGTTCAATAAAAATGAGTTTTGTAAAAGACTTATTCGGTAAAAAGCCTCCTGGTATAAAGATAGAGGACATCGACATTTTGATTGCTGATAAAAGGGAAGAGGATCGATTCTTAGAGTACAAAGACGCACGTATTCTTAACACGCCTGAAAAGCTTTCTGAGTGGGTTTCTGCTCTCTTAAATGCAGATGGGGGACTGATCATAATCGGGGTTTGCGAAGATGATCCAGACAAAAAGAAAAAGGTTGAAGCAAAAATTTTCCCAGTTAGAAAAGAGTTTGTTAGCAAGGAATATACCAAAGAAAGGATAGAACAGTTAATATACAGCAATATCCGTTCTTCCTCACGGCCTGTAATCAATGTATATCCAGTACGAGATGAAGCTGACACATCTAAGGCTATATACCTTATCGAAATACCCCAAGGCGATAATCCACCCTACCAAGCATCTGATGGTAAATATTATCGAAGACTCAATGCAACAAAATACCCGATGCCACATTCAGAAATTGCAGACTTTTTCGGCAAACGAAGAAAACCTGCACTTTCCTTAATCCTAGAGATAATGGAGGTTAATATTCAGAAATCTGAATATTCATTCGCGTTGAGAGTCTTTATACATAACACAGGTAAAGCAGTGGCAAAATATACTACAGTCACAGCTTCTTTTGTTAATCTAGACATCATAAATATCCCCAAGGGGGCAGCCAAAAGAATCGATGATATTCGTGGTAACTTGCCGTCCCTGCAATGGGATTACTTTGGTAATGTAATTCACCCGACGGGTATCCGAACAAGAATTTGGGATATAAAACTTAAAGTGAAAGATAATAGCAAGCATTTCGCCGTCATCTATGATGTAGTCGCTGAAGACATGGATTTATTTACGGATAGGTATTCTTTTACTAGCACGGATGTTCTCCACAAGGCAAAAGAGATGCTAGCTAAAGGGGAGAGTCCTACGTTTATCCACTAGTATATTAAGCCTTATTTGATCACTTACTACTCTTGCGCAACCTCAATAACCTTATTCCTGCTCCTAAAGCCGCTGAGAATCCTGACCTGGCTCTGGGGAACGCCGAAATGCTCTGCCAGTAATTTGACGACTGACTGATTGGCTTTGCCTTCCTTGGGCGGCTCTTTAACTTTGACTGTAAAGCTATCCCCTTCCTGACTGACTTCTTCGGTCTTGGAGTTGGGCTTTACCTTAACCTGGATTTTCATCTATCACCTCTCCCCACATTCCCTGGTTATGAAATTCTACCAGTTTAACAGGTGTTATCTCGTTGCTCAGGGACTTTTCGCTATGAGCAAATACCCTGATATAGTTGCCGGTCAGCCCTGAGAATATGCCACTTCCAGGACTGGTTTCCTTTTCCCAGAGGACCGGCATAGTTTGCCCTAGGAACTGCTCACAGAAGCTGCGCCGGGAGCTTCGAGATAGCTCTAGCATCCGCTGGTTGCGCTCTTGTTTAACTCTGTCTTTTATCTGCTCGGGCATCCCGGCTGCCACTGTCTCGGGACGTGGTGAGAAAGGGAAGACATGGATATTGGCAAAGGCAGCTTGCTGGCAAAAAGAGTAGCTCTGTTCAAACTCCTCATCACTTTCCCCGGGGAAACCAACCATGATATCTGTGGTGATGGCTACCTCTGGTACCTCTTTAATCAAGTTTACTGTTCTCTGATATTGGTCCAGAGAGTAGTTCCTTCTCATCCTTTGAAGCACGGTCTCGCTTCCACTTTGTAGCGCTAAGTGGAAATGTCGACACAGTTTTTCATCCTGCCACAGGGCAAGAAATTCAGAGGATATTTCCGAAGGCTGTAAAGACGAGAGACGTAATCTCTCGATGACGGTACTGCTGAGAATACGCTGAACCAAATCCCTGAGGTCAGTACTACCATCCCTATAAGAGCCGACCTTTGTCCCGGTGAGAACAACCTCTTTGTAACCGAGGGCCACTTTTTGCTTAACTTCGTCAATTATCTGGGAAGCGGGCAAGGAATATTCGTGGGGTCTTACTTTGGGCACAATGCAATATGTGCAGGGGCTGTGACAGCCATCTTGAATCTTTATCAGGCTACGAGTCCTAACGGTGGCACTGAGCATCTGACATTGCTTTGTTTCATCCTCACCCAGTCCTCTCCCTTCAACGGAGAGGGTTTGGGTAAGGGCAAGCATGTGCTCTTTCTCTTTGTTATCAACTACGAGGTCAGCAAGCGGGGCTAGCTCTTGACGATTTCTTTGGGCATAGCAGCCAGTGGCGATAATTAGGGCCTGGGGATTTCTTCGCCTTGCCAGCCTGAGCCAGTGGCGTGACTTGCGGTCGGCAATATGAGTGACTGTGCAAGTATTGGCAATATAGATATCTGCCCCTTCATGGGGGGTAACAAGTTGAAATCCGGCTTTGCTAAAACGATTAGCCAGGGATTCCGTCTCGGCCTGATTGAGCTTACACCCCAATGTGTAGAAAGCTACCCTCATTTATATGGATTATATTTATTGCCTGGCTAAATGGTCAAATTACTCTTAATCCGTGGTTTTGCTCATTAGGAAGCCCCACCTGTCATTGCGAGGAGCCCCGATGAATCGGAGCGACGTGGCAATCTCTAAGAAGGATGTGAGATTGCTTCGCTTCACTCGCAAAGACATTTTGTTAAAGCCTTTTCTGTGATATAGTTAGCGATTCTAACGAAAAGGCATTAAATTAGGCTGCGAAATTGAATCAACGAGCTCAATGGAAAATCCTGCCTCCAGTGCCAGACGAGTACTTAAACGCTTCTGACCTTTCCCCTCTAATTGCTCAACTTCTCTACAATCGTGATGTTAAGCCAGAAGAAACCGACCCTTTTTTGTCTGCTGACCGTAGGCTGGAGGGTAATCCCTTCCTCCTTCCTGATATATCACAGGCTGTAAGCAGGGTTTATAAGGCCGTGCTTGCCCGGGAAAAAATTGCCGTCTACGGTGACTTTGATGTTGATGGCGTTACAGCCATAGTTATTCTTGTCGAGGGACTGTCAAGGCTTGGTGCTGAAGTTATTACCTATATTCCTGACCGCGTCAACGAAGGCCACGGATTAAAAATTTCAGCTCTCGAGAAGCTTCAGGCACAGGGGGCTAGTTTGGTTATTACTGTTGATTGTGGCGTAACTGACCTTACAGAGGTAAAACATGCTCGAGAAATGGGAATGGATATCATTATCACCGACCATCATATTCCGTTAGGGAGCCTGCCTCGAGCCATAGCTGTAATTGACCCGAAGCGAAAGGATTCGATGTATCCCTATCCAGATTTGGCTGGTGCTGGTGTTGCCTTCAAGTTTCTGCAAGCGCTATTCCATAAAGATAGCCGAGAGAAATGGCTAGCTGGATTAATGGACTTAGTAGTTTTAGCCACTGTTACCGATTTAGTTACTCTCGTTGGTGAGAATCGGTATCTGGTGAAAGAAGGGCTGAGAGAGCTTAATAATAGCTCCCGCGTGGGAATTCAAGAAATGGTTAAATTGGCCGGACTGAAGCCAGGTGAACTTGATACTGAAGATATCTCCTGGGTACTGGGACCTCGCCTCAATGCTGCTGGTAGGATGGACAATGCCTCCACCAGCTACCAGCTGCTCACTACTCAGTCACCAGAGGAAGCTCGCCTCCTGGCCCTGGAGCTAGAGGAAAGGAATGTCGAGCGGCAAAAATTAACCAATGAAGTATTAAGCCGAGCAAGGGAGAAACTAGCCGCCAAACTACATCTGCCAGTGCTCATAGAAGGTGATGAAAGCTACTCTATCGGTGTTATCGGGCTTGTTGCCGGCAAGTTAGCAAATGAATTTTACAAGCCCACCATCATCATCAACTTAGGCTCTGAGCAATGTCAAGGTAGTTGTCGTAGCATACCTGAATTTGATGTAGTAGCTGCTTTAAAAAAATGTCATGACTTGCTTACCGCCTTTGGTGGTCACCCGTTGGCTGCAGGGTTCACGGTAGCGCGTCAGAATCTGGCTCAGCTGGAAGATCGAATTACCAAACTGGCCATGGACCAATTAAGTCATCTTGACCTTCGCCCGGAAATAGTGATTGATGCCGAGCTTCCTTTATCTTCTTTTAGTGGAGAGACCTTTAATCTTATGCAAAAGTTGAGCCCTTTTGGTCGAGGTAACTCACAGCCGACCTTTCTCACTCGGCAGGTCGAAGTAATCGAGTGTCGTAACTTCGGCAACCAGGGCGAATGGCTGAGGCTAAAACTAAAACAAGAAAACATAACCTGGCAAGCTGTAGATTTTAAGTCACAGAAAAAATGGGAGGAAATTCCATCTTACATAGATATTGTCTATAAACTGGAAAAAAGTCGCTGGAATGGAGAGGAAGTGCTGAGCCTTAATCTGCGTGACTTTGCTCCCGCTCAGCCTCATTAGCAAGCTCGGTCATTAAATCCAGTTTTTTGAATCGGCGCATTCTGATAATAAGCCAGGGCAAAAATACCGCTAATATTGCTAAGTCAAGAACTTGGGCTTGATAAAGACCCCCGAGCAATGGTTCGCCAATACGGAAAAACCTAATGCCAAAATCACCGGCGGCGAAAAGGCAAAAACAGAAGAACGCGAGACAGCCTTCGGGTTTAAATTTCCCCCGAAGTCGCCACACTACAGCAAAAACTATCAGACCCCATAGTAGATGATAAATCTGTGTGGGGTAAATTGGCACACCCAAATATTGGCTGGATAGATGATACCAATCTTGAGGAAGAATGTCGGGTGGACGGGGAGCATAAATTACAGCCCCCGGGAAATACTGAAAAGGGCTGAGCTTGCCAGAGCAGCAGCCGTTTATGGTACAGGCAGTCCTGCCTATACCTAGAGCTAAAGGCATAGCGACAGCGACGGCATCGCCTATACCGAGCAGGGTGGGGAAGCGCATTCTCGTTACCTTCATATAGATCAACGCTGCTGCAATGACGCCGATAACCATCCCGTTTTGAGCAAGGCCAGCAAAGCCGATAATCTCTCGGGGGTTCGCTATGAAATGCCCCCAGTCATAGATTATATATGCTAGCCGGCCTCCGATATAGCCGCCAATAATACACCAAAGGAAAAGGCTGTAGAGATCACGCGTGATGCCTAGCCTTTTTGCTTCCCTGGGGATGATGACTATCATCAATATAACCGCTATAGCCACTATAATCCCGTACCACCGTACCGTTAGGGAGCCGATGGTGAAGGCTACGGGGGCTATACTAATAGTGAGCATTTATCTTTTCCTTTCGGTTTAAGAGAAAATAGCATTAACAAAGACTTCAGCATCAAAGGGAGCCATGTCCTGTAATTTTTCACCGGTACCAATATAAGAAATAGGTATCTTTAACTGGTCGCAGATGGCAAATATTATGCCGCCTCTGGCTGTGCCATCCAGCTTGGCCAGGAAAATACCGGTGACGTTCACAGCTTCGGTGAAATGCTTAGCCTGGGCCAGTCCATTTTGCCCTGTGGTAGCGTCCATTACCAGCAAAACTTGATGGGGGGCTGAAGCATCGTGCTTGGCCACCACTCTCTTTATCTTCTTGAGTTCTTCCATAAGATTAAACTTGGTATGAAGGCGACCAGCAGTATCGATAATCACCGCTTGAGCATGGCGGCTATAGCCGGCTTGAACGGCATCATAGGCAACGGCTCCAGGGTCGCCACTTGGTTGATGGGCGATGACTTCGGCACCTACTTTCCCTCCCCAGTGTTTAAGCTGCTCAATAGCTGCTGCCCGGAATGTATCAGCTGCTGCCAGGATAACTCGCTTTCCCTGCGAAGTAAAACCGTAAGCCAGCTTGGCAATGCTCGTCGTCTTGCCTGAGCCATTCACGCCAACCACGAGAATGATATAAGGAGATTCTCCACTTTGCTCAGGAATCGGATTTGCTCTCTGGGGGATGCTTAATAAGCTTACCATCTCTTCTTTCAAAGCTTCCCGTATCTGAGATATCTCTGAAAGCCTTTCTGTTTTCACCCGCTGTTTAACTTTGCTCAGGAGTTTACCTGTAGTATCTAGACCAACATCAACCGAGACAAGTAACTCCTCCAATTCCTCCCAGACCTCATCCCCGAAAACGTCCCGGTTAAAAATATTAGCTATCTTGCCAAACCAGGTTTCCTTGCCTTTTTTTACCCCTGGTTCAGTCTTTTTTAACAAATCAAACAAGCCGCCTCCGTAATCAATGGTGCCCGTATATGATAGCACAAGTGTAGACGACATTTTAGCTGGCAGTTTATTGTCTTTCTGGCGAAGTTGTCTTCGGCTCTTTTCTCACGAATAAAAGGGGATAAATTATGTCGCTGGTGCAACAAGGAAGCCAGACCGCAAGGAATAAAAACAAGAAAATAAAAGGGAGCAGAGGAATCCACTCAGCCTTTCCGAATGCCATGAGGTAGAACAAGGATGCCCAGGTACTTAACAATACGTGTCCAAAGTGTGGGATTTTGGTTGTTTGCCTCCAATAGCCGATAGCAATGCCAGCCAGCGCCAGGAGATTTATCCACCATTCCTCGATAAAGGGCACATGAAACTCCATTTGGGCATGAAGTAAGGTTCCTCCTAGATAAGGAATCATGGCATCGCTTATCGTGGCTATACCGATCGACCCTGTCCACCCAATCAAAATTGCCACCCAGATTTTGCCTTTCTTGTATCTCATATACATAGCTGTCGTTACAAGTGCGCTTAATAAAACGTGGAGCGGGTGTGAGATATAAAAAGCGGTTTGGGAAATATGGGAAGGCACATTGCATAAAACTACTATAACCGTGATGATGATACCAGTAAGAGCGCCAAGGGCCGTGAAAGGGGCATGCTCTTTCAGTTCTTTTGCTATGCGTTTGAGCATTTCTTATTCTGCTAAAGGGGCTATTTTCTATAACACCGGGAGCAGAGACCAGAGAATTCGGAAAGATGATGTTCGGTATGAAAGCCAAAATCTTGGGCGAAGGTGTTTTCCTCTTGACATAATCCTTTATCGGCGAATTCTTGAATGGCTCCGCACTGCTGGCAGACCATGAAGCGATGGCAGCCTTCTATGGCATCCAAGCTGCACTTTACAAATCCGCCGCTGGATAGCACTTTGTGAGCTAGATTGAGGCTGCAAAGCAAATCGAGTATGCGGTAGATGGTAACGTGGTTTAGATATTTGCCCCTGGCGCGCAAAATACCTTGTATATCGTAAGGGGAAAGCGGTTTTTCAATTTGTTCCAGCACCTCGAGTACCAGCTTCCGCGGCTTGGTCGCCTTATAGCCCTGGGCTTGTAAAATTCGAATTGAGGTTTGAACCATGGTGATATGTTACCCAAAGTGAGGGATAAATGCAACATTGTTGCAATTAAACTTGAGAATAATCGCCAGCTATCCTGGTTATTTCCCTTCAAACCACGAGTTCTTCAAGTAATACTATCGCAGCTTCTTTATCCAGGGGCTGGTTATTATTACCGCACTTGGGCGATTGCACGCAGGAGGGACAGCCATTAGCGCAGGGACATGCCTCCACGGCTTTCAAAGTAGCTTGCCAGAGCTCGGTTATCATCTCGAATCCCTTTTCGGCAATGCCGATGCCTCCGGGGTGGGCATCGTAAATAAAAATCTGCGCCTTGACGGTATCGGGGTGAAAAGCAGTGGAAACGCCGCCAATGTCATTTCGGTCGCAGAGGGCAAATAGGGGAAGTATGCCAATGGCAGCGTGTTCACAGGCATGTAAGCCACCGTGGAAGTCAAGTCCAGCATCGGCTATTCTATCAATCGCCTTCTGAGGGAAGTCAAACCATAGAGCCTTTGTGGGAAAGTTTTGTGGTGGCAAATCAAGAAGTTCCTCCCCGATGACCTCTTCCGTGAACTGCCTCTTCTTTTTAAAGCCGATTACTGTGGTAGTAACATCAACATCTCCGAAGTAAACCTTTACCTTGTGGCAATCCTTTTCCTTGCTCAGGCTTGTGACCCGGATGTCAGTTATTTCCATAGTCTGGGTATAGTAATCTACAGACCTTGGTTCTGCCCAGGCAATTTTCCGGGCTAAATCGAGTTCCTTGATAAGATAAGATTCGCCTTGGTGGAGATAGATAGAGCCGGGGTGTATTTGGAAGAAAGCAACGCTGGCTTCCACTGTTTCTAACAAACAACCCTCTCGACCATCGATGACGGCATAGTTTTGACCTGATGTTGCCCTTATATTTATATCCTGAGCGGGGTACGAGATAGAAGGAGCGGGGTGCCATCTCTCATGGCGTTTTCTTAACCTCCCGTCTTGTTCCAGATCAGTTAGCATAGTACCAGTGTCGAGCCCGAAGAACACCTTATCCTTATCTTCCAGAGGTTTCTCCCAGGCAGCGCAGAGGAGGTGAGGCTTCAGGATATAAGGATTGCTAGGATTGATTATGGCGTTGTCAAAGTTCTTGCTGAAAAAGAAATCTGGATTGCGCATCAGATACTGGTCGAGCGGGTTTTCCTGGGCGATAAGAAAGCTCAAAGAGCTATAGTTGCTTCGTCCGCTGCGCCCTGCCTGTTGCCAGGCACTGGCAATGCTTCCGGGATAGCCGGTGAGCACGGTAGCATCCAGGTCGCCGATATTTATTCCCAACTCCAAGGCTGTTGTGGCGACCAGTCCGAGAAGATCGCCGTCGAAGAATTGATGCTCAATTCGCCGTCTGTCTTCGGGAAGGTACCCCGCCCGGTAAGGGCTGATTCTATCAGCTAGAGAGGGAGACAGTTGTCCCTGGGTATAAATATAAATGAGCTCGGTCAGCTTACGAGTGCGGGCAAATACCAGACCACGGATACCTTTCTGAACAAGCTGTCCAAAAAGAAACGCTGCCTCACTGTTGGAACTGCGTCGGCTGGTCTTAGCTTCATCGAGGAAAGGTGGATTCCAGAAAACAAAGTATTTTTCGCCATGTGGTGAACCGTCTTCAATAATGGACTCGAAAGGTAAGCCGACGATATTTTGAGCATGCTCTTCGGGATTGGCGATAGTGGCCGAGCAGCAAATAAACTGGGGGCTAGAGCTATAGGCAGCACAAAGCCGCCGCAACCTCCGCAGGACATTAGCTACGTGAGAGCCGAAAACACCTCGATAAATATGAGTCTCATCTATCACTACATATTTGAGATTGCGAAACAATCTGGACCACGATTGGTGGTTAGGCAAAATGCCTAAATGGAGCATATCCGGGTTAGTAAGCACTATCCTTGCCTGTTTTCTTATGTTTGCTCTTTCACTCTGCGGTGTATCACCATCGAAAGTGGCCATAGCTTCTGAAGGGATTACTTCGCCCCGACTTGTCGGGGCTCGCAATGACAGGGGACGGGCGATTTGTTTTACGCTACGTAGCTGGTCCTGGGCCAGAGCTTTCGTGGGGAAGATATAAAGAGCACGGCTATCCTTATCATGTAGAAGTGCCTCAAGCGTAGCTAAGTGATAGCACAGAGTCTTACCGCTGGCGCTGGGCGTGGCTATTATTACGTTTCTCCCGGCTAGGATGGCATTTATGGCCTTCGCCTGGTGGCTGTAAAGAGCTGATATGCCCAGGGACTCCAGAGATGCTTGAATGCTGGGATGGAGGGGGGTATCCAGTTTGTCAAAGATAGCGCCCTGCGGGAGAATACGTTCAATATGTACGACCTGCTGAAGGTAATCAGGCAGACCACAAAGGTGATGGAGAAAGGCAGTAGCATCCATCAGGGAAAGGTTTCTATTTCCGAACTCAATAACTCTACATCGGGGTAATTCTGGACAATGAACTTTACGACATTGGATAAAGTTTCATCGGCATGTTTTCTGTGATTGCTAACGCAGGCTATGCCCAAAGTAGCTAATTGCCACAAATTCTGATTATCCACCTCGGCTACGGAAACCTTATACCTATTTTGAAGTCGGGCAATAATGGACTTAATTACCTGTCTCTTGCCTTTAAGTGACTGGTTCTCAGGGATGCGAAGCTCAATCTGGCAAACACCGACGTGCATTGTTTGTTCCCCTTCTTTATTCCTCTCCCTGCAGGAGAGAGTTTAGATGGAGTTATAATCCCTTTCTAATGATATAAGCGATGAGGTCAGCAAGGCGACAGCTATAGCCCCACTCGTTGTCATACCAGGCTAAGACCTTTATCAGGTTGTCATCAATGACCATGGTGCTTAAGGCATCGAAAATAGCACTGGCTGGATTGCCCTTAAAATCCGAACTCACCAGTGGCTCGTCACAATATTCCAGAATTCCCTTAAGCTTTCCGTCAGCAGCCTTACGAAAGCCATCGTTAACTTCTTCAGCGCTTACCTTTCTATTCAGGTCAGCTACAAAGTCAACGACAGACACCACCGAAGTGGGAACCCTCAGGGCAATGCCATGTAACTTCCCCTGCAGTTCGGGAATGACTACGCCCACAACACGAGCTGCACCAGTAGTAGTCGGGATGATATTGGTGGCAGCGGCTCTTGCTCGGCGCAGGTCACGGTGAAACACATCCAGTATTTTTTGGTCATTAGTATAAGAGTGGACGGTAGTCATTAGCCCGTGAACAATGCCGAAGTTTTGGTGAAGGACTTTAACTACCGGGGCAATGCAATTAGTGGTGCAGGAGCCGTTGGATATAATGTGGTGCTTAGCCGGGTCATATTGTCCCTCATTGACACCGAGGACAATAGATATATCCTCTTCTTGAGCCGGTGCTGAAATAATTACTTTCTTAGCACCGCCTTGAAGATGAGCAGCAGCCTTGCTCGCCTGGGTGAAGAGCCCTGTGGATTCAATCACAATATCCACTCCGTAGTCTCGCCAGGGAATTTTCGCCGGGTCACGCTCAGCTAAGACCTTTATTTTCCTGCCGTCAACTACAATGCAATCGTCTTTAGCCTCCACCTTACCGGGATAGATGCCGTAATTACTATCATACTTAAAAAGATGGGCATTGGTTTTAGCATCGGTAAGGTCATTCACCGCCGCTGCTTCCACCTTATCGCCACAACGCTGGATAATTGCCTTCAGTGCTAACCTGCCAATACGCCCGAAGCCATTGATTCCAACTTTTACTGCCATTTCTTCTTTACCTCCTCTTTTCTTGCTAGTCTTTAGCTAAATATAAAGAAGCGCCATCCATATCAACATTGCCTACCCTGTCTTCCCTCATCAAGAGCTTAAGATGAGCAATGGTCTCATGGACAGCCATTCGCCTGTCCCAGACTGACAAATCCTGAAAAGTAGTGCCCCCCTCGTTGACCATCCAGGGAATTTGATAAGCTATCTCGTAGGCTGTCTTCAAGCCGTCGTGCAAAGACCTCATGATGACTCTTTTCCTTTCCTCGTGATGTTGGAGTATCTTTTCTATTCTCAGCCCTAAGGCATTGAACACCGGCCCGTGTCCAGGGAGGATAAAATTAACCTTAAGGCGCTCTAGTTTTTTGAGGGAAGAAATATAGTCGCCCAGGGGGTTATCGCCAGACTGAGGATTGAAGCTAACGTGGGGAGTGGTGTTATACAAGACATGGTCACCGGTGAGAATAAACTTCCTCTCTCGTTCATAAAGGCAGATATGGCCTGGCGAGTGCCCCGGCGTCCATAATACCTCAAATTCAAAAGAGTCATTGGAAATTGTGTCGCCATCCTCTAACTTCACTTCGGGTAAATCCGGGGTTACATATTTATTCATCCATAACGAAGCCTCTTTCAGCTGAAGCAATTCGTCCTCAGGAGCACCGTTCTGCCGAAGTAGCTCTTCAGTCTTTTTAATCAGGTCATCAAAATCTTTATATCTGGGAAAGATAAAACCTGCGTCAATCCTGTGAATAGCTACTTGAGCCCCGCATATTTGTTTTATCTTGGTTGATAACCCATAATGGTCGGGGTGTATATGGGTGATAACCACTTGTTTGATGTCTCGAAGTTTAAGGTTTGCCCCTTTTATCCCTTCCTGGAGAGCCCAAAGGGATTCCTGGCTATCCCAGCCGCTATCAACCAGTATATGACCATCACTGCCTTCAATTATGTAAACATTGGTATACCATGATGCACTTTCAGGAGCAGGAATTTTTATTTGGTGAACGCCGTTTAATATCTCCATTATTTCATCCTCTCCAAATTATATAACACCCTTTTGCCAGGGTATTGTGCAGCTTCTCCTAATTCCTCTTCTATCCTGAGGAGGCGATTGTACTTAGCCAGTCTCTCACTGCGACAAGGGGCACCAGCTTTGATTAATCCGGTATTGCTGGCTACCGCAAGGTCGGCAATAGTGGTATCCTCGGTCTCACCGGACCTGTGGCTGATAATTGTTGTCCATCCGGCCTGCTGAGCTCTTTTGATAACGGCCAGGGTTTCACTGAGTGTGCCTATTTGATTTGGCTTAATGAGGATTGAATTGGAGGCTTTTTGGGCAATGCCTTTTTCCAGGCGCTCTATGTTGGTAGCATAAAGGTCATCGCCCACAAGCTGAGTCTGCTTTCCTAGTTGAGCAGTGAGCAATGACCAGCTTGCCCAATCATCCTCAGCCAACCCATCCTCAATGCTAATGACAGGGTAATCCGAGGCTAACTTGACATAATAGTCAATCATTTCTGTGGAATCGAGGGTAACACCTTCTCGGGAGAGGACATATTTCCCATCTTGGTAGAAAGTGCTGGCGGCTGGGTCCAGGGCGATAAATAAGTCCTGGCCAGCTTTATAGCCAGACATGTCGATGGCTGCTAGTATCAGCTCCAGCGCATCTTTGTTAGAAGGGAGCCTGGGAGCAAAGCCACCTTCGTCTCCTACATTGGTGCTTAATCCCTTATCTTCAAGCACTTTACGCAAGGAGTGGTATATCTCACTGCTCATTTGTATGGCTTTGTGGAAATCGGCAGCGTCCACCGGCATTATCATAAATTCCTGAAAGTCGGTAGAGCCCAAGGCATGCTTACCCCCATTTAGAATATTTAACATAGGGACAGGCAATAGGTTAACTCTTGTCCCTCCTAAATAACGGTATAAAGGAATATCCCGGAAGCTAGCTCCGGCCTTGGCTACAGCAAGAGATGTCGCCAGTAGGGCATTTGCCCCGAGCCGGGCTTTATTAGCACTACCATCAAGTTCAATTAGTCGCTGGTCAATAGCTGCCTGCTCTAAAGCGGACATACCTGCTATTGTCGAAGCAATCTCACTATTGACGTGTTCTATGGCTTTTAGAACGCCGAGCCCCCCATATCTACTTTTATCACCATCCCGAAGCTCCACAGCCTCATATTTCCCGGTGCTCGCTCCCGAGGGAACGGAGGCGACGCCCGCGGTGCCATCAACCAATATCACCTCCACCTCTATGGTAGGATTGCCCCGAGAATCGAGAATCTCTCTGGCTTTTACACTTTCGATACTTGCCATTTCCAAGCGTATTCTATGGCTAACTCACTGTCACTGCGAGCGTAGTGAAGCAATATCATAATTTTTGCGCCTCTTAGCCGAGGAAATTGCTTTATCCACCGCCTCGGTAGCACTCTGAACTCTGATTATGGAATCATCATCTTGCCCGTTTCGTGACAGCGACCAGGTATTCAAGCCGATGACTGGGATACTACTCTTCAGAGCGTAAGCAATTTCGCTTAGCGTTCCGTAACCTCCGCCGATGGCAATCACTGCTTGGGCTGACTTCACCACCGCGACATTTCTGGCCTCACCTATTCCAGTAACCACGGGAATATCTACCCAGGGGTTTGCCATGTTTGAATTTTTCCCGGGCAAAATACCCACGGTCAAGCCACCTTTTGACTTAGCCCCGCGACAAACAGCTTCCATCACACCACCCAAGCCACCGCATACTATAGTGGCACCTCGCTGGGCTAATAATTCACCAACACTTTCAGCCAGCTTAGCTTCTTCTGGGGAGCAGGAGGAATCTCCAATGACGCTGATAATCATTTCATGGCTTACCATATTATATTATCACACAGCCCTGAGTCTCAGCGAATTGCATTGTAGCACGATTTTATGCCATAGAGGAAAACACGAACTCAATGAGAGATTATTGAACAAAACGTCAGATTGTTCAACAGGAGATTCAAAGACCGGATAAGCGGACTATGTACCTTTTTGCCTATGGTGTAGCTGTGCTTTTAGTTCACGGTACTTGTCGATGTATTCGTGGATTGCTATTACAACAGCGGCGTGGCTCCAGGTCAGTGGTGAGACACTGAGTGGAGCATGATTATGCGGATGAACCTGCTCAGCAAGAACACCACTATGGAGAGCGCAGTGCTGAGCCCAGGTGAGGATTTGAAGGGCCGGCTTTAGGTCATCTACCGATTGAGCTCTGGCAGTGTGGT
>Ga0315539_1000177_pt1 | contig 49601 bp, 47 predicted proteins | sample SalMarSW160150MG_FD_203097 | JGI IMG/M metagenome (GOLD analysis project Ga0315539, IMG submission 203097) | Salt marsh sediment microbial communities from the Plum Island Ecosystem LTER, Massachusetts, United States - Salt Marsh Sediment SW1601-150 ...
CGGCTGTCCTGTAATAGGTCTGGTCATTAATAACAACGGGCATATTTTCCTCTCCTAAAACTACTCAACTATGCCATACTATATTATTAATATACTATGACTCGTGCTTTGGAGAGTGTCAATCACCAATTCGTACCGGTTGCTCCGTTACTTTAGTCCTGGTTTGTTCAGTGGCTCGTGTTGCTTGGACACCTGATTTTAAGCACGGGCATTCCGACTGGTCACTAGTAGTATGGGGCCCTACATTTATCATCCTCATACTATAATGAGACGTGAGACAGGTGGGTCAATTTCCCCAATGGCAAGGAAAGGGAAGCAGCCTCAAGTGGGTCAAGATAGTGACGAATACTGCCCCAAATTGCTTTTAGATAAACTTGTGTACTAGAATACAGAAAGGGTAATAGAGAAGCTTTGTAAAAATTGCACTTGCTTGACTGATAAAATACAGCTAGATTTTGGAGTGGTGAGACTGTTACAAGAAGAACGTGCCCATGGAGAGGATTAGTCGCAAAAAGGAGGTAGACAGTGTACGTTCGTGACGTTATGACAGCAGATGTGGTTACCATACCAAGTAGCACCAGCATAGCCGATGCTAGGAGGATTATGACAACTCACAGAATTCAACGCCTACCAGTGGTGGATAAGGACAAGCTTGTGGGCATAGTGACCGCACGTGGATTGGATCAATTATCTCCATCTAAAGCTACAAGCCTCACCGTCTGGGATAGAAGCCTCAGCATCTGGGAACTGAGTTACGTTTTGGAGAAAACTGCGGTGAAGAACGTCATGGAAAAGAATGTGATTACAGTTCCACCCGATATGTTGATTGAAGAGGCAGTATCCGTTGCTCAGAGCAATAAGGTAGGATCTCTTGTAGTAATCGAAGACAATAGGGTTGTTGGTATAACTACAACCAATGATTTTTTCTACCGGGTCGTCAATCCGCTACTTGGCGTGGCTCGGTTTGGCGGTGCCTTACCCGGAACCAGAATTGAAATTAATACTGGTGGCGAAGGCAAGGCGCTGGAGGAGATACTCTCGATAATAAATAGAAGTGGTATGGAAATAGCTATCATCCATAGTATGCCGCCAGTGGAGGAAGTAGCCACAAAGAATATTTGTATTCATTTAGAGAAAGATGACGTAAGTCAGCTCGTCTCCGAATTGAGAAACAAAGGATACGCTGTAAGGATCAGAAAATAATCTTGCTATCCCCGGCTGCTTGGAATTGTCAGACCCCATGGTCTCATATTATGCTTCCTTACCGTTTCACCATGGGAGGGAACAATTCCTCATCTTTTCTTAATTCAATAATACGGTCGCGGATCATAGCAGCCTTTTCAAACTCCAGATTCTTGGCCGCTGCCTTCATCTGGGATTCTAGTTGCTTGATGAGTTGAGTCATTTCCTCTCTGGAAATAGGAGTAACCGCATAAGGAGCTCTTGTCTCGGCTACCGCTCGAACTCTCTCAGTTATATCCTTAATTGCCTTTCTTATTCCCTGTGGAGTTATGCCATGCTCCTTGTTGTAAGCTTCCTGAACCTGGCGGCGGCGGCCGGTTTCCTCTATAGCCTTCTGCATGGATTGAGTAATGGCATCAGCATACATTATGGCGTGAGCGTTTAGATGTCTGGCAGCACGCCCCATGGTCTGAATGAGTGCTTCCTCTGACCTTAGGTAGCCTTCCTTATCAGCATCGAGTATGGCTACCAGGCTCACTTCAGGCAAGTCCAACCCCTCACGAAGGAGATTGATACCCACTACTACATCATAGACGCCAAGACGGAGATCACGAAGAATTTCCACCCGCTCAAAAGTATCTACCTCCGAATGTAAGTAATGAGTCTTAATCTCCATTTCTCTCAAGTAGTCGCTTAATTCTTCTGCCATTCGCTTGGTCAAGGTAGTCACCAAACAGCGCTCCCTCTTGGCTACCCTGCTTTTTATTTGATAAATAAGGTCGTCAATTTGCCCCTTAACTGGCTTAACCTCCACGGTAGGCTCCAGTAAACCAGTGGGGCGGACTAATTGCTCCACTACTTGCTGGCTATGCTCATATTCATAGGGCTTGGGTGTTGCAGAGACGTAAGTAACCTGGTTGACGTGCTTGTTAAACTCCTCAAAATTCAATGGGCGGTTATCCAGGGCTGAAGGGAGTCGAAAGCCGTAATCAACCAGTGTCTGCTTTCGAGAAATATCACCATGATACATGCCTCTTATCTGCGGCAGGGTCATATGTGATTCATCGATAAACAGCAGGAAATCATCGGGAAAATAATCCAGCAAAGTCCAGGGTGTGCTTCCCTGTGCCCGCCGCTGGAGATGCCGGGAGTAATTTTCCACCCCGGTGCAGTATCCCACCTCTTGAAGCATTTCAATATCGTAATTGGTCCGTGCCTCAAGCCTCTGAGCCTCCAGTAGCTTTCCCTGGCTCCTTAACTCCTTTAATCTTTCCTCTAGCTCGACTTTAATATCCTCGATTGCCGCCATCAACTTATCGTGAGAGGTAACAAAGTGCTTTGCGGGGTAAATATCCACTTGATCGCGATGAGCCAGCACCTCACCAGTTAGGGGGTCAACCTCTACAATGCGCTCAATCTCGTCCCCCCAGAATTCGATTCTGAGGGCTGTTTCTTCATAAGCTGGCTGGATCTCCAGGGTGTCGCCTCGAATACGGAATCTGCCTCTGGTGAAATCATAGTCGTTTCTTTCGTATTGCATATCCACCAGATGGCGGACCAGTTTATCTCGCTTGTAGTGTTTGTTCCTTTCAATAGTAAGGACAAAGCTTCGGTATTCTTCAGGTGCCCCCAGGCCATAAATACAGGAGACCGAAGCGACAATAACTATATCTCGGCGGGTGAAGAGAGACCTGGTAGCGGCATGCCGTAGTTTATCAATCTCCTCATTTATATCGGTTTCCTTCTCAATATAGAGGTCGGTGCTGGGGATATAAGCCTCCGGCTGATAATAGTCATAGTAGCTGACAAAATACTCCACAGCATTTTCGGGAAAAAATTCCTTGAACTCGGTTGCTAGCTGAGCGGCCAGAGTTTTGTTGTGACAAATAACCAGGGTTGGCCTCTGTATTCTCTCGATGACGTTAGCCATGGTGAAGGTTTTGCCACTGCCGGTGACTCCAAGCAGTGTCTGTTCCCGGTAATGTTTGTTCAATCCCTCGACCAGTTTGTCTACGGCTTGGGGCTGGTCGCCAGTAAGAAGAAAATCGGAAACTATTTTAAACTGCGACATCGGGTCACTCACCACAATAAAATGTAATTTCGTAATGCAAGGTGCAATGCTTCATTGCTTACTCTCAGCAACCAATCATCTTAATGCTGAACTATATGATGTTGGTCACCTTTCTAGCTGATGGCTAGGCTATTACTTACCCCTTCGTCCCTCAGTTGTTAAATATTCCTTCTGCTCTTCAAGAAGTCAGGAGTTTACCAAAATAAGTTTCTTCCTTTGTATGGATGCGGTTAGGTTTACATCAGCACCACACTCACGACAAAAAATTCTACACTCATCATTTATAAATTCTGATTTTTCAATTTGAAAATCTCCATCAACAAACTCTAAAAGATCGTAACGATTGGGGTCAGTCACAAAGCTCTCCGAGCCACACCTTGGACATTGAAGTTTTTTCATAGTTTTTTAACTAACCTTTCATGCCAGAGATAAACATCCTCGTACTTCATAAATGAAACTTTGTCGGATAACTTGCTATGACTAAAGGTTGGTCTATTAATTTCCTTTATGAATTTATTTTCTCTCTCCTTATCAGAAACTATGCCAAATTTATCAATTTCAGAAACTGTTAAATAAATATCATTAAATCTCAATAGTCCAGAGTAAATTGGAGTTGTATGTTCAATTTCAAAAAGGCTAGAAATTCTATTTCCCCTTAACCAAATGGTGTCGATCTCTTCTAATATATATTGGATCTTGGAATACTCTACTGGTAAAGTTTTCCCAATATCAAACTTGCCCACTATATCATAATCCAAATTTGTTCTGTCTTTTAGAGGTATCCAGATATTAAATCCTTTTATTGAGCCAATCGAACCGAGTAAAGATTGAACTTGAGGATGTGATAACTCAGGAATCTTCAAACCAATGGGAATCCTATCTAATTGTTGTAAACCATATTGAGCATCAACATTGAACCTTCCTACATTTGCTATATAAAATTCTGTTCCAGCAGATTCGAAAAACAGGAGGACTTTAAATTGCCCATCTGAAGACGGTGTTAAATTAGAAAGTATTTCTTCATAGATGTGATAAGGAATTAGAATAGGACTATTTTCTTCATCCCAAACAAGACAAATAAAAGAATTATGTCCCTCTAATTCCTTCAAGTCTTTCTGTCTTAAACCATAAAAACAATTATATTTATTGGGTAGCTTATGCAATTTAGAATATCTAAAATATATTCTTGCCTTTATAGATCTGATTTCGAACAAGGAAAGACTAGAACTTATTCTGTCCAACTTGCCAAATTTATTTTCTAAATTATTGATAATTCGTGCTACATATCTATTAGCCATGCTAATTAAACTTCCCATGGAAACTTTGAAGTGTCATCAAGCTTTGTTGCATCGAAAGGGTTGCCAAAACCGTGCTTCTTGCAAACCTGCTTTACCAGCGTATTAGCAAAAACAAAGTCCCCTCTATCTCTACAAAACTTAAAAATTTCAGCAACCACATCTTGCTTAGTTCCCATTTCTTACTTTCCTGCCAGTTGTTGTAATGCCAGTTTCACTTTTTCCTTCAAGCTTAGCTTTGAAGAACCAGGGATAATTTGCATAAAAAGGTAAATTGCGTTAGATAAAACTCGGATAGCTGGAATCTCTCTCCGTTCATATTCGCTAGCTCTTCAGCTTTATGAGTCGCTCAACCTTCATTATAGCAACATGTGATGGCTTTAGGCCGTCGATACATCGTGCATTATTTTGATATGCCTTTGATCTTTGTGACCCGGAACTAACCAAGGAAAGCAGCGCCATCTATAATATGCTTAATTATAGACGAAAAGGTTACCATTGGTTTATTACATGGTGAGGACATTAATTTACCTAAAGAGTACAAGGAGGTGTTTATTAACTTAACACCCCCTCTTACCAAGGGAGGGGACACAGGGGGATAGGTTGCTGAACATCTCAGTACAAAAGGCATGCGGAGGCTGAGATACATGGGTAACACTCATGGTATGTTTAGGGATAACAAGTTACCGTGAGGAGTTACCAGAATGAGAAAGCCAGCTAGCTTCTACTTCTTTAGAAGAAAGCCCATTGTCAAAAAGGATAAATATGAATGCTGGAGGGGAGTGGCAGACCTTTTGGGCTTTACAACCCAGGAGAGATTGAGAGTGGAGTGGATGGTCTTCTACTATACCGCGGGAAAGGAGAATGCCGCTCAGACTGCCAAACACTTCGGCATTTCAAGGAAGACCTTTCACAAATGGTTCAAGCGCTTTAAGGACTCTAAATACAATGTCCAGAGCCTGGCTGATCAATCCAAAGCCCCCTACCATAAGAGAAACTGGGAGGTGACCCTCACCCAGGAAGAGAGGATAAGATGCTTAAGGAACAGATATCCTTACTACGGCAAGAAGAAGCTAAAAGTCCTCTACGAGAAAGGATATTCTGAGGGGATCTCTACCTGGAAAATCGAGAGGGTGATACGAAGGTATAAACTCTACCCTGACAAAAAGAAACAAGAGAAGACCGTCAGAAAGAGAGCCAGAGCTCACCAGAAGCCGAAGAAGAGGATTACCCAGCTAGTGAAGGAAGGGAGTCCATGTTTCCTCTTTCAACTTGATACCATTGTTATCTATTGGAATAACCTCAAAAGATATATCCTGACTGCGGTAGACCATGCTACTAAGTTAGGCTATGCCAGGATGTATAAGAATAAGAGCTCAAGGTCTGCAGCAGATTTCCTCTATCGTCTCCGCTACCTTGTTAACCAGCCTATTAAAAACTTACAGACAGATAATGGAAGTGAGTTTGCCTGGGAGTTTGAAATGGCTACCACCAAGTTAGGTATTCAAAGATATTTCTCCAGGGTCAAAACCCCAAAGGATAACCCGGAGATAGAAAGGTTTAATGAGACCCTGGAGTATGAATGGCTTTACAACTTTAATCTATGTTTAGACCCTGAAGAGCTCAATCCCCGGCTAACTGAATTGCTTATAGAATATAACTTCAACCGCCCGCACCAATCTCTTGCCTATCTTACCCCGGTAGAGTATATTGAAAAAGAACTTGCCAAAATCCGCAGTCCAGTGTTACCCATGTGGTCAGCCAGCACACTCTGGGGACATAATACCTGATTTGTAGTAGACTTAATTGGTATGGTGTCCCTGGAACTCGATAGTTTGAGGCGAGTCCCATAAAATGCTATTGTATTAGGTGGTTTCCTATCGGGGAAGTGTCGGAATTGGCAGACGAGCATGACTTAGGATCATGTGCTGAAAGGCGTGGGGGTTCGAATCCCCCTATCTCCACCATGCCCCTGTAGCTCAGGTGGATAGAGCAGCGGTTTCCTAAACCGCGTGCCCGGGTTCGAGTCCCGGCAGGGGTACTACACAGACCAACGCTCTTAAAGTCTTCATACCGTAAATGTGACGAAATGTGAATTGTTACTTTCAAACTTTGTGAAGTGCAACAATTTGCCAAAGCTGGATCATTACTTGAGGTGCTTTGACCACTGCTGGCGGAACTTGTTGACCTTGGGAGAAATTACCGTCTGGCAGTATCCTTGCTCCGGATGTTGAGAGAAGTATCTCTGGTGGTAGTCTTCTGCCGGATAGAACGTATGCAGGGGAACAATTTGCGTGACAATATGTTTCTTCCACAGGTGAGCTGTATTTAGTTCTGCAATAAATTCCTCGGCAATGGCTTTTTGCTGCTCGTCGTGATAGAAAATTGCCGAACGATACTGTGTGCCTACATCCACACCCTGCCGGTTCAGTGTCGTTGGGTCGTGGATAGAGAAGAAAATCTCCAGGATTTCCCGATACGATATCTTTAAAGGGTCGAAACTTACCTGAACCGCCTCAGCATGGCCAGTTTTACCACTGCAGACCTGCTCGTATGTTGGATTAACAGTGGCGCCACCGGTGTAGCCGGAAACAACGTTCTCAACACCATCAACTTCCCTGAAAACCGCCTCCAGACACCAGAAACAACCGCCGGCGAGGGTAGCGACTTCTAATGAGGCTGTCCGGTTCATAGTTGGTCCGCGGACACGAATTTTAGCGCAAGGCCGTTCATACAATAGCGTTTGCCGGTTGGTGGAGGGCCATCATTAAATACATGACCTAGGTGTGAGTCACAACGGGCACAGAGGACTTCCGTTCGCACCATTCCCAGACTCATATCGGGTTGTTCTACCACGTTCAACGGCGAGATTGGCTCATAATAACTAGGCCAGCCTGTCCCTGATTCGAACTTGGTGGAAATATGGAAAAGACCAGTGCCACAGCGTACACACTGGAAGATACCCGGTTCGTGGACAGTGTTGAAGGTGCAGGTACCCGGAGATTCCGTCCCTTTCTTGGTAGTGATTTCATACTGCTTCTCGGTCAGTAACTTCTTCCAGTCCGCATCCGACTTCTCGATTTTCTCTACCGTCACTATCTTGTCTTGTTTGGCATCATAAATCTGTACGGTTGTAATTTCTGCACCTCCTTTTAATTGTGATAAATATGTCAGCATGCGAAGTAAAAAGGTTGTGTTAATTCAATAATAATTATCTCATATCACCTGTAATCAGTCATCGTGCCCCAATTCTCAACATTATTGAATCGGTTGTCGGTAGATTGAAAATGTATAAGTACTGGGGTTTTATCAAGATTCGGGATTTTTTCAAATAGATTCCTGTCACCGAACCTGATAGCCTCTAAAACAAGCGGTAATTCATGACGAAAGACAGCATATCTTAACTTAACTGTACCGAAAACAAAGCCTCCACTGACATGGCAATAGACCCTGAATACCAAACCCTCTTCTTCTTTGGTAAACTCAGCAAGTACTTCATCCCTCATCAGTCTGGTGTACAGACTGGAAGTCTGCTTTTTGTCATACACATTACTTATGGTGAGGCAAAGCTCTCCTGTTCTGTCAGAGTGGGTCAAAGTGTAGCGCCTGGGCAAGACTAAATCTTCCGGAGTAGCGCCGGTCAAATACGCGACATGGAGTTTCTTTGGATTCAACCGCTTCATAATAACCCATAAGGCTCTCTAGGGCTTGTTTCCCTTGAAGCAACTTCTCTGTCTCACTGCGGATGACGTTGTAATCGTGAGTATTTTGCATTAATATTATAGAATTCATCATCGGTTGTAAAAATTTAGAACTGACCTGGAGGTGTGAAAGATGGCTATCGAGTCTCCAAAATATCAAACAATCTATAAGGACAAGAAATTCGAAATCCGGGAGTATGAGGAATATATATTAGCAGAAGTTGAAATCGATGGTGAATTCGGTTCTGCTTTGCAGAAAGGGTTCAGGGTACTGGCTGACTATATTTTTGGTGGAAATACCTCTAGAGTTCGTATCGATATGACCGTTCCGGTCACGGAACAAGCTGTGTCCAGTGAAAAAATTGCAATGACAGCCCCGGTAACATCTTCTCCCATCGAAGAAGGCAAGAAATACAGAATAGCTTTTACAATGCCATCGAAATACACTCTGGAGAATCTACCCGAGCCGACAAATAAAATGATATCATTCCGCAATGTAAGTAAGCACAAAGTTGCTGCGTTACGGTTTTCAGGTAATCTCAATAGCAAGTTGGCCGCGCGCAAGGCTAAGGAACTGGAAACCTGGCTGAATGAAAACAAATACCCTAAAAAGAGCGGCCTTGTCTTTGCACAATACAACCCACCCTGGATACCCGGTATTTTCCGAAGGAACGAAGTATTGACCGAGATTTGACAAGTTATCGTATAAAGTAACGAAACCTCAATTAGAGGTAGGAAGCCATATGGAGGAAAGACGATCACAGATAATCCTGTCAATTATGAACCTAGTCGGTTTTCTGGGCACCGTTGTGTTCAATTGGCTTGCTATTAATCTTTCTATAAATGATGAAACAACGGTAGAGTCAGCGGCTAGTATCCAGACCTGCTCATTCCAGACTGTAATATGATGCCCTGCTACTAATGGGTCTCTAAATGGAAAACACTGAAGCACTATCAGGGCTGATAAAAGGACTTCTCGCTTCTCAACACTTCGCTGTAATAGCAACACAGTCCCAGGGACAGCCGTACAGCAACCTGATAGCCTTTGCTGAAGCGGATAATTTGAGGAGTCTCATCTTTGTAACCGGTAGGGACACCAAAAAGTACTCAAACACTATTGCGAATAAAAGAGTTGCTGTACTTGTTGATAGCAGAACAAATCAGGCATCGGACCTTAATAAGGCTATAGCCATCACTGCTGTGGGTACTATTGAAGAAGTCGCTATGGATAACAAAGACTATCTTTCGGAAATATACCTCTCCAAACATCCCCAGCTCAAAGATTTTCTCCATAAGCCATCCAATGCACTAATGAGGGTTGCTGTAACTGACTACATTGTTGCCAGTTTCGAAAGTGTAAAGCATTTGCGTATAGCCTAAAATCAAATATATCTCCCAACATGGGCAAATATCATATGGATAAGAAACAAGCCACGTATTCCTTAACCGCGTATCGGGCGTTCGGGTCGCCCTAGGGCATTTCTTAATATAATTGTGCTATATCCTATGTTATAAAACATAGCTCTAAGGCGGAGTATGCTAGTTATTGTGAGGCTGACGAAGTGTAGTGGCGGATGTAAGAAAGGCAAGCTCAATTCAGCGTCTTTTTTTTCGGGTAGCTTTCTTTCGGCCTTGTCTTTTTCCTTGGGCAGCTCTTCTTCTACGTACGAAAAAAATTGCCAGTCCCGCTGCCACCACCGCCGCCGCTGTAACCCCGCCGATTAGTGGCCAGTTACGGGCAAAGTTGGCCGTTATTGCGTAGTCGCCATGCATGGTGATGATGGTTGTGGCGGCGTTCACATTGGCGATGGTGTCCACATCGCCAGTCCAGTTGACAAAGCGGTAGCCTTTCTCGGGCTGGGCAATTATACGGACCATCATCCCGGCATTATAGGTGAACGCTCCCTCGCCAGGGGTGGTTACGGAACCACTAGGAGTACTGGAGATGGTAAGGGCATACTCGATAACTCCCAGATTCCATTTGGCAAGCTCGATATCGGGGCCTGCGGCGACGACGGTGCCGTCGGCCTTGAGCCCCAATGTGTGATAGTTGCCTGCGGCGACCTGGATGATATCCGTCCAGTTGCTGACAGCATACTGCCCACCGGCGTCGCCTCCTACAACGACCACGGTACCGTCGGCTTCAAGCCCCACTGTTTGAATGCCGCTTGTAGTGACCTGGATGATATCTGTCCAGTCACCGACATTGCACTGCCTGCACTGCCCGTAGTAGTTGTGTCCCACGTCTAACACGGTGCCGTCAGCCTTAAGCCCCACTGTGTTATAACCAGCTGCTGCAACCTGGATGATGTCCGTCCAGTTGTTGACAGAGCACTGCCCGTACTCGTTGTGTCCCACAGCGACTAACGTGCCGTCGTTCTTAAGCCCCACCGTGTGACTACCACCTGCGGCGACCTGGATGATGTTCGTCCAGTTCCCCACATCACATTGCTGGAACTGATTATCTCCCACAGCGACCACAGTGCCGTCGTTCCTAAGTCCCGCCGTGTGTCGGGAGCCTGCGGTCAACCCGACAATGTCTGTCCAGTTGCCGACATTACACTGCCCATAGTCATTCCATCCCACGGCGACCACGGTGCCATCAGCCATAAGCCCAACTGTGTGACCATAACCTGCGGCTACAGTATGATAATTTTGGCCTGTGGGGATTTGTTTGATATCCGTCCAATCCCCGACATCGCACTGCCCGTATTGATTGTTTCCCACGGCGACTATGGTGCCGTCATTCCTAAGCCCCACCGAGTGCATGACGTCTGCGACGATCTGGGTGATATCCGTCCAGCCGCTGACATCGCACTGCCCATGGTGGCTCCTTCCCACGGCGACCACGATGCCGTCGTTCTTAAGCCCCACCGTGTGACTACCACCTGCGGCAACCTGGATGATGTCCGTCCAGTCGTGGACATCGCACTGCCCGTTATCGTTCTTTCCCATGGCAACCACGGTGCCATCGGCATTAAGCCCCACCGTATGGTCGGAGCCTGCGGCGACTCCGATGATATCCGTCCAGTCGCTAACATTACACTGCCCGGAAGAGTTGTCTCCCACGGCGACCACGGTGCCATCAGCCTTAACCCCCACCGTGTAATAGCTACCGGCGGCGATCTGGACAATATCCTTCCAGTCCTCGACATTACTCTGCCCTAGGCCTTTGTATCCCGAGGCAATCACGGTGCCGTCGGTTTGAAGCCCCACCGTGTGACCATAACCTCCAGCGACCTGGATGATGTCCGTCCAGTCGCCGACATCGCACTGTCCGCCGATGTTGTCTCCCACGGCGATCGCAGTTCCGTCAGCCTTAACCCCCACCGTGTAATAGATGCCAGCGGCGACATGGATGATGTCCGTCCAGTTGCCGACATTGCATTGGCTGTAGTCATTGCTTCCTACAGCGACCACAGTGCCGTCGGATTTAAGTCCTACAGTGTGATATCCGCCTGCAGTGATCCGGATGATGTCCGTCCAGTCGCTAACATTACACTGCCCGTAGGCATTGCTTCCCATGGCAACTATGGTGCCGTCAGCATTAAGCCCTACCGTGTGATAGTAGCCTGCGGCGATCATGGGTGTCGCTTGCCCTTGAGGTGTATTCAGTGCCATTGCAGAAGCAGCGCTGGGGCTATTTACTGCCGAAACAATAGAATGGTTATCTGCCAAATGCAAAGTTGCCGAAGTTCCCAGTACTGAAACAAGAGGCATCAAACTGATGGCCAGCACGATAGCGAGCAGGGCTGGTAGGAGCATCTTTCTACTTTTCATTACTTCCTCCGATTATCCATTATCTGAAAACTGAAACACCTTTCCTGCGTATCAAAGTCTCACCTAACGCAGTGTCAGAGTCTAAAACCTTTCCCGCTCATACTTTCTTCCAGTACTTTTCCCTCAACTCTCTCTTCAAAATCTTGCCAGCAGGATTCTTGGGCAGGGAATCGACAAACTCAATGGTTTTCGGCACCTTATAACCTGCTATGCGCTTTTTGCAGAAAGCAGTGAGCTCTTCAGCGGTAGTGCTTACTCCTTTCTTTGTTACTACTACTGCGTGAACCTTTTCTACCCAGTATGGGTCAGGGATGCCGATGACCGCTGCCTCCAGAACTGCGGGATGCTGGTAGAGAACGTCTTCTACTTCCCTGGGATAGACATTTTCCCCGCCGGAGATGATCATATCCTTTTTCCGATCTGCAATGTAGATATAACCTTCGTCATCGTAATAGCCCATATCCCCGGTATGGATCCAACCGTTGATAATAGTTTTGCTGGTTTCCTCAGGCTTGTGCCAGTATTCAACCATTATGTGCTTACTTCGTACTGTGATCTCACCCACTTCACCGGGCTCGACATCGTTGCCTTTTTCATCCACAATTCTGACCTGCACCCCGATATCCGGCCTGCCCGCTGACGTGAGTTTTCTCTGTTCCTTCTCAGGTCTATCCAGGACATTGTGGTCCTCTCTTGACAGGTGAGAGATGGCTGGACCGGATTCACTCTGCCCGTATCCCTGGGCGACAATAGGACCGAAAACCTTCATGCCTTTCTTGAGCACTTCCAGAGGCATGGGTGAGCCTCCGTACCACAGGAACTGCAGAGAACTGATATCATACTTGCCGAGGTCAGGCAGGTTGAGCATCGCCGCCAGGTGGGTTGGTACGATGTCCATGTGGGTAGCCCGCTCATCTTGGATAGTTTGCAGCGTTGCTGATGGGTCAAAGAATTTCATAATGATGTTGCATCCCCCGATATACAAGGAACTCCGAAAATGGGTATTCCCTGCAATATGGAAGAGGGGAGTTATCTGGACGCGCCTGTGCCCAGGTTGTAGGCCCATATCTATGACTAGAGTCATGGCGTCATTAATAAGGCAACGGTGAGTATATAGAGCACCGCGGGGCAGACCGGTAGTGCCACTGGTATAAATGATGCAGACAGGGTCATCCTCGTCTATCTGAACATCGGGCTCTGCCCTGGGATAAGTGGTGGTCAGGTCACGGTGGTATATCATATCGGGAACGGAAGACTCCAAAGAGATGAAGTTTTTAACCTTGGGCAGATGCGGGCGCAGCTGGTTGACCATCTCCATTAATTCAGGTCCCACAAAGAGGCTATTGGCTTCCGAATAATTGATGATGTACTCAAGCTCTTGTTCTCTTAACCTGGGGTTAAACGGCGACGCAATAAATCCTCCCTTCATAGCTGCCCCGTAGACTTCAACAAACCCCAGGCAACTCCAGGACAGGATACCAATTACATCTCTTTTCTTGGCTCCCATTGCCTGCAAGGCGTGTACAAGGCTGTTCGCTCTCGCATTAAATTCGGAGAAGGTTATCCTCTCGGATCCGTACACGAAAGCTTCTTGGTCTGGATATAGGAGTGCGTGTCTGTGGATGATGTGGGCGAAGGTGTCTATCTTGTATCGACTTAGCTCGCTTAATATATTCCTTTCTGACATTCTTACCTCCCTGTCATTTATTTCTTACTATTTCTACTGCTTCGGGCGCTGCCGATACGCTTCAATATAGCGTCGGGCGCGCTTGTCACGGCCGAGCACAAGCTCGGCAGCCAGGATAATTGGGCGCACTTTGGCCGCATCCGCAATAAGGCATGTGGCACCGGCGGCAATAGCCATGACCACGAAGGCGTTATTGATCAGTGCGCGGTCAGGCAAGCCAAAAGATACATTGCTGGCGCCCATTGTCATGTTCACCCCCAGTTCGGCCTTAATACGCTGGATGGCTTCTATGACTGCCGCTCCTGAGGCGGGTTCGGCCCCTACCGCGAAAGCCATGCAATCAATGACTAAGTCCTCACGGGGAATACCTGCCGCCTCGGCTCGTTCCACTATCTTATGGGCAACCCGCACCCTTCCGTCGGCGTCCTTGGGGATACCCTCATCATCCTGCACTATACCGATGACGGCAGCTCCATATTTCTTGATCATGGGCAGGACCCTTTTCAGGGAATGTTCTTCACCGGTAACCGAATTAACCAGCGGCTTACCCTTGTAGATCTTGAGCGCCGCTTCCAGGGCATCGTGGTTGGAACTATCAAAGCATAGGGGTGTATCTACGGTTTCCATTACTACCTGCACCGCCTTGGGCAGCAGGACTGCCTCATCGATGCCAAATACACCCACGTTGATATCAATAATATCCGCCCCAGCTTGAGTTTGAGCCAGCGCTTCTTTTCGCACAATCTCCAGGTCGCCGGCCTTGAGAGCCTCGGTTAGCTTCTTCTTGCCTGTGGGATTGATACGCTCGCCGATAAGCACTGTGGGTTGATTATCACCAATGATTACTTCCTTGCTTGGGCTTGACACTCTGGTTTCCATCAGTCTATTTCCTCCCTCTTGCCGTCTATAATCCGGTATCTTCCCAGATAACTTGCCTGCATAAATGTTGGCTGAAAGCCAGGGCTGCTGGCCAGTTCAATATAATTAACTCTGGAGGCGACAGCCTCTGCCTTAGCCCGAGATTTAAGGGAAATCAGAGCCAGCTTGGCTCCCATGCCAGCGGCATTGCCTACCTGCCGGAAGCGGTTTAGGGGTAGTGGTGGCAACATGCCGATTGCCACGGCACTGGCTACATCGATGTAGGTACCAAAGGCTCCGGCAATTATTACCTGCTTAATCTCAGCTTCAGAGCAGCCGCTCGTTTCCAGAAGCATCTGGATACCGGTGCGAATAGCAGCTTTAGCCAGCTGCAACTCTCTCACGTCATGTTGGGTGATGGTGATGGCCGGCTTCCCTTTCCGCTCCTCTTTGCTAACCAATATAAACTCATGCTGTCCTTTGTAGGCACGAACTCGAGGTCGATTGTCTATTATCCTGCCACCCTCATCAATAATTTTAGCCAGATAAAGCTGAGCCAGTGCATCAAGTATGCCCGAGCCGCAGATGCCGACCGGCGACGCGCCGTCGATAGTCTGGTACTGGATTTTACCGCCATCTATGCGCAGACGTTCAATAGCTCCCGTGGCTGCCCGCATGCCGTACTTTATATGGCCGCCTTCAAAGGCAGGTCCGGAGGCGCAGGAGGTAGTGGCTATCTTCCCCTTGTATATTAGAGAGACCTCGGTGTTAGTCCCGATGTCCAGAGCCACCATTGTTTCTTTCCTTTGCCAGGCATCTGTTGCCAGCAGCATCGAGACATGGTCGGCACCGACGAAGCCGGCAATGTTGGGCAGAAGGTGTACATATGCTCCAGGGGCAATATTTAACCCCAGCTCCCCAGCCCTGACCTCCAATGCCCGGCTGACGGCAGGCACGAAAGGAGAGAGCACAAGCTGTTTTACCGGCAGGCGGAGGAAAAGGTGGTGCATGGCGGTATTACCGACGACTACTGCCTCCACAATTTCTTCAGGTTTGACATCAGCCTCAGCACAGAGGTCAGTGCAAAGCTCATTGATGGCGTCAACCGCCAGTTTCTGTAACGTGGCCGCATTATCCGGTGAGTGAACGACAGTGGTTATACGGCTAATGATGTCTTCTCCATAGCTGATTTGGGGATTCATTATCCCCTTGGCGGCTAAAGTCCGGCCGTCGCTGAGGTCAACCAGGTAACCGGCAACCTTGGTAGTGCCTAGGTCTATAGCTAGCCCCAACTGGCGGCTTTTTGGGGGGTGAATGGCTATCACCTCGCCATTACGGACTACAGCCTGACCTTTCCACTTCCAGGACCGTAGTTGATCAGAGATGGTGCGTAGGGCACCAATATCAATCTTGGTACATCGCAGCTTGTACTGCTGGTTTAGTGCCTCGAGCAGGCGGTCGGCATCAGCCTGGGGGGCTTCTAGTGAGGGGGCAGATAGCTGCAGGCGGTAGACTCGAACTGATGGCTCGGGGGGAACTTTTACCTCCAGTCCCTCCGCCTGAACTCGCTGTGGGGTGGTCATGGACTCGGTGGGCACAGCTATTTTGCAGTCGCTGGTGGGATAAGTCTGACAGGCAAGCCGCCACCCCTCCTCCAGTTCTTGTGAGGTAAATGCTTCATGTTCATTGGACGTTGGTTTGGAGACAGTGCCGCTTAGAACTTGCACCTTGCATGAGTAGCATATCCCCTCGCCCCCACATATGCTGTTGATACCCACGCCGAGCTGGCGAGCACAGGCTAGAAAAGACTCATTCTTTTGACACTCCCCTCTTAGCCCTACCGGCTCAAAATCAATGGTGAAAGCAGTCATTCCCTTCCTATTTTGTTACTTTATAGTGGCATGTTTCCCTGAGGCTGCAGTGGGCACAGACTTCAGCCTGCGTCCACCTTGTCATCTTGGGACCGATGCCCATGACCATGGAAGTCGATTTGCGGGGGACCAGCACTCCCGAAGCGGTCAGTCTCACTCCGATTTCATCTGCGTTGACCAGTCTCAGCAGGTTCCACTGCTCAGTCAGGGGAAAACCGGGCATACCGGGGTTAACCGGGCTGCTTATCTCATAACCACTAGATGAGACCTCACTGGCGAGACGCCTGAAGACTTCCAGAGCCATCATATCTACAGCGGTGCTGCCGATACCATCCAGAATCATCCCTCGTAGAGCTGCGCTGTTTTTGCTGTAGTCTGTCACCTGTTTTTCCAGCCTGGGACCTATGGTGATAAGAATGACGGCAAGCTCCTTCGCCTCGGGGAAGATTGCCGGTAGTAATGGGCTGTGTATCGCTTTATCACCCTCCAGCGATATCTGGCTGCCGTTCATACTGCTTACTGTATAGTATTCATAAGTCACCGCTGGCTCCAGCAGGCGAGCCTTCTTGACGCTAGTGAGTAGTTCCCGAATTAAAATTTTTATCTCCGGCCTTACCTTAGCTCCTCCCCCCAGTCCCTGCCGCCGTAGCACCTCCATGGCTTTCAGGCTGAGGGGAATATCACGGATTACGGGCATAGCGTAGCCTCTCCTCTGCTCTTATGTTACCACCCCAGCCCGTTAGGGAGCTATTTGTATACGCCGTATTCCTTGGCGAAGTCAACCATAGCCTTGACGTTTTCCGCCTTTGCATGGTCAAAGAATGCCCCATTACTCACAATATAACCACCGCCCTTGCCAGCAACATCTATGCATTTCTTTACATAGTCCTTCATTTCTTGTGGCGTGCCTAAAGCCAATAAGGCGGAGGGGACATTGCCGTACATGCAGGCAACCTTGCCCAGTGTTTTCTTGGCTTTAGCTATATCGCTCTGGTCAATCATCCATAGAGTCTTACCCTTGGGTAAGTCTTGGACAACCTCCAGGCGCGTGGTCCATTTCCCCTCAGCCGCAGGATTTGGTATCACTCCCTCAGCAATTAAGCCCAGCATGACTTTTCGGAAGGTGGGCCAGTAGAATTTCTTAAACTGCTCGTCAGACATGAAGCCGTCAGCACCCTTATGCAGAGGTATGAATATTAGCGGTTGTCCGTTCATCTTTGCCGCGCCTACCCCCATCTTAATCATGATTGGGGTCAGCTTTTCCATGGCTTCGATGAGCTTATCCGGCTGGCGGTACATATCCAGCATTATCCCTCTGGTTCCTCTGAGGGTGTCGCCAATTACATCAAAAGGTGCCTTGGTAAATCCGGCCCACAGGCCCGGAAATCCGGCGGCGTTCATCTCCGCATTACAGGCACCGATAACCCCTGCCCATTTCAGAGTTTCAGCACCAGCCTCAAAAAGAGCCTTATAGGTAGCTTGAACGGGGGGTAGACCGAAGGGGATGAAATTAAAGGCAACCCCGTATATTTCGAGTATGCCGGTGAGGGTAGGGAGTATCTTAAAACCCTCTAAGGCACCGAATACACGCGGCAGATAGGTATTGCTGAAGAAATTTGACGGGTCATCAATTAAGGCATCATATTCATCCGCCTTCATGTATTCACCTTCATTGGCTTGAAATGATTGCTCAGGCGAGACCCCGTGACCTGGCCAGGAATATAGCTTGTAGTCAAGAATGTCAAATACTTTTCCTGGGCCAGGTGCAACTGCTCCAATTTGCCCATCCGGCGCAAAGTCCATGACGAGTTTCTTGAATGCCATGCAGCACTTGTCATAGTCATACATCGCCTCTTGAGGGGTAAATCCGGCATTATAAACTGGGAAAAAGCTGGGAATTACAAAGACCGGCACCCGGTCAGGCAACTTCTTCATCTGAATGGCGTCTTTTATCCTGGTTATTCTCTCCTTGTAAGCTTTCTCAGCCTGAGGGCTTTGGAATTTAAGGTCATTCCCCTGAGGGTCTTTCGGCGACATCCACCTGGCAAACCACGACTCCTGTTTTTCATCCGAGGACATCTCTTCCCATTTCTTTTCCATTTTATTGCCTCCTGTATATTATCCGCTGAGGGATTATTATTTTACCCCTGCCCATTTCTTAGCTAGGGACACCCCGGCCATGGCATCCTTGCCATAGGCATCAGCGTCGGTATATTTTCTGACCTCTTCAGTAATCTGACCGCCGCCAATCATGACCTTTACCTTGTCTCTCAGACCGGCGGTTTTTATGGCATCTACAGTTTGTTTCATGGAATCGAAAGCCAGCGTCAAAAAGCCGCTTAAGCCGACGATAGGGGCGCCGGTTTCCTTTATTTTATCCACGAACTTCTGCGCCGGCACGTCCACGCCGAGGTCATGAACCTCAAAGCCATTGACATCGAGCATGAAGACGACGATGTCCTTGCCGATGTCATGTATATCCCCGGCGACTGTGCCAAAGACGACCTTGCCCAGCTTCTTGCTCTCCGTCGTCGTGGCTAGCTTGGGCTTGACTATCTCGGTTACTGCTTTCAGTATCTCGCCTGAGTACACCAGATCGGGTATGAAATATTCGCTGTCGGAAAAGCGCTTGCCCACGATTTCCATGCCCTTTCTGGCATCTCCCATAATCTTGAATGGGTCTTCACCAGCGCTCAGCCTATCTTTTACAATCTTAAGTGCCTCTTGTTCCTTCAAATCAGCTAACGTGTTAGCCAGGTCTTTAGCCATCTCTCTTTACCTCCTTGATCTGTATTGGACTCTATAGTCCGCTGGTGTTAATGTTGACTAAAAAAGGGATTATAACAGGGGCAGAGAAATTTTGCTACCTACCCGTCAGGAAAGCGGCAGATTGACAGGAAACCGTTTATTAATGATAGAATGCGGGTAATTTAGAGCAGAAAAGGGGGCAGGATAATTATGGTAAAACTCACAAAGACCAAGGACAAGATTATCAAGAAATCCAACGAACTGGCTATAGAATATGAGGGAAAATACAAAGGATGCGGCCAGTGTACATTTTTGGCAATAGTTGATGCCCTGAGATGGGGTGGCCTGGATATTATTCCCAAGGATGAGGAAGATAGACTTTTTTCTGGGCTATGTCTTCTCACCGGCGGTGTTGGCTTGAGTGGAGATGGTACCTGTGGTGCTGTAGCCAGTGGTGTTCTGGCAATCGGCCTGGCTCTGGGGCTCCAGCGCGAGACTATCGATGAAAACATTTTTCGCCAAAGCTGCGCTATCGTTCGAGATGCTCTTTTGGATAAATATTACCGGAAATATAATTCCTTGCTCTGTAAGGATATACAGAGGAAGTTTTTTGGAAAAGCGTGGGACTTAACACGCGATGAAATGAGTGCGGAATTCCTGGGCATCTCAAAAGGCTGCGTTATTATGGAAGGCGCTATGTGGGCTACCGAAATTATCCTGGACGAATTTGAAAAAGGGAATGTAAAAGGTTATGTAGGCAACCCGGAAGTTAAAGCTTGAGTTTTCAGCATTATGCGGTTTACTATAAATAGATAAAAAATTAAAAGGAGGGAGACATGTCAGGAATATTGAAAGACAAGGTAGCTGTTATAACCGGAGCCAGCCGCGGTATGGGTAAAGCCTTCGCCTTGAGGTTTGCTGAGGAAGGGGCCAAATTGCTATTGACTACTACTAGTCTGGAAAGGGCTCAGGGCACGGTTAACGAGGTAAAGGCTAAAGGCGGAGAGGTAGCACTCATGGAGGCTGATATCTCGCACGAAGATGCTGGTAAAAAGATAGCCGAAAAGGTCATGCAGCAGTATGGCAAGGTCGATATCCTCGTCAATAATGCTGCTATATGGTATGGAGTTAATGCCCAGCCTTGGGATGCCTGGACGGTGAAGGAGTGGGATCACATGTTTGTGGTGAATGTAAGAGGAACATGGCTGGTCTGTAAGGCGATAGCTCCCCTGATGATAAAGCAGAAAAAGGGTAAGATTATCAATATTGCATCTAATGTTGCCAGAGTCCCCGCGGCTCAACTCTTTCTGCCATATGCCTGTACCAAAGGAGCGGTTTACATACTAACTCACGCCCTGGCTAGAGCTCTGGGTCCCTCCGGTATTAATGTCAACGCTGTTGCCCCGGGATACGTGGCTACTGAAGCCAGTCTAGGCCAGACGGATAGCGACAAAATATTCGAGATTGCCACTGGGGAACAATCTATTCACCAACGTTTAGAGCGAACTGACCCGGAAGGGGCAGTCGTGTTTTTGGCCTCAGCTGCCTCGGATATGATCTCGGGACAGATTATCTATGTTGATGGCGGAACCGTGATGATATAGGCAACAGAAGCCCCCATCTGCTCTAGTTTAGGCAGTCACTGTTGCCGCACAGATCAGTGTCGTGAATTGCCTCGGCTAAGGCCAGAGTTCCTGAGCGACGTCTGCCAGCCCCAGTTCCAGCAGTTTCTTTTTGCTGGGCTTAGCTGTCTTGAGGTCCCAATCCATGGCCGTCAGGTACTCTTTTATCATGGTGTCCTCATCAACGGTTACTCCAGCCACGGGCCCCTCTTTTAGCGGCGGTCTGCCCAGTACCCTGTCGGGGACTTTGAACTCCAGCGGGTTCAACCCCTCTCGAATATTGAAAGCCTGCCGGAGGTTGGAAATTCTCTCCCCCGTCTTAAGCAATTCGTCATCGGTTATTTCCCAGCCGGTGACCGCCCTCATAAAGTCAGCGATAGGGTCAACATTAGGAAAAGCCCAGAACACGAACAGGCATGTCCCGGTACAGACTACGACCTGGTGGAAATTGCTACCTAACTTGCGTGCTTCTCCCCGGCCAGCAAAGGACTTTACGTCGAATTTGGGCAGTAATCCTGAAGGATATTCGGGTGCATCCGACAACTCCGAGCCCACAAAATGACGACCCGGGGTGGGGTCCAGTCTGTAGCTAGTGGCAAAGTAAAACGCATGCTTCGGGTCATGTGCCGGAAGCTCCTGCCCGCCAACATGTATGGCATATTGGTCGGCGCCACGGCCAATCTTCTCCGCTGCCACCTTTACTCCATCGGCTAACACATCACCGAAACCTTCCCTCCTGGCCAATTTTTCGGTCATGGCCACGATAGCTTTATGGTTGCCCCAGGTCATTTCGATACCATCGGTATCTTTCTTGGTAATAAGCCCTTTCTCGTAGCATTCAATAGCCAGGGCGATGGCAGCTCCGGCCGAGATGGTGTCAATTCCATAGCGATCGCAAATATCGTTTGCCTTGATTATCGATTCCAGGTTGTTGTTGAGACAATTAGTGCCAAACATAGCAATTGTTTCATATTCCGGTCTACGTGAACCCGCCTCATATTTGTACTCTCCGGTTCCTGCCTTCATGTACCCTCCACAGGCAATGGGACACAGGTAACAGCCAAACATCTTCGTCCTGCGTTCAATCACAGCCTCTTTTGCTATGGGTTGAAAATCCGGAAAGTCAATAGCACCCACTCCTCCCCAGTTCTTGACCGGCGAATCACCATTCTGAACGCCGATATCAACGAGGAAAGGCGTGCCGAACGGCTTTAACCAGACGATATGCCCACCCAGTTCAGCCTGCCACTTACTTCTTAGCTCTTTGGTTCTTTGTTCATCGGCCACGGGGACCTTCATTTTACCCTTCACCGCCACTGCCTTAAGCTTCTTTGAGCCCATCACCGCACCCAGACCGGAACGAGCTGCAGTTCTGGCCCTGTTTGCAACTGCCGAGATGAGAGAGAGATTCTCACCTGATGGGCCAATGCAGGCTACCTCCACATCCTTGCCCAGTTCAGATTTGAGTATCTCTTCGGTCTGGCGAGTGTCCTTCCCCCACAGGTGGGCGGCGTCCCTTAGCTCTGCCTTGCCATTATTGATAAAGAGATAAACTGGCTTTGCCGATATGCCGGTAAAGAACAGGGCATCGTAACCGGCGAACTTCAAGAAAGCACCGAAATAACCACCCGAATTGGCATCGCCCCAGCCTCCAGTCAGCGGCGATTTCCCCACCACTGTGAACCTTGTGCCCGAAAGAGCCTGGGTACCGGAAAATGGGCCGGTAAGAATACCAAAGGTATTGTCCGGTCCCAGTGGGTCAACACCAGCCTTCTGTCGGTCGAAGAGGATTCTGGCGCCAATGCCATAGCCTCCAATAAACTGGCGGCAAATCTTCTCGTCGAGCGCCTCATCCTTTAGCTTATTTTTGGAAAGGTCCACAAACAGAACCCTTCCCATATAACCTCGTGCCATAATTTACCTCCTTTTTTGACACCTGTTTTAGAATCCTAAATTTCAAGCACCAAATCCTAAACAAATCCTAATTTCTAAGTTCCAAATTCAAAACCGTCGGGGTCATTTGAATTTTGGTTATTTGGTATTGTTTGGGATTTGGCATTTGGTGCTTGAGATTCATCTCTTCACTGTCCTTTAAATTGCTGCCCAATAAATTGGGCAACCAAGTTTTTATTAGCCCCGTAGGGCAGCATATCATATCATATCAGCTAAGCTACAGTCCCAAATAGGATTTTTTTACCTGTTCGTCTTGGAGAAGGTCTTCGCCTTTTCCCTCTAAGACAATTTGCCCATTTTCCAGTACATACGCCCGGTCGGCTGTCTCAAGAGTCTGTCGAACATTTTGCTCAACCAGCAAGATGGTAATTCCTTGCTCACGCAGGCGCTTTATGACTCCGAGGACTTCTGATAATAATCTCGGTGCCAGACCGTACGACGGCTCATCAAACATACACAGTCTAGGACTGGACATTAAGCCCCGCCCTATGGCTACCATTTGCCCTTCACCGCCACTTAATTTACTGGCTGATTGCCTCGCCCTTTCTTTTAGCACCGGGAAAAGTTGATAGACTTCCTCAATCGTTTCTTCCTTCCGTTTCCAGGCTTTAGAGATATACGCACCCAGTTCAAGATTTTCACGCACTGTCATATTAGTAAAAAGCTTTCTACCCTCAGGTATATGAGAAATACCGAGTTGTACAATCGTATCAGGTGCTAGCCTGTCTATTCTCTTACCAAGAAACTCCACACTACCGGAAGCTGCACGTAGTGCACCAGATATAGTATTAAGCAGTGTCGTTTTACCGGCGCCATTAGCGCCAACCAAAGCCACTATTTCCCTCTCATTGACTTTTAAAGAGATGTCCCGTAGGGCTTGAGACTTGCCATAGAAAACATCGAGATTGCTAACTTCCAGCATGAGTCTCCTCGCCTAAATATACCTCGATAACTGTCTTATTGGCGGCAATCTCCTGGCATGTTCCGTCAGCAATCTTCTCACCATGATGGAGCACCATAATCCGTCCACATATGCCCATAATGGCCTTCATGACATGCTCAACCATGAAAATGCTAATCCCTGTATCCCGAATCTTTGTTACCAGCTCCATAGTCTCGCTTGTCTCCGTAGCGTTTAGACCAGCCATCAGTTCATCAAGCAATAGCAGTTCCGGCTTGGTGGCCAGCGCTCTGGCTACTTCAACTCGCTTCTGGTTGACCAGCGTCAAGTCGTGAACTGGAGTGGCGCTCATTGCCGACAGCCCGACAGACTCTAGTGCCTGACTAGCTTCCTTGGCGGCATCTGCCCCTGATATATGGGTTGGCGTCCCGAAAAACGCCCCCATCAAAACATTTTGCAAAACTGGCATATCGGCAAAAACCTTGGTCTCTTGAAACGTCCTGCTCACCCCCATCTTGCAGATTTGGTGCGGCTTTAAGCCGTTGAGCTTCTGGCCTTTAAATATTATTCCCCCTGATTTAAAAGGAATAGCTCCCGATATTAAATTAAACAGTGTTGTCTTACCTGCTCCATTGGGGCCAATCAGCCCCACGATTTCGCCCTGGTCAACATGGAAGTCAATATGGGATACCGCCGCTAACCCCCCGAAATACTTGGTTACATCTTGGCCTTCAAGTATCGGCATGTTGCTCTGCTTCGGCTCCTTTCCATAGCTTCGACATCAATCCCTCCAGTCTATGCCGCCCCCTTTCTATCAAGCTTGCCAGCCCGCCGGGTAAGAATAAGATAACCAGTACCATTATAGCACCGAAAATGAGCATGAAATAATAGGGAGTTCTACTCTGCAGAACGTGCCTCAGGTAGGCAAAAGCAAACCCGCCTACCACCGGACCGTAAGGCTGCCCCACGCCCCCAACGATAGCCATTAGAAGGGGCAGAAAACTATAGTTCAGATTAAAGGCGGTTGACGGGTCAATATATAGCCATCTTGTTGCCACGAGGGCCCCGGTGGCTCCCATGAAAAAGGCGCTGAGGGCAAAGGTGAGGACCTTCACCATAGTTGTATTGACACCCATGTGAGCGGCCGCTTCCTCGTTCTTACCGATGCCCTGCATGGCTAAGCCTAATCTCGAGCGCCTGATAAAATAGACGGTAAGCAGTGTCGCCACAAGAATGGCGAGCATGATGTAGTAGACAGTGTTGACATCTACGTTGCCAACGTATCTGCCGCGAACGCCTGTTACATAAAACTCATAGTACTGAATAAGCCGCCTGGCGAGCTCGAGAAGTCCGAAGCTGAACATGGTAAAATATATGCCCCTCAGCCTCAGAGTCGCTAAGCCAACGATAAGGGCGAAACACGAAGCGATTAGACCACCCATAACGATAACCGCTGGCAGTGGTAATAATGCTGCCCCTCGTTCAAACAACAGAGCTGAAGCATATATGCCACACCCGAAGAAGGCCGCCGACGCCAGTGATATGTAACCGGTCGGACCGGAAAACATAGTCCAACTCACAGCAAGGATGATATACATAAGGATGGTGGTCATTAGTGGTATGGTTCCTAGGGTGGTATAGAGGGGTGCCGTAGCCAACAGGACTACAATTAGAACAAGTACCACCGGTACCAAGAACCTTTTGGAAGCAAACGTGGCGATGTTCATGTCAGCTCTTTCCCATAATACCTGTCGGCCTCACCAGGAGCAATATTATGAATATGACATAAAAGGCAGGCATGGCAAAGAGCGGCTGTGTCCAATTCAGTATCTCGCTGATAATACCGAGTATTAGACCTCCAATAAAAGCGCCAGGGACACTGCCCAGCCCGCCCAGGACGACCACTATCATGGCGATGAGGGTATAGTTCATACCCATGTTTGTGGAAACGGAGTAGCACGTGCTGTAAAGCACACCGGCGAAACCAGCCAGTGCAGCACCAAGCCCAAAACATAAAGCCAGCACCCGGTCAGTGTTTATCCCCATGAATCCAGCCGTCGCCCGGTCTTCAGCCGCGGCTCTGATGGCTTTTCCCATGCGGGTACGCATCAGGAAGAAGTAGAAGGCTAAAGCTATGCCGATAGCAAATGAAAGAGCTACTACTTGATTGGCCATGACTTGTACTCCGAGTATCCTGATGGGATATGCCAGAAAAGTCACCCGCCACGGTAAGCCAGGCCATATTATTTTGGCCGTAGCTTGAATGACGAAGAGCAGACCAAAAGCAGCTAGCAGGGAACTGCTCTCGAAGGCCCCCAATGATGGTGATGACTTTAGAAGCTTTCTGAACAGACTGCTATGAAGTAGGAAACCTATTATCCAGAAACCAACAGCGACGATGGCCAGAGAAAGCAACGGGTTAATGCCAAACAAAACGTACAGGGAAAGGGTGGAGAAAGCGGCGAACATGATAAACTCGCCGTGAGCTAGGTTCAACACCCGGGCAACCCCATACTGCAGGGTGAAGCCCATGGCAACCAGGGCATAGATGCCGCCCACCAGTATACCGTTAAAGATTATCTTGGGAATAAACCCAATCATAGTCTTAGCGTCTTATTCTTATTGTCCTTGGCAATCGCACACAAGCAGGCTGCCCAGAAAGATACCCTTCGGATAAGCTACCTCACCCGGTGAATCTTCCTAGACAGCCTGCTTACTATTTCTCTAGACTCCTATCTAGATTCCTGTCTTAGTGTCTCCCATGGGGCTAACTCACCCAATCTGGCTTGGGATAGATCCAGTCCGCCGTTGTCTTACCCGCGGGGCCGATGACCTCAAAGATCCCATACTCTGTAGCATCGCCTATCCCATAAGGTTTGGCCCTGGCTGCGCCAGTCGCTCCATCGGGAAGCCAGTCATTCGCGGCCGTTACGTGTTGCCATTGACCGACCTCTCCCACGTGACTTGCAATCGCCAGAAGACCGCCGCTGGCTCCGACTGGAAAGGTGCCATCGTAGGTGGTGTACCAGGTCTCTCCCAGAATCGTGTTGAGCTTCTCTGAAGCCAGTACTCCCCTTACTTCCATCGGGTCGAGAGAGCCAGCCTCCTTGATAGCCTCCTCCAGCATCTGCAGCCCGGCATAGTAGTAGTGACCTCCCCACCAGTCCATTATTGCCCGGCCTTCGTAGTAGTCAATCATGCCTGCAGCGAAGTCGGCGAGTGCCGTTGAACTGTACTCATTCCAGGCACCATAACCACATACTCCCACCGAGTTCGGACCGAACGTCAGGTACCAACCCTCGTAACAGGCCGCAGGCCCGGTCACTATACCCTTGAAGTTTATGCCATGCTCTATTGCGTATCCGACAGCGTCGAAGGGGGTAGGTGGATAGGTATTTAGAATAAGGACATCAGCTCCTGCTGCCTTAGCCAGCTCCACGTGGGGTCCTACCACCTCTGCGGTTGAAAACGGTGGGTGCTTTTGTTCACCCACGATATTAATAGTGTCGTAGGGTTCGGAGAATTCAACAAACTGGCCGGTATACTCGACGCCAAAGAGGTCATCAATGGACAGGATGTACACGTCGATTTTTCCATCGCTCTCTTTGGCCGCCCACTCGTCCAAAATCTCACAGAGGGTAGGCACCTGGTTCCAGTTGGAGAACGCTAAGTTGCTGAACATGTAAGGATACTTGTCCATTTCCTGCGCGACTGACGTGCAACCGCCCTCAGCTCCTACAAGGGGAATCCCGTAGAGACTGGCAATTGGTCCGGCCGCTTCGAGGAATGGGGTACAACAAGGCCCGATGGCAGCTACGTACTTTTCCGTAACAAGATTTGTGTGCAAATAGTTGGTCATAGTGTCCATGTCACTGCCATCATCCTTCACATCTATGTACACGGGAATTGTCTCGCCATATTCCTCTACATAGATCCCACCATCAGCGTTGACCACATGGTTCCAGTACTTATAGATTGGCCCCATTGCCGTGTCTTCAAAAACGCTTAAAGGGCCAGTGACGGATCTTGAGGCAAGGATGTAGATGTAATCAGGTACTTCCGGTTCCTCCTCTTCTTCCTCTTGTTCGCCAGCACAGCCGATGAGGCCCACGCTGAGAGCTAGCACCACCGCTAACGAGATAAAAAGTATTCTCTTTTTCAATGTTTCTCCTCCTTTCTAAAACTTTTCAAAACTATATCACATCTTTTGGTCATCAAACCATACACATCCCTCCTTTAATTCATAATTTAGTTCTATTATCTTAAATAAGGTGCCTGTGTTAAAGCGTTCCATTCACCTCCTTTCCTTTTATTCATCTTTATGTCTTTATCATATGCTACTTAATGTTAAAATCCTGTTAATTTAAGTATATGTTACAATTTTCTGATTTTCCGTTCGATTTTGGGGATTCCTGGAAAGCACCATTTTATATGCCGCCTGTGCCGCCTCCTTTGGGTGGGTAATAAATGACGGCCATACATTATTTTTCGACTTCAATTAACATTTTATCACCGTCCCTTATCCGAGTCCATTCTTCGAGTAGACATAATGTTAAGTATAAACAATTTAGCTTCAGGGGTGTAGCTCAGTAATTATTTTCTCAATCCCGAAGCTGGGCAGTTGCATATGTCTTGACTTCTGACATTTTGTAGAAATCGCGGCACAAAAATCATTGCGAGGCTGGCGGCGTGTAATGATGGATATAAACAATGTGAGGCTCAGTTTAGCGTCTTTTTTTTCGAGCAACTCTCTTTCGGCCTCGTCTTTTTGTTTGGGCAGCTCTCCTTCTACGCACGAAGAAAATCACCAGTCCCACTGCCGCCGCTGCTGCTATAATCCCGCCAATTAGCGGCCAGTTGATTGGCGGAATCTCCTCAAAGTTGGCCGTGATTTCGTAGTTGCCCTGCATGGTGATGACGGTTGTGGCGGCGTTCAAATTGGCTTTGGTATCCACATCACCGGTCCAGTTGATAAAGCGATAGCCTTCCTCGGGCTCGGCAATCACACGGACCATAACCCCGGCATTATAGGTAAATGCCCCCTCGTAGGGAGTGGTTATGGAACCCCCGGTGGTGCTGGAAATGGTAAGAGTATACTCGACAACTCCCAATTTCCATTTGGCAAGCTCAGTCTCAGGGCCCGCGGCTACCACGGTGCCGTCGGCTTTCAGCCCCACCGTGTGATAGCTGCCTGCGGCGATATAGACAATGTCCGTCCAGTCGCCAACATTGCGCTGCCCGTAGTCGTTGTCTCCCATGGCAACCACAGTGCTATCGGCTTTCAGTCCCACCGTGTGCCTCAAGCCTGCGGTGAGCTGGGTGATGTCCGTCCAGTCGCTGATATCGCGCTGCCCGTAATCGTTATCTCCAACGGCGACCACGGTGCCGTCAGTCTTCAGTCCCACAGTGTGACGCCAGCCTGTGGCGACCTGGATGATGTCCGTCCAGCCACCAACGTTGCACTGCCCGTAGTCGTTGTCTCCTGCGGCGACCACTGCGCCGTCGTCCTTAAGCCCCACAGTATGCCAGCCGTCTGCGGTGACTTGGACGATGTCCATCCAGCCGCTGACATTGCACTGTCCGTAATCGTTGTATCCCACGGCGATCACAGTGCCGTCGCTCTTCAGGCCCACTGTGTGCCACATGCCTGCGGCGACATGAGTAATATCCGTCCAGTTGCCGACATTGCACTGTCCGTAGTAGTTGTATCCCACAGCGATTACTGTTCCGTCGTCCTTACGCCCCACTGTGTGCTGCGAGCCTGCGGCGACTTGGGTAATGTCTGCCCAACCACTGACATTGCACTGCCCGTAGTAATCATCTCCCACGGCGACCACAGTGGCGTCGTCCTTCAGCCCCACCGTGTGTCCCCAGCCCGTTGTGACTTTGATGATGTCCATCCAGCCGCTGACAGCGCACTGCCCGCAGTAGTTGTCTCCCAGAGCGACTATGGTGCCATCGGTTTTCAGTCCTAATGTATGCCAGCCGCCTGTGCCGATTTGGATAATGTCCATCCAGCTGCCGATATCGCACTGCCCATAGCGGTTACTTCCCACAGCGACCGCAGTGCTATCGGCCTTAAGCCCGACCGTATGACCATAGCCTGCGGCGACCCCGATGATATCCGCCCAGTCGCCAACATCGCACTGTCCATAGTCATTATTTCCTACGGCGACTACTGTGCCGTCGGCCTTAAGCCCCACCGTGTGGGAGCCGCCTGCGGCGACTAAGACGATGTCTCTCCAGTTGACGACATCGCATTGCCTATTACCGCTATATCCCACGGCGACTACTGTGCCGTCGGCCTTAAGACCCACCGTGTGGTCAGAGCCTGCGGCGACCTGGATTACGTCACTCCAGCCACCGACAGCGCACTGTTCGTAGGTGTTGCTTCCCACAGCGATCACAGTACTGTTAGCCTTAAGCCCGACTGTGTGATAGCTGCCTGCGGCGACACAGATTATGTCTGTCCAGTTGCCAACATTGCATTTACCGTCGGAGTTGTCTCCCACGGCGACCACTGTACCATTAGACTCAAGCCCCACCGTGTGATGGCTGCCTGCGGCGAGACGGATGATGTCCATCCAGCCGCCAACATCGCACTGCCCGTAGATATTGCTTCCCACAGCGACTGTAGTGCCGTTGGCTTTAAGCCCCACCGTGTGATAGTAGCCTGCGACGACCATGGGCGTGACTTGCCCTTGCCCCGTAACAGAATACGTATTCAGTATCATAGCGGAAGCAGGGCTCGGCCTATCTACCGCCGAAATAGTCGCATGCTCATCTGGCAGAAGCACAGTTGCTGAAGCTTCCGCTACCGAAGCAGGAGGAATCAAGCTGAAGGCCAGGACAATAGCAAGCAGGGCTGGTAGGAGCATCTTTCTATTTTTCATTGCTGCCTCCTACTATACGGAGAGGCTATTTAATTTTGATTTCCCATTTAAATTTGGGCATTTTTATAGGTTCTAGATTTATCAGGCTTTGCCCAATAAATTCTAACCCCCCCAACCCTTTCAAAATGCAAAAATAAAAGTGTAAAATGACAGAGCAAAGGTTAAGCGTTTTGCGTTTTGAGTTGTCAGTCTGATTTTTGGTCTTTGATTTCTGAATTTCTATATGGAAAATCTTACTGCCTAGCCACTGCCTTTAGCGGCATATTATATCAATTACGCTACACTCCTAAATAGGCTGTCTTCACCAGTTTGTCTTGGAGAAGGTCTTTGCCTTTTCCCTCTAAGACAATTTGCCCGTTTTCCAGCACGTAGGCCCGGTCGGCTGTCTCAAGTGTTTGTCGGACATTTTGCTCGACCATGAAGATAGTAATTCCCTGCTTGCGCAGGTGTTTTATGACCTCGAGTACTTCTGAGAATAATTTTGGTGCCAGACCATATGACGGCTCATCAAACATGCATAGTCTCGGACTAGACATTAAGCCCCGCCCTATGGCTACCATTTGTCCTTCACCGCCGCTCAATTTCTTAGCTGGTTGCCTGGCTCTTTCTTTTAGCACCGGGAAAACTTCATAGACCTGCTCAAGCGTCTCCGTCCTCCGCTTCCAGGCTTCAGAGGCATAGGCACCCATCTCCAGGTTTTCACGCACTGTCATGTCGGTAAAGAGCTTTCTGCCCTCGGGTATCTGAGAAATACCCAGTTTCATAATTTTATGAGGCGCTAGCCTGTCTATTCTCTGATCAAGAAACTTCACACTACCTGAAGCTGGACGGAGCAGACCGGATATGGTATTAAGCAGTGTCGTTTTACCGGCGCCATTAGCGCCGACCAAAGCCACTATCTCTCCTTCATTGACTATTAAAGAAACGTCCCGTAAGGCTTGAGACTTGCCATAGAAAACGTCCAGGTTGCTAACTTCCAGCACGAATCTCCTCACCCAAGTAGATCTCGATAACTGTCTTATTGGCGGCAATTTCCTGTGGTGTTCCGTCAGCAATCTTCTCACCATGATGGAGAACCATAATCCGTCCACATATACCCATGATTGCTTTCATGACATGCTCAACCATGAAAACCGTAATCCCTTTATCCCGAATCTTTCTTACCAGCTCCATAGCCTCGCTTACTTCCGCAGGGGTTAGCCCAGCCATTAGCTCGTCGAGCAACAACACTTCCGGTTTGGTGGCTAGCGCTCTGGCTACTTCAACACGCTTCTGGTTGGCCAGGGTCAAGTCCTTAACCGGGGTCGTGCTCATTGCCGACAGCCCGACAAACTCTAATGCCTGAGTAGCTTCCCTGGTAGCATCTGCCCCTAATACACGGTTCGGGCTCCCGAAAAATGCCCCAACCAATACATTCTGAAGGACAGGCATATTGGCGAAAACTTTGGTCTCTTGAAACGTCCTGGACACTCCCATCTTGCAGATTTGATGGGGCTTTAAGCCGTTCAGTTTCTGGCCCTTGAATCTTATTTCTCCTGAGCTAAGAGGCAGAGCCGCCGATATTAAATTAAACAGCGTTGTTTTACCAGCTCCATTGGGACCAATCATCCCCATGATTTCGCCCTTATCAACATGAAAGTCAACATGGGATACCGCAGCTAATCCCCCAAAGTACTTGGTTACACCTTGGCCTTCAAGTATTCGCATGCTGCTCTGTTTGGCCTCCTTCCACGACATACTCAAATTCGTCCTTACCTAAGATGATGAGTATAATGGCGGGTATTCCAAGAATAAACGCAGGGCTAAAGAGTGCACAGATAGACCCGGCAAGCCCCAGTCTCCAACTGCTTCTTCTTAAGGCACAGATACCACCCAGTATCGCAGTTAGGCCCAATATAATTAACACGATAGCAACTGCAATATAAAGCCCAGCAAGCCATCCGATGAATCCACTAATGAATTCCAACCTAGCGAATTGCGCTAAGAACCCGCTGCCCATGAAAAGTATTATACTCCCAATGACCTGAACAATCCCCCCAAGAATATTCAAAATGCCTGCAGCTGTCGCCTTCCATGTTTTCTCTTTCCTCAATGCCGGTACCGGCCCCCATATTTTGTCCTGCAACGTTGGCACCAGCCCTACTATTCCATTAGGCAGGAATAAAATAACCGCTACCATTATAATACCAAAACCGAGCATGAAATAGCTAAATAGTTGAGCTCTTAGCGTTTTTTCTAAGTAGCCGAAAATAACGGCACCTATTATCGGACCATAGATCTGCCCCATGCCCCCAAAGATAGCCATGAAGATTGGCATGAAAGAGTAGTAGGTACTGAAGGCAATATTGGCGTTAACATATATCAGGCTAGGCGCCGCAATTACCCCGGTTGCCCCCATGAAAAAGCTGCTGATGGCAAAGATGAAAACCTTCGTCCTGGTAGTATTGATGCCCATGTGTTCCGCCGCTTCCTCGTTTCCGCCGATGCTCAGCAGGGCCAGGCCGTATCTGGAACGCCTGATAAGATAAGTAGCGAGCACCGTCACCACTACCAGGACAAGCATTGTGTAAAGGAGGGGCTCGTTATCTATCGGAGTAATATGCTGACCGTGCTGCCCCCATAATCTAGTCTCCAGGTATTGGATAATTTCGGTCATGAATATAACGAGTCCAAAGGTGAAGATAGCAAAGTATATGCCCCGCAGCCTCAGGGTCACCAGGCCAATCAGAAGAGCAAATGCAAAGGCTACGAGACCTCCGATGGGTATAATGAGGAAGAAAGGCAATTCTTTCTGCAGAAGGGCCATAGTATATATGCCCAGACCAAAAAATGCCGCCGGTGCTAATGACATGTAACCGGTAGTGCCGGAAAACAGAGCCCAGCTCACCGCCAGCACGACATATATGAGTATAGTGGTCAGCAAGCGGATATGAGATGCCCGAGCATATAGAGGAAAGGTAGTTATGAAGATTAAGATTAGAACGAGGAATCCCACCAAGAGTAACTTTCTGTGTGTTGATATAAATCGGGGTATGTCCATTTTTGCTTTATTTCTTCCCTAAAATACCCGTTGGTCTGACCAGCAACAGGATCATGAGCATTGCGTAATAAACAGGCACGGTAAGAATCGGCTCCCATAAGCCAGCAACCAGCATGGACACGATACCAATTAGGATTCCGGCAACAAAACTGCCGGGGATACTGCCCAGTCCTCCCAGGACGACCACAATAAGGGCGAGTACGGTATTTGAAAAGCCCATGCCTGTGCTAACTGCGATCTTCGTGCTTACCAGTGCGCCACCAACGCCCGCCAGCAATGCACCCAACCCGAAAGAGAAAGCCAGAATCATATTCGTATTTACTCCCATCAGTCCCGCCGTCCCCGGATCTTCCGCCGTTGCCCTGATCGCTCTTCCCATGCGGGAACGGCTCAAGAAAAGATAAACAGCAATGCCCAGGGCTAGAGCGATTGCAAAGGTTACGAATTGATTCTTGACAAAGTCAATCCCCAGAAACGACACTAGATCGGCTAGATAATAAGATGGCATTAACTTGCCACCCCATGTTATTCGGGCAAAGTGCTCGATGATATACAACACGCCAAAGGCAGCTAACAGAGCGTTGCCCTCAAAGACAGCCGGTGAGGGTGCCCATGCTTTGAGAGTTCTAAACAGAGTTGCTTGAAGCAAAAAGCCGAGGCCAAACAGAAGAGGGCCGAGAATAACTGGTGCCAACAGCGGATTAACATCAAAGCCGATATGAAGTATATAGGTGAGCACAGCCCCGAGCATGATAAATTCGCCATGAGTAATGTTTATCACACGGCAAACGCCATACTGCAGGCTTAACCCCATAGCCAGCAAGCCATATACGCCGCCCTGCAATATCCCAACTATGATTAATGATAGAATTCTCTCAGCCATAACGCCGGCTTCTTATCCTTATTCTCTATTGGTTATCACACGCACGCAAGGACAGGCTGTCTAGAAAGACACCCTGGGGATTCCCCCATCATCCTTCCAGACAGCCTGCTTATTATCCTAGACTCCTTGCTTTTTGTCTAGTCTTTTAATCCTCCTAGACCTAGATCCAGTCCCACAGGTCAGTCATGGGGAACATGAAGTCTGCCGTAGCGTCGTAATTCGGAAGGTCATCGTTGATCCCGGTATAGCCGGTGATTTCGAAAATTCCGGATTGCCACTGGCCAATCTGACCGGTCATGCACATGTAGTCCACAATTCCACCACCGGCCTGATTGGGCTGGCCGGTTATTGGATCCTTACCGAATACGCTGTACCAGGTATCGCCGAAGCAGGTACTGCACGGATTTGACTCGCTAAATGAGGCCATGGCATCTCTTATAGCCGTGTTGTCGAGTTCCCCAACTTCCTCTACGGCAGTCTTCCACATCGTCAGTCCTGCCTCGAAGATGGGTTGGCCCCAGAAGTCCAGCACCTCAGTCCCATGGGTCGCCCCAAATATGTTCGGACATACCGGGTAGTTTGCCCAGTCGTCCTCGATCTGAGCTCCTAATTCATCATACAGGTCAGCCATCGATATCGTCGGCGTCCCGACCTTGACTGTTGTCTTCGCATTGGAAGTCCCGAAGGACAGTATTCCCTCTATTGCATCATCGCCCCAGGTTACAGGGAAGTACCCTTGGCTGGAGCCCGGTCCGAATATCATAGCCGGCGGGTTGAAGCCGAAGGTTTTGACTGCTCCAAAAAGGGACGCCACATTCCAGGGATAGGTAAAAGCGCAGAAGACGTCATAATTCGGGTCCGCCGGGTCTCCCAGAGCAGTTATGGCACCCTGGATTATCGTGTTTGCTTCTTCCTGGGTCATCATGAACGAATGTTCAATCCCACCCGCAGGAAGGACATTCCCTGCACCAAATTCATCAGTGGTTGTCTGGGAATATTCCAGGCCGTGCTCGGCCCCTAGCCCTCCAATGTAGGTTACGTATGCGATCGGGTCACGTCCGGTTACCTTATCGTCCATCATGCCTTTCAGGACTGGTATCTCGTACCAGTTGGCAAAGCTCAGGTTGATCCACACGTAGGGCCACTGGTCTATGAAGTCTTCACTTTCCCAAACCATCTTGCTGGCACCGCCCTCGAGGGTCAAGATGATGACGGCATTTTTGTTGGCTACAGGGGCCAGCGTGTAGATACTATCGGTACTCGGGCCGCCAAACAAGACGTTAGCCCCATCATCTATCAATCCCTGTGCTACGGTTGCCATGTCCCATGCCGCAAGGCTGAAGTCTCTTACCACCAGTTCCAGGGGCACAGTTTCTTTATACCTGCTCAGATAGATCCCACCTTCCTCGGCATTGACTTTATTAACGAACCACCGCATAGATGGTCCGCCATGGTAACAATCAAAAATAAACTGATCTTCGTCTAAGTCCCTGACGGAACCACAAATGATGCTTTCTGGCCCCTCCTCCGGCACCGTCTCGCCCCCACAGCCGATGAGGCCTATGCTCAAACCTAGCACCACCGCTAATGAGATAAAAAGTATTCTTTTCACTGTTTGTCCTCCTTTCTTAAGATTTTCAAAACTATATCATATATCACATCTTTTAATCATCAAACCATAGGCATCCCTCCTTCTATTCATAATTCGGTTCCGCTATCTTATATAAGCTTTTCGTCGTAAAACTGCGACTCATCACCTCCTTTCATTATATCTTATCTTTATCATATGCTAATTATGTTAAAATCCTGTTAATTTAAGCATATGTTATTAAATTTTTATTTTACGTTCAATTTTGGGCACTGCTGGTTATTTTGTACGAGCTCAGGTTTTTGCTCTTCGGTGGTTGTATACCACTCTTCCCACACACCTACCAAGTTTTCTGAGATTCTTTCCCAGAATTTCATCCTCATTTGCTGAGACGTCGGGGGTAACAGTTCGGCTTTTCTAAAATCGCAGTGTACCACATAGCTCCCCAGTCCTGTCAAGATGTTTTGCCGAATTCTGTCGGAATTCTCATCGGGTCGGTAGAAAAGTCAATAGATTCCTGATATAACTTTCCCTTTGCCACTATCTCGGTAATACCCACCTTGGTCATATCCTTTAAAGCACATCACGCCCGCGTGATACACGCTTGCTAGGGCAAAGCCTGCGCCAGCTATCACCACGCATTATCTGGTCTCGTCTTCTATTCCTTCGACTCCCTTGCTTGCGGCATCTCGGAAACCAACTTGGCAAGGTACAAAAATCTCGTTCCCAGCTCTTATGGCTGCGGAAGGATGTAGAAATATTTCCATCCCTTTTTCGGCTCTCAAATCCGAAACAGCCCTACTTAACACCCCTCGGGGGCCTAGATGGCTGGATGAACTCTCTGTAAGCCTTCATACGTTTCTTGAATTCTTCGGTTTGCTGTGCTTCAGCAAAAGCTCCTTCAATTCTGCCTATATCCTCCACATGTTTCAACTTCCCAGGTAATTTGTCGTGAGCAATTTCATATTGCTCGGGCCCAAAGTTGAATCTTATCTTTCCGTTCACGACAGAGAGTTCGCCGACAACACCGCAGACGCTGCATTCCACACGGGAAGCATCATCATTCAAATACATAAGACGGGAGTGGCAGTTAGAACAGATGCCAGGATCACCGAGATACTTGGCATTGTCGGGATCCATCGCAGCCTTTGCAATAGAACGGCCTGCCTCGCGTATGCGGGCAACACAGTCATCCTGCATAATTATTGACTTACCCCAGCTGAAAACCAGATTATCAACCGTCACCAGCATTGAGACCATCCCAAGTAGACTGAAATCTGCAGCCATGCGACAAGTCCAATCACTGCCGCCGATACCTATATAGGTCGCAAATTTCTTTTTGAAGGCACGGGGATCAGGACCACCGGTAGTCACCCCCTTTTTATCATGGATGTCTTTTGCCACGGTCAGCATGCCAATGTCATGGCTTGGGCCTCCCAACCGGTCCTGCAATGATTTGAAGAAGCCCGGTAACCCCTTCACAAAGACCGGCATGCCAAAGATGACTCCATGGGCATCATAGAACTTATCTTCCAGCCATGGCAAATCATCCTTCAGTACGCACCTGCCAGAACCACCGTTCATTATGCCGTCTTTACCGACCACACAATTGAGACAGCCATTGCAGGGTTTGAGATTGAGATCAAGCAAGTGGATAAACTCCACTTCTGCACCCATTTCTTTGGCACCCATCAGAGCCTCTCTCACCATTGCATCGTTGGTGCCATTTTTGGTCCCACCGGAAATGCCTAAAATTTTCATAATACTCCTCTCTGCAGTTGTTCGCTTCTCAAAAATACTGCGCTTTACACTCTTTAATCCGATCATGGTCCGGGGGTTCGAGACTAAATATACTTACCAATTCTCTACCCGGAATTAGAAATTGTGAATCAATATTCTCCCGGAGTATAACTCTGCTGTATCTCAATGAGGATGCCATCAGGGTCTTTAATGTATATGACTCTACACCCTCCGGGTTTTCCAACTGCATCCTCAGGCCAGTGATGCTTGACCCAGAATTCAACGTTCTTCGATTCCAGATACTCTGTAAGCGGAGCCAAATCCTTATCGTCAACATACAAGCATAGGTGTTTTGTTCCTAGACTGCCAAAATAGTCCGGCAAGGTAAATGGTTTCTTTTGATCCTGGTAATTATACAGCTCAATGTAGTGATCACCATGCTTGATCCACGCCATTTCAACAAGACCCTGATTCGGCAGGTCGAAAAACTTCCTGAACATCAGCTTGTATCCCAACATCTCATCATACCATTTAATGCTCCTGTCCATGTCCGACACAAAAATGCCCACATGGTGGACTTTCAATTTGAACGGATAAGAGTTTTGCATAATTCTTTCCTCCTTAGTTTTTATTTCCGGCGCTTAACTGACCATATCAATTGATCACCATAGTTCTGTCCCTCTAAGAAAGCCCTATAAATTACCTTATATACTTGTATTTTGTATCTTTGCCCTTGCCTTCCACGGATAGATCTGCAAAAGGATTATACTGTGTATTAGTGACCACCCGATACAATTTATACAGTTGAGGTAAAAAAACTTCCCAGTTTCCTATTTCTTCTTTGCAGTGTTGTGCCCAAATCATTCCTTCTTCAGGAGTCTCCTTTCTGGTTCCGGCAAGAGCAGACGATCTACCTACGACTCCGTAATCCGCCTTTTCCCACTGATGCAGGCGGTATCCAAAAGGCACTCCTTTTTCTATGCTTTCTGGACCAAAACCCAGACCACCTACAATCGTACAATGTTCATAGATAATGAGCTCCTTAATTTCCGCTGGAACTTTAGCCGGATCTTCCATCCGGATGTATAGATTCTGGCGTGTTCCGTCCGACCATGTTTGTGGAGCAATATGGATTGAGCCAACTGGGCTTCCATGCACAGGCGCTATTGCCCATTGCAAAGGCTCATGCTGATCCGGATGCCATAATAAATTACATTTTTCCATGTTGCTCCAGAACCAATCGATCATCTTTGCAGTAACGCCTTCTAGCATCCAGTCAATATGAGTACCCATTTCATCCTGCCATGTTTTTGCTTCCATAGGTTATTACAATCCTTTGCCTCAATACCTTCTAAAATTTGTTCCTGGCATGCATGTCCGCCTTCTCCACGCAGCACAAATTGTAGCCTATATCATATCAGGCCCCTGCAGTGTCATACAATTATGCCCAAGCTTTTTGTCGCATTGGTAAGGAAGACAGCGAGAGCAAAGCAAAACAGACAGCAATGCCATTCGAAGCCGCCGAATTGCCACTGTCTGCCACCAAGGCCTGAGCGGCACGCTGCACAACTGAACTAGACTTCTAGGAGACGACACTAGCTTTGGCGAACCTCATTCCCGTTTTAAATGCTTTCTGACAGTCAAAAGGAAATAGATTAAGGCGCCGCTTCGGCTTCTGTTGAGCATCAAATCTAGGTGCAAATACCCTCGAATAATCATCAAATTGGCAGGTATGGGCAATAATAAGCGACTCGCAGTTGCCGAAAATCATGCTCAACAAGATCTCGGTTGCCTTTTTATGTTTATTCAAACCCAGTCGTCTACTCTGCAACTCAGCCTCCGTCATATTCATTGTATATATGAATCCACTATTAACCTTATTAGGGAAGAGCGTTGATACGCTGTCGTAGACCAAATAGGGGAATATTAATCGTTGCATGAATGACCTCATTGCGCCAGTGACTGCTCCTAAATAAACGGGGGACCCCAGAATTATTCAATTATAGCATCGTATAGCATCGTTTAATGACTTGTGTGGCACTAATCTACCTGAACGAGTACGGCGAGTTGACAGTGCGTTGGGAATAATGTAGCATTGATGAAGACCGTGAACCCCTGAAGTGTTGCTCTGGTGAAGACCGTGAACCCCTGAAGTGTTGCTCTGGTGAAGAAAACAGCACTGAATCGTAACTCACATTCGAACGCCTTAGGCCCAACTCTTAAGAAGGGCTGCTGACAACGTCATAGACAACTTATTGTAAAGGAGGCATGGTCGAACAAATAATGAAATAGGGCGCAGAAGTTCTTCTAAACATCATAATGACGACAAAGAAGACTAGAAGGAGATTAAGCTTATGACTTTTAGAATTTCGATCGATTCGGGAGGAACATTTACGGACGGCGTGCTTATCAACGAGAAAGGTGAGACTATTACTGCGAAGGCGCGTACCACACCTGAGGATATCTCCATCGGAACGATGGAGTGTATTAACAAGCTTGCGAAAGGGGCGGAGATTTCGCTCCGCGATCTACTAAGTCAGACGAGCACTATTGTCCATGGTACAACCCTGGCTACCAATGCAATTGCCAGCCAGTCAGGGGCAAAGATGGGAACCATTGCCACAAAAGGACAAAGACTTCGTATGGTCTTTCCTCAGGTTCCGAAATCTGACTGGAAGGAACGTCCAGTGGATATGTATGACTTCAGGCTTGATGAGCCAAAACCACTCACCCGCCAATATCTCATGACCGAGGTGGAAGAAAGAGTAAACTTTAAGGGTGAAGTGCTGACCCCGCTCAATGAAGAGTCGGCTCGCGTGGCAGTACGATACCTGAAGAAACACCAGGTGGAGTCCATCGCGGTCATGCTTATGTTCTCACCTATCTATCCCAATCATGAGAAGAGAATCGCCGAGATCATAGAAGAAGAGTACCCTGGCGTGTATGTTGCCCTCTCTTCGGCCACCTTGCCGACTATCGGTGAGATTGAGCGCTGGAGTACCACTATGTTTAGTGCTTATGTCGCCCCTAGCGTGGCACGTTATGTCGAAAAAATCCAGGGACTTTTGGAAAAGGAAGGCATGAAGGGTCAGTTGTTGTTCATGCAGAGCAATGGCGGTGTTGCAACGCCGGACATTGTCGTTACGAACCCTGCGATGCTTCTCTATTCCGGTCCTGCTGCCGGTCCTTCCTTCGGCCTTAGCTTGGGCCTGACGAAAGATTTCAAGAACGTCTTATCTGTTGACATGGGAGGAACAAGCTATGATGTGGGTATTGCCTCTGAAGGCACTGTTGATATAGTGCAACTTCAGGTTATAGATGCGAAGAAGTATGCCATGCCTTCAGTTGATGTTTCGACGACAGGCGCCGGCGGCGGTAGCATTGCCTATGTTGATCGCATCGGAAGACTCCATGTTGGTCCAAAAAGCGCTGGTGCGTCCCCTGGACCGGCTTGCTATGGGCAGGGAGGCAAAGAGCCAACTGTGACGGATGCCAATGTAGTATTGGGATACCTGGACCCCGGGTATTTCTTAGGCGGTGAGATCAAACTGAACAAAGCTTTAGCCGAGAAGGCAATTAGAGAAAAGGTTGCTGAACCCCTTGGCCTCAGCGTGACGGAGGCGGCGGCTGCTATTTACGAGATTATCAACACAAACATGGCGGGCGCGACAAACGTTGTCTTCGCAAAGCGCGGGTATGATTCAAGAGACTTCGCCATGTGCGCAGCCGGAGGAGCAGCTCCAATTCATGCTGTTCGCATTGCGGAAGAACTTGGCATACAACATGTTATTATTCCGAAGATAGCCGCCACCTATTGTGCCTTTGGCATGTTGCAATGCGATTTAAAGCACGATTTTCAGAAGCCTTATATGGCTTTGGCCTCCATGGCAGATGTGGCCAGGATCAATGAGCTATACCAGGAGATGGAAAAGGAAGCCGTTGATATACTACGGAAGGAAGGCGCCGATGAAAAAGACGTAATCATCGAAAAGACGATGGAGATGTGTTACTTTGGTCAGTTCCGCCAGAGAATTGCGAATGTACCGACAGGGCCTGTGACAAAAGAATCGCTTGACACCACAATAAATAATTTCCACGAGGTCCACAGGAGTACCGTCGGATATGCAGACCCGGGCTACCCTACGTTGATCCAACGGCTTCTTCTGTCAGGTATTGCCAAGATTCCGAAATCACAACTTAAAGCTATACCCCAAGGTTCAGGCGATGTCTCAAAGGCATTGAAAAGTACACGGGAAGCATACTTTCCTAAGGAAAATAATTTTATCACAACAAAAGTATACGATGGTGACAAGTTGCTGGCCGGTGACACGTTGACCGGTCCATGTATTATTGAGGAGAAGCTTACCACTATCGTGGTGCCGCCAAAGGTATCCATGGAAGTCGATAGCTTTGGGAATTACGTAACGAAGATTTAAGGAGGTTTGATATGGAAAAAGCCAGAATAACTCAAAGTGTTGATCCCAAAACCCTTTCAGTCGTATTGAATAGAATCCACTACATTACAGAACAATTGGGTGAAAAGATACTTTATTCTAGCCAATCATTCGTCACTGCTCTAGTCCGCGATCTTGGTCAGACCTTTCTTGATAAAGATGGGAGACTTGTAGACGCAGCAACTTACATGACTATCCATACAATAGTGGCCGAAGAAGCAATCAAAGGCTTAGAGTCCTATTTTCACGGCGATTATGAGCCCGGAGACTTCATCGTGGCAAATGACCCTTATATCGTAAAGGGCGGGCACCTGCCTGATTGGAATTTTGTACGTCCCGTATTCTATAAGGGTGAACATATTGGTTTCCTCCAGGCCAAGACACACGTGGCCGATACAGGAGGGTTCACCCCTGGCGGGTATGCTCCCGGCGCCTACGATATTGTTGCAGAAGGTTTGAACATACCACCCCTGAAAGTAATGAAGAAAGGGGTTCTGCAAAAGGAAGTCTGGGGCTTCCTTCTACGGAATGTGCGAAATTCACCTCAAGTAGACATGGATACGATGCTGATCAGCGGTTGTATGGCTCTGGCTGAAGAACAAATTGTAGCCTTGTGCGACAAGTATGGAGTAGAAACGGTGAAATCTTGCATGGAGCAGATCATCGCATTAGGTGAAAAGGCAATGCGTGCTGCAATTGCAGAGATTCCTGATGGAACCTATTACGGAGAGGCGGCGACGGATTGGGATGGCAAGACCGACAAGCCTGTCTGGGTACGTGTTGATGTTACCATTAAAGGAGATGAGATCACCTTTGACTATAGTAAAAGCGATCCCCAGGCTACCTTTGTCAATTGCCCCGAGGGGGTTGTATGGACGAATTCCCTTATCCCATTGTATTTCATGCTTGATCCAAGCATCCCAAAAAGCGGTGGTACCAGAGTGCCGGTTCGTATCATTGCCCCCGAAGGCTCTGTGGTCAACCCCATTTATCCTGCCACGGTGGGGGCTTCTCAAATTTCGGTAGGTATGCAGATAGTGGACGCTATTCTCATGGCCCTTGGCAAAGCGCTTCCTGAGAGGGCGATGGGAGGTTGGTGTAAACATTTCTCTCCTATGTATATCGGAGTAGACCCGGGCATGATCGACCCTAGGACTGGCCTTCCGAGGCAATATATGGGAGAAACCTTTGCCAGCGATGCAGGCAGCGGAGCCGTAAAAGGGTTTGACGGGTGGCATGGGGTTAATTTCATAGGGAGTGCAGCCAACTTTATGAAGCCTAGTCTCGAATTTTTTGAGATACAAGTCCCCCACATGGTTACTGAGTTATCTATCTTGCAGGATTGGGAAGGGGCAGGGGAGTTCAGGGGATCTCCCGGGGTGTATTGTGAAACTCTCGCCTTTAGCGTTACGGGGGCACCCACCTTTATTATGACTGGAAACTGCGATGGGCAGAGATTCGCTCCTCCTGGGGTCGTAGGCGGCGGCTCTGCTCCCCTAAGTGAAATGACTATTATGGGCACGGATGGCAAGAGCCGAATAATGCGTACCATGGATTTCAAGCCTGTCGACTCGGGAGAGAGGGTTATCACAAAGTGTTCAGGTGGTGGTGGTTGGGGTGACCCCTTAAACCGGGATGTGCGGAAAGTACAGGATGATGTGATGGACGGGCTCGTGTCAATAGAAAGGGCCAGAGACGTATATGGTGTGGTTATTAACCCGGAGACTTTTGAAATCGATCCCAAAGCTACGGAGAAGTTAAGGACAGAGATGAAGAAGAAAAAAGGGAGCTAATAATCCCCAAGAGGGTACATAAAACACTGGGCTTAACGGAGTTGAATTAGGTACCAAAGGCGAAGTAACTTTGCTGGAAATGAATAGGGGCTTTTATGATGACCACTAAAGAACAAACCAAAAAAGGAGGCGAGTTACAAAAATGAGAACAAACAAAAGGAAGATCATCGGTCTGTCATGTGGAAGAAAGAACGGCAACTCTGAGATTCTCTTAAAGGAAGCCTGTATGGGCGCGGAGGAACTCGGAGTGGAATCGGAAATAATCCGGGCTATGGACTTAAGAATAAAGCCGTGTAAGGGTTGCGAAGCATGCACTATAGCGTTCGCAGCAGGAAAAGAACCAAGATGTGCACAAACAGACGATGATGTCCCGTGGATTCTGGAAAAGACCTGTGTGGAAGATTGCGGTTTAATAGTAAGTGTTCCAACATATCATCTAAGGGCCAACGGGTACTTCGAGATACTCTGTGAAAGATTGCTGCCAACTTTGTTAAGTAATCTGTGGATTAATAAGAAAACAAGAGTTGGCGGCATCATTTGTGTCGGCGGTGGAGAATTAGATTGGACTCCTTTGACTCGAACCACAGTGAATATCTTTGTTCAAGAGAGTCGTTTAGTGGTGGACCAGATACAGGTGAATGGCGCTACGGCGCCTGGTTCGGTTCTGGTGAATGAAAAGGCACTTGAGCGAGCCAGAGAGCTGGGACGAAACGTCGCCAGGGCAATGATGATGCCGATTGAAGAAGTGAAATTTATGGGCGATGAAACTGCTGCATCTTGTCCCGTCTGTCATTGCAACGTACTGCAGGTGCCAGATGATTCCCCGCATGTCGTCTGCCCCGTTTGCGATGTACATGGTGTTATATCGGTGGAGGGAGGCAGGATTAAGGTGAAGTGGAATGAAGAGGATGTAAAGCATCCCCGATTTTCCGAATATGGGGTTTCTAAACATATGGAGGAAGTAGGCATGAAGCAGGGGAAATTCTTTGGAGAAGATCAAGCTAAAGCAAAAGAGCTGATAAAGAAATATATATCATACGGCAAAATCATAAAACCATGATTCTGAGTATGTATGAGTGGCTTTGCGAAGCGGAAGCAAGCGATGGGGACTGGTGATATCTATGGTGTAGTCCTAACTCAGAAAGCCGAGGAGAGCTGAGACCATTGAACCAGAATAGAATGAATATGAGGAACTAGCTCTTCTCTTGGATAATCAAGAAAGGAGGAAGATGGCGGGAAAAGTTGTATTATACGAAGTGAAAGACAAAGTTGCCTATATCGTCCTTAATCGACCTGAGAAGCGCAATGTGCTTAACCGAGCATCATGTGCGGAGTTGCGTGAAGCTTGGCTTTCTCTTGACAGGGATCCGGAGGTGCGTGTTGGCATAATCACCGGTGCTGGTAATTCTTTTTGCGCTGGTCAGGATTTAGGAGCGGAGCTCGACTCCACTGCCGTCGACAGTGTCATACCGAATAACGGTATATATATTGCCAAACCATTGATTGCGGCCATAAATGGGTGGGCCGCCGGCTCTGGCCTTGCCATTTGTGCCAACTGCGATATCAGAGTGGCATCGGAAGAGGCAAGGTTTGTCTTTCCTGAGGCAAAGGTTGGCACGTCCAAAGGAGGTATAGAACTCCTTAATGTTATGAACACTACTACCGCGGTGGAATTGATGCTTACTGGAGAACCGATTGATGCTCAAAGGGCTTATCAGGCGGGGTTCTTAAACCGTGTTGTCCCTGCCGAAAGCCTTATGAAAGAAGCTGAGAGGTTCGCCGACATACTTAAGCGGAATGCTCCGCTCACCATGAAGATGCTCAAGGCTTATATCTTCGAGCATAAAAAGACGCTCATGCAGTCATGGAACATGATGTACGATATGTACATTCGGCCGCAGGAGGAGAGCACTGATGTTATGGAAGGTATCGCGGCCTTCAAGGAGAAAAGAGTTCCCCAGTTTAGGGGAGAATAAGGAAAGGAGAGCTGAGTTAGAAATGTCAGTAACGCCATTGGAGAATGTAAGGGTCATAGACCTTACCCAAGTCCTCGCAGGTCCTTTTTGTACACAGTTATTGTCTACGATGGGTGCCGAAGTCATTCATGTTGAGCCTCCTTGGGGCGGTTACGCTACCATGCTGTTCAGAGACACTCCCCTTGATGTGCGGAGGAGGATATGGGCTACGCTTGAGCGTAACAAGAAAAATATTACCCTTAATCTGCGTAGTGAAAAAGGGAAGGAAATATTCCTTGAGCTTGTAAAAAAAGGAGACGTAGTGATGGATAATTTCGGTCCCGGGGTGATGGAAAGATTGGGGCTAACCTATGACGTTATTAGTGAAGTTAACCCTAAGATTATATATTGTGCTTTGTCAGGATATGGCCAGACAGGGCCCTGGAAGGATAGGAGAGCATATGACCCATGCATTCAAGCCTCGACAGGTGTGATGATTACAACGGGATACGCAGACCGTCGACCTGTAAGGGCAGGCCCCGCAATTTCAGATTGTCTGGGCGGGCTTTACGCTGCAATCGGAATCCTCCTTGCGCTGCATGCCAGGGATACAATAACTGGAAAAGGCCAGATAATCGATTGCGCCATGTACGATGCAAGCATTAGTGTACTTGTCGGAGAGTATGCTCGTGGCAATTGGTCAAGAATGGGTAATCGTTATCCATTCGCGGTGCCATCAGAGGTTTACGAGACCAAGGATGGCAAACTGGAGTTTATTTCGGTACAGGCAGATGCACAGTGGGAGGCTTTAATGAAGGCCGTCGGTAGGAAGGATATAGCAGCAGAGAAATTGACTGTGACGGAGCGAGTGAAGCTCGCTGATGAGGTTGACAATATACTAGAAGCTTGGACCGGTGCTAAAACACAGGAAGAAATAGAGAAAATACTGCACGAAATAAAAATTCCTTGTGCTCCAGTCTTGGAATTGGAGGAGGTAGTAAAGCACCCACATTCGGCGGCCAGGGAAATGTTTGTTGAGGTGGATGATATGTACGGGAAGATCACCGGGGTTCCCGGAGTGGTACCGAAACTATCTGATACGCCGGGGGTAATAAAATGGGGCCTTATACCAAGTGACGCATTCAACGAAGAGGTATATGTGGGATTATTAGGCTACAGCGAGGAGGAGCTGGTCAAACTCAAGGAAGAAGAGGTAATTTAGCTAAGTCTGTTCTCAGCCTTAAGCCATTCGGGATATTATGTCTCGGGAGACCACTATTGCTACTTCCCCAGCACAATGCCTGCAGGATCCATTTCTTCGCGCAATATTCGCGGATAGTGATAAGCAGGTTCAGGACTTGTTTCGATTCCATCAGGCATGATAACAGCAAACTCGCTATTTTCCCTGACCTTGGCTGTTCTTACGCTTGGGTGCAATGAAAGCAACCTTGCGCAGGTGACTTCAGCTATAATACTGTGAAAATACATTTCGATACCTCGTCATACCCTTATCCCCCTCTTCTCTCCTAGCACAAGTTATATCCGATAATCTCTGTTACATCGTGCCGGGTAGGAACAGTGCGATCTGTGGGAAAATAGCAAGGATGATTATGCAAATGATTGCCGCTACAATGTACGGCACTACGCCTCGAAATACGGTGAAGGCCGGAACACCGGTGATACCACTCAGCATATAGACAGCCACACCCACTGGAGGGGTAACCAATCCTACACTTATAACCAGTACCACTATCACTCCAAACCATATCGGATCAAAGCCCATGGCCAGAATTGCAGGCAAAAGAATAGGGACAGTAAGGATAACAGCCGAAAAAATCTCGAGGAACATGCCGAGAATAACGTAAAACAATATTATAGCAGCGAAGATTGCCATCGGAGGCCAGGGTAATTGGACGAGGAAATCGCTCAGCACAAAGGGTAATTTGCTCAAGGCCAGGAATCTTATGAAAATAAAAGATCCAACGATAAGGAGGAATATCATGCCCGTCACCTGCGCTGTTTCCTTAAGAGAATCGAAGAGTATTCTGGATGTAAGCCTCCGGCTGGCAGCCGTGATAACGATAGCCCCAAAAGCACCAATTGCCCCCGCTTCGGTGGGGGTAAAAATCCCCCCCCAGATGCCCCCTAGCACCAGTAGAAATAAAATCAGCACGTGCCAAACGTGCTTCAACGAAGCTATTTTCTCTCTGAGGTTAGTCTTTGGTCCCGCCGGCCCTGCCCCGGGGCGACGGGCAGTAATAATCATGGTGGTAATAATATACATGATGCTGAGTAGTATTCCGGGAAGTATGCCGGCCACAAATAATGATGAAATAGGAGTCTCAGTTATAATGCCGTATATTATGAATGCTATACTGGGGGGGATAAGAAAGGCTAGGGTGGACGCAGAAGCAATAGAGCCGGTAGCCAACTGGTCGTCATATCCGAGCCTTCTCATCTCGGGCAGAGCTACTCTACCAAAGATAGCTATTCCGGCCATGGCATCGCCAGTGACAGCGGCAAAGGCAGCACCGGATAGAATGGTAGCTGTCGCCAACCCCCCTCTGAACTGCCCCACCGATTTGCTAGCGGTGTCATAAAGCTCCGCTCCGATCCCTGAATTGCCGATGATTGTACCCATAAGTAGAAACAGTGGAATTGTCGATATAGGATAATAAGCAACCTTCAAAAATGGGATGGTGGCTACTGCCGAAAACGCCCCTTCAGGACCTAAAATGAAAACAATGCCGAGAAAGCCAACCAGAGCCATGGCCAGGCCGATCCACATCCGGGCAAGTATAAGAATGACCAGAACAACTATGCCAAGAATACCGAGAATCTCGGGGCTCATCCTTTAACTGCCTTAACTAGATGCTGAATCAGGTGCCCCACCATGACCAGACACAACATGATAAAACCCGCCACTATTACCCAGTAAAATGGAAAATGAGGGACACTGTGAATGAAGGTTATCAAACCACGCTCCTGCACAACCATAGCTTTCAGAATCGTTTGCCAGACAACAATAATGCATACACCTAGCCCGGCAAGATAGGTAATACTGTCAACGATTGCCTGCACCCTTGGTGAGAAACGCTCCACCACCACGCCCACGCTTATGTGCGCCCCTTTCACGGCACACCAGGCGAGGGCAAGAAAAACTACGCACACCATCGCGAGTTCAGTGAGTTCCTTAGTACCGGCTATGGGGTGATTAAAAAAATAACGGCCGACTACATTTGATACTAAGACCATCGTCATTACGGCAAGCGCACCTGTGCTTATTAAGGCTGCCCCCCAGCTTGCGGAGTTGACGATTTTCTGTAGCTTCTTCACTATACTTCGAGTATGGTCAAGTTTCCTTCATCCTGAAACCGGACTTGCCATCTTCCGGGTCCAGTCTGGAACTTTCGTAAGAGCTGACTTCTTGTCAGACTGTAGCTTGCGGTAGATACTGTATCATAGCCCTCCCTACATCGTCAATCGGTTGTACTCGTTCAGGTGATTAGTGACACTTTCTCCTTTCTCTGATTTTGTTGATGGTGCTCCAGGAATTCCTGTGGAGTAAGATATCCCAATGCCTGAT
>Ga0315539_1000179_pt1 | contig 49452 bp, 43 predicted proteins | sample SalMarSW160150MG_FD_203097 | JGI IMG/M metagenome (GOLD analysis project Ga0315539, IMG submission 203097) | Salt marsh sediment microbial communities from the Plum Island Ecosystem LTER, Massachusetts, United States - Salt Marsh Sediment SW1601-150 ...
TATCAGTATTATAATATAAATACTGATACATTGTCAAGAAAAATATTAAAAAAAGAGAAATATTTTTTCGATGGTATGAAAAACCTTAATTTATAATATCTTCAGGAACTTTCGATTTATCTGGGAATAAATCACCAAGAAAAACAGGTGGAATTTTGACTATCTCAACAGATAAGTTTGGCTGCTTCTTAGAAACAATTTGCCATGGTGTTTGATTTTCTTTGTATGTATTGGGACGGACCAGATTAAAGAACAATATGTATTCTGTTCCGTTATCAGTCTGTCGAACCGTGCGTGATAAATCAGCACCATGGCGTAAGAGCCTCTTATTTAAGTAGTCAGCAAATAATGTTGCATACGTAAGAGAACGCTCATCAGCAAACCCCATATATAACATACCTGATGTTACATCCCTCGCTGTGTATTGCATTTGAGGTAATCCGTTCTTTTTCATCGGTATATAATATTTAGGTATATCATTCAGATACTTCGTATCCTCATCAATTTGCTCAAGGAATTTCCACGAAGTGTGATTTTGTAAAGAATACTCTTGTTAAATAAGGTTACTCGTAGTTAATATTCTTGTGGGGAGTGGTTGGAATATACAAACCGGTATTTTCTCTGTGTTCTCTGTGGTTGGTACTTTTTGCGGGAAAGATGATTCAGCAGAAAAAGTTTGACTTTCACAAAAATATTTGTTAAAACGCAAGGATGAAAAAAGCAAACACATCTGTCTTAGCTAAAAGTGTCAAAAACAAGGGTAGTAAAATAAGGTGCATTCAAGAGTTCCTGTGCCATAAAAGCTCAAAGACCACAGAGATAGATATACACAGATGTGAGCAGAAAGAATTTAGGTTTAATAACAAGTCCATTAAATAGTATGGGGGAAGGAGGTGAAATTGATAAAGAAAGACAAATAACCTTACCCCACCTTTGAAAACAAAGTATTTAAAGGGCGAAATTATATGCTATTAAAAGGAGGTAAAAAATATGAGTAAAATAATTAAAGTTACGGATTCAAATTTTGAAGAAGAGGTTCTGAACTCAGACCTACCCACAGAAGTAGATTTTTGGGCGCCCTGGTGCGGACCTGTAAAATGGTGATACCAATATATGAAAAATTATCAGAGGAATACGCGGGAAGATTTAAGTTTTGCATGATTGATGTGGATGAGAACAAGAACATGGCTATGAAATATCAGATTATGAGCATACCTATGCAGAAGTTCTTCAGTGCTGGTGAGAATGTTGATGAAATTTTAGGTGCGGTCCCGGAGGATGTGATTCGTGGAAAAGTTGAAAATATTCTTAAGAGATTTCCAAGTGATGAAAAAGGAAGGCTAAAGACGATTTTATACTCCTGGGTTGAACATAACAAACAGGATGCCGAGAAATTTAGTAAATGGAAAGAGAAGGTTGAGAATATGCAGGATGAGCCGGTTTATGGTAGCATAGCTCTGGCAGCTCAAGAGGTCGAAAAGGCAAATGAAAGGTTATCACAACTTCTGATAGAATTGGAAGGATAAACATGGATTAATTTGTGAACAGCGTACATGAACCGATAACTAAATCGGGAGTAGAAGTTGAAGTGCGCACAACGGTTATGAGTCAACAGGAGCGAGAGGCATTTCTGACGATGGAACAGGAAGGTTGGAAAACTATTTCGTAGTTTCAAGAGGTTAATAAAATGAATGCCCCAGAGAAAACGATTTATGATAAAATAGAGAATAGGCTTTACAAACAGATAACAAAACGAGTTGAGTATGCTGAATCTATCTTAGATGTCGGCTGTGGACATTGCAAATTAGTTAATATATTGGCAAAGAAGACAGAGAGTAAAATTGTTGGGGTGGATATTGATGGATGGAAATTTGCTGATGGACTGAAAGAAGCTGTAAAATTAGGAGTCTTAGACAATATCGAATGTATAGAAGTCGATGCACGAAGTCTACCTTCATCCTTTAATGAAAAATTTGATGCAACGGTCTCCATATATGCCTTGCATGAGTATGGAAAACCACTTAAAGTCTTGCGAGAAGTGAATAAGGCGTTAAAGCCCGATGGTAAAATCCTAATTATAGATTTTATCAAAGGCTCAACCGCAGAAAAATTATGGTTTGAGAGATACTATACCCCAAAGCAGATCAAAAGTTTATTGAAAAAAGCATGATTTAGGGATATAGAAACAGAGTTTCCAGAGGGTAAAGAATTGGTGTTGTATGAAGGAAGAAAAATTAAGGGCATAGAATCGGAATAGAAAACGAGATTTCGGTAAAGTTTGGAACTGCGAAAAGTTTGAAGGGAATGAATAAAAAACCATCACGATGAAAGAGACAAAAAACAAATATGACAATAAAAACTTTGGCGGGGTTAGGAACTCTGCGGTTGCTTCGCAACCTTGCCCTTCGGGACATTGCTCCATATGGTCGCAACGTCGAATAGGACGAAACTGTTGGCTGAAGGGCAGTTGATACAAAGAGGGTACAAACCCTGAGAAGACTTATATATAAAAAGAGTTAGCAAAAAAGATTCTTTCTGTATCACATATTATTCGAGCAAATATGTCGAACATTAAAGATACTTATTCCATAATATCTTTTGGGCGGGTAAATGTGACTTAATTAATTCGCTAAACCCTATTACATTATATTCTTCTTGAAAATTATTTTTCTTTTCCTCATCAAAAACTACTAAATTTATGTTATGTTTTTTCATTTCCTGAATCTTCCCTTTACCTATATTTTCTTCCTGCGTTACTATATAGATCTTCCCCGGATTGAGAGAAGCCAATTCTCCTATCACCTGACGCCACCTTTCTCTAAGTGTTCGTTTTACTGAAATAACTAGACATACAGTCCTATTTTTTCTAAAAACCTCTTCACTGGGAAAAAGATAATCAACCTTTCCGTTTAGTGCGGTTTGTGTATCATAAGGATAATCTAATTTGCCAAATAAAAATTTCAAATGATTTTCAAAACTACCGCCAGCTCTTGTTTTCCTTGATTGACTAATGCTTAGAAATAAACTCCAGAAATCTTCATAATGACGCTTAAAAAATCTACAAAAAGAGTTTTTAGAATCTCCCGGAGGCAATTTCATTATCTTCCTATCCAATGCTTCTTTGACAATCTTGATACTACATTTTTTCTCAAATTCTTTATATAATTCAAATTCAATATCCAATAATTTCCGTAAATAAAGATTAAACTTTTTTTTAGCATTTTTTATTGCTAATTTTTTCTGAGCCAACTCGGCTAATTTTTCTCCTGATGGCATAAACTTCCTTCTTATTTCTTTTTGAAATTCTGAAAAAGTTTTATTCATATCTTTATTTCCTTTCTAATATTACCATATATTCTTCAAGCATTGTATTAACGGTGTTTCCAGCGATATTGGTTGGGCTATTTTTATTTGGCATTCTTTTATTGGGTATTTCCCTAATTATTGTTTTATGGTGCATAAAATTATCTTTACATAATTCCACAATAATTTCATCAGTAGGTATCTGAATATTTTTTACAGTTCTATTTCCAACAACCATACACATAAATCCTTTTGGTTTTACGACCCGACCGAAATCTTTCAAATAAAGATTCAGGTCGTAAAAAAAAGCAAATACTTCATCTGCTCTTTTTTTATCTCTGAATGAAATATTTTCTAAAGTAGAAAATAATAATTCTGAGTATATATCATATACAGTATTTTTAATAATCTTTCCGCCTAAGCTTTCTCTATCCACATTTATTTTATCCAGTTCTAACCACTCTAACGAAAATCTTGAAAATTGTCCATAAGCCACTGTTGTTTTGCTGTCACCATAAGGGGGAGAAGTAACAATTAGATCAATTTCTCCGTCCTTGATTTCCTTAATATTTCTAACAATCTTAAACCAATGCCTCTTAGAAATGTTCCCTTTCATGGAATTTAATTTGTAAATATTTCCCAACGATTTTTTATAAAAGAATTCTTTAACATTCGGATTATGTTTTCTTAAATCTTCTTCTGCATATCTATGTAATTTGAATCCGTTTCTGCAGTTTGACACATTTCTAATGGTCTCACTAAAAGAGATTTTGAAAAAATCTTGTATTTCGTTATCTTTTATTCCCCAGATTGCCTTTCTTATTTTCCCCAGTTCCTCTATCACAGAAGGTTTGAACCATAAACTTATATTTTTAATTTCAGGTATAGCAGGTTTTGGATGTTTTGCTCTTTTTAGTATGTTTTCAAGTTCATTACGCAAGATTAGCGGTTCTATTGACTTAAGCTTTACTTTGGTGATTAATTCAGCCAATGGGTTAATGTCAATCCCATAAGAAAATCTTTTTTTCATATTGGCTTCTACAAGGGTAGTGCCTGAGCCCATAAACGGGTCTAAAACAATATTGTTTTCCTCACTATAATTCTCAATAAAATAATCAGCAATCGGATAAGCCATCACAGCTGGGTAAATATGTAAACCATGAATGCCGTCTGTTTGTCTAATATGTTTGAAATCAAAAGAGGGATCCTTATATCTTTTTTTTGTTTTATCTATTTCCACTTCTTCCTGTGTATAGGTATAAAAATCAAACAATCCTATTTGTTTATATCCACTTTTAAAGTAATCTATAATTTTATTTTGGTTATAATTATTTAGGAAACTAAAATATCCTTGTTTAGATATTATTATATGGTCTATTATCTTAATCCCAGATATCTCCTCGGATTTAATCAGTTTTTCTGTAATTTCTATATCTTCCGGGGTTGGCTGAGAGTTACCCACAGGGTGATTATGAACTAAAATAATTGCAGTAGCGTTATTCAAATATGCTGGAGCAAATATTTCTCGAGGGTGCACTAAATTTGAATCAACTGTCCCTATCGCTATAACTTCTTTTTTTATCAACTGATTCAATGAATCCAAATATAAAACGATTAAATGCTCTTTCTTTTTATTAATCCAATCTTTACATATGTCAAAGACATCGTCAGCGGTTTTTATAGTAATTTTGCTCTTATCTATTAAAATAAACCGCTTGGCTAATTCAAAGGCAGAAACAATTTGTACCGCTTTAACTTTTCCAATCCCTTTTATTTTCGTTAAGTCTTCAATTTTTGCATCTATTAGTTTTTTGCCAAATTTTTTTAGCAGACTTGCGGAAACTTTTTTGACATTCCGTCCTCGAATACCACTCCCTAATAAAATGGATAACAGTTCTGTGTTTGTTAAAGCATCAATGCTATTTATTTCCAATTTTTCTCTGGGACGCTCAACTTTTGGTAAATCTTTAATTTTTATATTTTGAATATTTGCCATTTTTCGATATCTACTTTTTAAAATCGCCACACAGTCTAATTTTGAAAACAGGAATTTCCTTATCTTTTACCATTCTATATATAGTTCGCTCATTTACTTTTAAATAATTCTTTACTTCCTTAATTCTTAAAATGTCGCTATCGATAACGATATTTTTTATAAATTAATTCATTGAACTTTATTTTAGTCTAATATTTTCCAAAAGTCAAGAAAAAAGCCAAGGCCTTTACCTTCATATCTTATACGATATCCTAAATTTGTTCCCCTCACTTCAAAAATCTGGAAATCTATATGAAGGCAGCTTTATTTCAACTTTACTCAAGATAGACCTTATCTAATTACTCACAATAACAGCTTAAAGGTGAAATAATGTTACAGGTGTGCGCTTGCTTTCAAGAGATAATTTCGTACATAATCCGCAATGCCTTCTTCCAATCTATTTATCCGTTCCGAGTATCCTGAAGTTCTGAGCTTTGTGATATCCGCCTGGGTATAACTCTGATACTGCTGCCTTAAATTCTCCGGCATTTCAATATATTCAATGCCTGGTTTCTTATCCATCGAATGAAAAACAGCAATAGCAAGGTTATTAAAACTGCGAGCAATCCCCGTTCCAATATTGATTATTCCATTCGCCTTCGGATTATCATAAATAAACAGCGTCATCTTCACGACATCTTTCACATATATAAAGTCTCTTGCCTGCTCACCATCACCGTAATCGGAATTGTTGGACTTGAACAGTTTGACCTTTCCGCTTTCCTGTATCTGTTCAAATGACTTAAGGACCATACTTCTCATATTTCCTTTGTGGTACTCGTTGGGTCCAAACACATTGAAATATTTAAGCCCTGCAATTTCATCCAGATAGCCATTCTCAAGTGCCCACAAATCAAAACAATGTTTGCTCCTTCCATATAAATTGAGCGGTTTCAGATATTTCAATTTCGACTGGTCATCTGAAAACCCGTTATTACCCATCCCATAAGTAGCAGCACTCGATGCATAAACAAATCTCTTCTTATTTCTTACAGCCCATAATGCAAGCTTTTTTGTATATTCACAATTATTGTCCATAAGATAATCCTCATCCCGTTCGGTCGTATCGCTGCACGCACCAAGATGAATAATCCCTCCTATTCTCTTGTCAAAAATACTCTCCTCGAGTTTTTCAATAAAGGAACCCTTATTAAGATAATCAGAATATCTGAGGTTTGCAAGGTTTTTATAGGTATCTACCTGCTTCTGTTCGTCAACCACCAGAATATTCTCGAAACCTCTTTTATTCAGCATCCATACCACAGCACTACCGATGAATCCCCCCCCACCAGTTAAAACTATCATATCTATTTCTCTCTTCCTTCTTTTCGCACATTAAATCTTAGATTTTCCATATCTTTTTCTTTACTAACTCAATAACTGATTTTCACTTTATAACATAACTACCCTCAGATTTCACTTTTAACTTTTTACTTGTCTTTTTCCCCGTCACTCCCTTACTCCGATACTCCGTTTCTCTTACATCCTACATCCTACACCCCGTGTAATCTTCCGCAGATTTCACTTTATCCTTTATCCTCGTAACATACTGTCCACAATTACTACCTATTTTATTTTCTTCAAGTTCTCCTATACTCAAAATAACTTCAAAACCTTTTTTTTCAAAATCCCTAACAAGACATCGAGCAACATCATCATCCAGTCTAAAAAGAGATTTTAGACCATTCTCCGTTACGCTTCTGGTGGGATTAAGAGGTGTGATTTTTACGATAAAAACATCCGGGTTAAAATATCCAGAAACAGTACCGCTGTCGATAGGAAAACCCTCTGTTGCAGCAAAATTCAGTGCAATCTTTCTGTCCCCATCTTTGTAGAATCTTTCACCATAATCAGCAATCTCATCGAAACTCCATTTTCCTACTGGTATAAGAAAATCCCTTTTTGCACAATCGGTCGTATGTAGCGAAAACTGCAGTTGAAAATGCCCTGATGTATAAAACCTATTTTTTATCTCAATCAATTCTTCGAAAAAATCGCCAGTCTCGGCAGGTGCAATACTGGAAATGCAAGGCATTAAGCCAGGTGCATCATATATGTCAGGTAATCTCTTAAGAACCTTAAGCACTTCTCTGTTGAAAGCAGGCTCCCCCATTCTCGCAAACTGCACCTTGAATTTATGAATAGGCACCTTTCTATCGCGAAATCGCTTTGTAACCAGGTAGTCAATTTGCTCAAGAATTTCTTCCTCGCTGACTTTTCCTCTGTAGTCTCCTGAAGCATCGCAAATTTTACACTTTACAGGACAGCCAAACAAAGTCGAGACAATTAAAACCCATTTTCTTTCCCTGGGAATCGGAGGCTGTAACGATTCCACGAATTCAACATACTTGCCATTATTCATCTCAGCAAGGTAAACCAATGCAATTTCCTCTTTCCCAAAACTCTCAATAACTCTCATAATTTATCTCACTTTTCCAGTAACCGCTAACCCGCCACTCATCTTCGCTCTTCCCTTAAATATCTCCATTGCAATCCGAATCCCATCTCCTACAGCAATTCCCACCTGTCTGTATTCACCCTCTACGACATCACCAATGAAATAGATATTCTTTGTACGCTTTCCAATTTCATAGGCTGACTTCAGATCTTGAGAAAGAAAACCAACGTTTGCTATCCTGCCAATGGCTGCAACCACAATGTCAGTTAGAATACTTATATCATTGGCACAGGAACAATGCAAGACCAATTTATCACCTTGCTTGAAAAGGTTTTTTACTTCACAGCCTGTTGAAATTCGAATATTGCTTTGTCCTTTTACCTTTTCCAGTAAAGCAAGAACACAGGATACATTTTTTTTTCTACATAACACCAACACTTCGTTATTTCTTGACAAGGTTAAGGCATAATCCAAAGCGGCATCCCCTCCCCCGATTATGCATATATCCTTGTTTTCTATTGATTTCAGTTTCAATACGTCATAAAAAATGCAGTTCGACTTCAAACCTGTATCTATTCTAAGCTTTCTGGGAACAGTTCCTGAGGCAACAACAACAGTTTTAGCGTTTATTGTTTTCTTATCAGTCCGTATAATGAAATTTTTTTCCGAAAAGTCCAATTTTTCTGCTTTCATAATGAGAACTTCCACCCCGAATCTTCTTAATTGTTTTTCAAATAGGCATGCAAGCTCACTTCCACTAATTCCCTTGGGAAACCCGGGATAGTTTTCTACCATATTTGCGTTCAGCACAAGTCCACCCACACTATTTCCCTCCAGAAGAAGAGGCTCGAATCCATATCGCTTCAACTGAATTGCGCAGGAAATACCCGCAGGTCCAGCCCCAATAATTACCACCTCTCGTTTTATCATACGATTACTAACTATCCTAAAAAGCCCCTTTTGTCAACAGGTTTCTCAATCCAGCTTACTAATTCAATCGAGTATCGAACTAACCTTTCAAAATACTGTTGACATACACTTCCTTTTGATGTATAAATGATGAAAAAGGAGGTAGAATGGTTGAGACTCTTAACGCAATGGCACAGACTGGAGGACAAAGTCAAACAAATCCTTTGACTACCGTCATTTTTATAGTAATGATTATTGCAATCCTTTACTTTCTCCTGTTTATGCCACAGAGAAAACAAGAGCAAAAGAGGAAACAGATGATTGCAACTCTCACTAAAGGTGATGAAGTCGTCACTTCGGGCGGAATACATGGAACAATCTCAAGGATAAAGGAAGATACCATTATTGTCAAAATATCAGAGAAAACCGAAATCGCTGTCGAAAAAAACTCCGTATCAAGGGTAAAAGAAAGAAAATGAGAATTGTGTACTGGGGAAGCTCGCATTCCTCAGCAGAAATTCTAACCTATCTGGTCGCTAACAACTTTCATGTTGCTCTTGTTGTCACTCAGCCTGACAGGCAAAAAGGAAGAGGCAAAAAAGTACTGCCCACACCTGTGAAACAAGTTGCTATACAAAAAAATATAGAAGTTGTATCTCCGGAAAACCCAAATCAACAAAGCACAATCAAGAAAATCTCTAATTACAAACCCGACCTTTTCTTCCTTTGTGCTTATGCAAAACTTCTTGGTAAAGAATTACTGGAAATTCCACCACAGGGTTCTGTTAACCTTCATTTTTCCCTGTTACCAGAACTCCGCGGTGCCGCACCAATCCAAAGAGCAATAGTAAAAGGATTCAAAAAAACTGGTATTACAACCTTCTTTATGAACGAATCCCTTGATAAGGGTGAAATTATACTGCAGGAACAAACAGAGATTCAAGAATTCGAAACGTTCGGTGAACTGGAGAAAAGACTTACTAACACAGGTAAAATGATAGCAAAACGGACAATCGAAGGAATTATCGAAGGAAATCTCAAAACAACGAAGCAGGATAATGCAAAAAAATCTTATGCAAAAAAAATTCAAAAAGAAGAAAGAATTGTTGACTGGAACCAACCTGCCATAGAGATTGTGAGGAAAATAAACGGCTTTTCTCCATCGCCGGGTACTTATACGTTTTTCAGAGAAAAAAGAATAATGCTTATAAAGGCAAAAACAGGAACAGTGGCACAGGGAAGTGCAGGAACACTCTTTGCTGGAAAACAACTTCAAGTTCTTGCAGGTGATGGAAAAACTGTACTCATAGAGAAACTAAAACCTGAAGGGAAAAAAGCAATAAATGCTAAAGATTTCGTTAATGGTTTTAGGATTGAAGACGGTGATACCTTTACTTGAGAGCTGTTTTGAAAAAAATAAGTTTACCTTATGTTTACAGCTCTATTTTTCAACTCAAAAAAACTTACAAGACTTATTTGCATTGATTTTTCAAAGTATCAAGAAATGTCCTCCTCAAAATTCACAATGAGTAACCCGGAATATGGCAGATTTGACTGGATCTACGACGAGGATGTCTGCCCAGATACGACAATCAAAGAAGACGATTTGGGTAAAACCGATGAAGGCATTTCTCTGCTTTCAAGAAGTCTCTCTCAAACACAGCTTGAATCTGTGAAGAAGGGACAGATAAGTTGATTCTGCAAAAAATAATATCCGGTAGCGGTATGATTCTTGCAGGTATTCTTTTCCTATTTATTTTCAAAATCAGGAAGAGCATTGCATTCAAGTATATTCTTTATGGTGGAATTGTATGGGCAGGAACGATAGCGTTGAAGTTTACCTGTGCATTATTGTTAAACAAACACATTTACGGTTTTCTGTATTCCGCCTTGCCAGCTAAGGTTGCAGATCCACTATTCTGGGTTTATGTTGGACTTCTAACCGGAATCTTTGAATGCGGAGGTATATATTTGGTAATCAAATTGACGAAACTTAAGAATATATCGAAATGGGAATCCTATGCATTTGGATACGGATTCGGTTCAACAGAAGCAATCCTGATTGGACTTGCCCAGCTTCTTTCGATTATCGCCATATTTACAGGTCAGATTCCAGTTATGCAAATCGACTGGTTGGTAATCCCTGCTCCAATAGTGGAAAGGGTTATGGCTATTTTCCTCCATCTATTCACAACATTACTGATTATTTACGGAATTAAGGAGAATAAACCTTCCCTTTTCTGGATTTCCCTTCTTTATAAGTCACTGGTAGATGCAATTGCAGCCTGGGCACAACTCTCCTTTGGAATAACTTCTACTTCACATATATGGTTGGTAGAAGGAATATTCTTCATAGTCACATCTTTTTCCATCGTTGGCTCAATACTATTTTGCCGGAGAGGAGAAACCCAGAATCTGGCAGAGGGCAACAATGCCAGCAGTTTCAGTTCTTAGTCTCGTCACCCCAAGGCTAATGGGCACAAAACCTTGCTCAATAGCTTTATCAAATTCTTCTCTTTCGAAACCACCTTCGGGACCCACAAGAACAAGTACTTTTTTTGCGCTTTTACCACGCATATTTTCCTCGATACTGCTTGCATACTCTTTCTCATAGGCAATGAATTTTAACGAAAATCCCAACCTTTTTGATACGAAATCTTCAAAGTCCAGGGGTTTCCTAAACTCTGGTAAAATAGACCTTTTAGACTGCTTGACAGCAGAGATTGCTATTTTCTTCCATCTTCTAATCTTAGCCACTTCAGGAATCACAACACTCCTTTTAGTTATAACAGGTATAATCTCCCTCACTCCGATTTCGGTTGCTTTTTCAACAAACCAATCCATTCTTTTTGCTCTTGGTGATGCTATAGCTATGCTTACGTAAACTGACCTCTCATTTGTATTCCTGGTTATTTTAGAAGTTTCTGCCTTTATGTAATGACTTCGAAATTTCGAAATAACACAATGATATTCCTCTCCGTCGCCTGTAATCACAACTATCCTATCACCTACTTTGGAACGTAATACGTTCTTAAGGTGCTTAAATTCACTACCCTTAATAGTTACAATATTATTTTTGATATCTTTCTTATTTGCAAAAAAATAATCCATGGAAAAGCTATTTCGGACTCACAGACTTATGTATTTCTGGGTTTGTCGGCAGCTATCTTTTCGAGACGTTTGAGTAACTCTTTTTCTTCGGCACTAATCCTCTTTGGAGTCCATACTTTAATCTCTACATACTCATCGCCTTTCCCACCAAAATTTATATGGGGTAAGCCTTGCCCTTTCAACCTGAAAAGTTTACCCGACTCTGTTCCTCGTGGAATTGCCAAAAAAACCTTCCCATTCAAGGTTGGAACTTCGATTTTTCCGCCAAGAACAGCAACTGTGTAAGAAATAAAGGTTCTTAGCACAATATCGGAACCATGTCTTTCGAATTTCGGATGTTTTTTTTCCTCTATAACAACATTTATATTTCCCTTAGGTCCATTGTTAGGACCTGCGTGTCCTTCGTCCCTTAAGGGTATATAGTTACCCTCGCTGATACCTGCTGGAATTCTAACACTGATTATCGAAGTTTTCTTAATCCTCCCTGTTCCGCTGCACTTTCTGCAGGGATCCTTCACTATCTTTCCTGTTCCTCCGCAGCGATTACAGGTCGAAATTGTTTGCACCATACCCCCCAAAAGTCCCCTTGAAGTTCTTGCGACCTGTCCACTTCCCTTACACTCAGGACAGGTTACCAATCCACTTCCCGTCTTTGCACCCGAACCTCCACAGGAATCACACTTTTCATATCTTTTTACTTTTATCTTTTTAGTTACACCCTTTGCAATCTCTTCGAGTGATAGTCTCATATTTACTCTTATATCCCCACCTTTTATGGCACGACTTCCCTCCCTCTGTCTAAATCCTCCTCTTGCTCCCCCGGTAAAGAGATCAAAAATATTTCCACCACCAAACCCACCACCTCCAAAAAGACCCTCAAGAATATCACTCAAATCCTCGAAATGCGTAAAATCCCTGTTCATGTTGAAACCACCACTTCCGAATGAACCCTTCAGTCCGTCATAACCAAAACGGTCATAGGTGGCTCTCTTGTTCTTATCCATCAGAACTTCATAAGCTTCGCAGACTTCCTTGAACTTCTCTGTAGCCTGTTCTTTGTTGTCCTGATTTGCATCCGGATGATATTTTTTTGCCAGATTCCTGTATGCCTTCTTTATCTCATCATCGCTTGCACTCTTTGAGATACCAAGAATTTTGTAGTAATCCATTTTTACCATAAGTATCTATTCAATAAATGACTTTGTTGATTTTACTGGATTTGTTGACTTAATGCTTCGTTGAATCTATGAAATCATTACTCCAAGGTATTACACCGTTTAGCTCTTTTATTAGTTTTGGTCGTCTGTATCGTTTTGTTCGTTTAAGGTGTTAGTTTCACAGCAAGATATTCGTTTACACTTTTCATTTCTAATCTTTTCCTTTATCCTTACCATTTCTCCGTTTCCCTCATCTCCACTCGCTCTTATCTCTTCCGTCCTTGTCGATCTTATGTCTTATGCCTTTCCTTCCTCCTCACTTATCGTCCTTCTCCTTATCCTCATCATCTATTACTTCATAATCAGCATCTACAGCTTCGGATTTCTCCTGTTTCTCTTCATTGGTCTTTGTTTCCTCTGGTTCGGCTTGCTCTTGCTGACCCTCCGATTTTGTTTTCTGCTGGTCAGTAGTCGCCTGCTGATACATTTTCTCACTTAATGTATAAGATGCCTTTTGAAGCTCCTCCACCTTTCTTTCTATCTCATCCATATTGTTAGTGCTTATAACCTTTTTCAGTTCGTCAACTGCATTTCCAATTTCCTTCTTTTCTTTATCTGACAGTTTCTCACCATATTCTCTTAAACTCTTCTCGGTCGAATAGATAAGAGCATCAGCCTTGTTACGTACTTCGACAAACTCTTTCTTTTTCCTATCTTCTCCCTCGTGTGCTTTCCCTTCTTTTACCATTTCATCGATTTCATCTTCCTTCAAACCACCCGAGGCGGTAATCCTTATTTTTTGTTCTTTCCCTGTTCCCAGATCCTTTGCCGAAACATGAAGAATACCGTCTGCGTCAATATCAAAAGACACTTCAATCTGAGGAACGCCGCGCGGCGCAGGCGGAATACCTACAAGTTCGAATTTGCCCAGAGTTCTGTTGTCAACTGCCATTTTTCTTTCTCCCTGAAGTACATGTATCGTAACGGCAGGTTGGTTGTCCGCAGCAGTGGTAAAAATCTGACTCTTTTTCGTCGGTATTGTTGTATTTCTTTCGATAATTGGTGTCATAACTGCACCCAGCGTTTCTATTCCGAGAGTCAGAGGAGTGACATCCAGAAGCAGAACATCTCTGACCTCACCGCTTAATACTGCTCCCTGGATTGCAGCACCCATTGCAACAACTTCGTCCGGATTTATACCTTTATGAGGCTCCTTGCCGAAATATTTCTTCACTGCTTCCTGAACCAACGGCATCCTCGTCATACCCCCGACAAGAACAACTTCATCGATATCTTTCACATTTATTTTTGCATCCTTAAGAGCCTGCTCAACCGGTCGCTTTGTTCTTTCCACAAGATCATCGATAAGACTTTCCATTTTTGCCCTTGTAATTTTCATATCAAGGTGTTTTGCTCCAGAAGCATCTGCGGTTATAAATGGAAGGTTTATCGATGTTTCGAGTGTCGTCGAAAGTTCTATTTTCGCCTTCTCTGCCGACTCTCTTAACCTCTGCAGTGCTCTCTTGTCGTTTATCAAGTCAATTCCATTATCCTTTTTGAATTCTTCGGCAATCCAATTCACAATTCTCTCGTCGAAATCGTCACCACCAAGATGGGTATCTCCATTCGTCGATTTAACCTCAAAAACACCCTCCCCAATCTCAAGTACGGAAATATCAAAAGTTCCCCCTCCAAGGTCAAAAATGGCAATCTTTTCGTTCTTCTTTTTTTTCTCCAGTCCGTAAGCAAGTGAAGCGGCTGTAGGCTCGTTTATTATTCTCATAACTTCAAGTCCTGCAATCTTACCGGCATCCTTGGTGGCTTTCCTTTGCGAATCATTGAAGTATGCAGGAACAGTTATTACTGCCTTTGTTACTTCCGACCCCAAATATTGTTCCGCAGCTTTCTTAAGATACCTTAAAACCATTGCAGAAATCTCTGGTGGAGAATATTGTTTATCACCCATTTCAACCCTCACATCTCCATCACTGGACTCAATAACTTCGTATGATACCTTTTTAAGTTCTTCTTTAACCTCATTGTATCTTCTACCCATGAATCTTTTTATGGAAAATATCGTATTGTCAGGATTGGTAACTTGCTGTCTTTTTGCTATAATACCAACAACTCTTTCTCCATCATCCTTGATAGCTACAACAGAAGGTGTTGTTCTTCCCCCGTCAGGATTTGGAACAACGACTGGTTCCCCACCCTCCACAATAGCCACGCATGAATTTGTGGTTCCTAAATCAATCCCTATTACTTTGTCTTTTACTGCCATTTTCCTCACTCTCCTTTTCTTCTCCTTGTTTTGAAACAGTAACTTTTGCAGGTCTCAGCACTTTTTCACCCAAGAGATAGCCCTTTTCTAATTCTTCAATTATGGTAGAAGGTTCATGCTCCTTGCTTTCTATAGCAACCAGAGCATCGTGTCTGTAAGGGTCAAATTTGTGCCCGACGCTATCAAACGCTTTCAGTCCTTCCTTCTCCAGTAGTTCTTTGAGTTGTCTGAAAATCAACTTAACTCCATCCATTATATCCTTCACACTGTCTGAATTTACATTTGCATCGATTGCTCTTTCGAAATTGTCAACGACTGGTAATATAGAGAGAATAAGCTTTTCCGTTGCATACTTCCTTATTTCTTCCTTTTCTCTGGTAGCCCGTTTCCTCTGATTGTCAAGTTCGGCAAGAGACCTTAAATACTTGTCTTTATAGTTTGCAACTTCCTCAAGAGCTTCCTTTAATTCTACATTAAGTCTTTCAATCCTATCAAAATGCTCCGTTTGTTTCTCGGTACTATCTTCCTGTTTGTCTTTTTCTTTCTCTACATTCTTTTCCGCTACTTTCTCTTTTTCGATATTCTCCTTTTCTTCACTAATTTCCTTATCCTCAGTGTTCAATCTTCCTCCCTAATTTCAATCTTTTCTGTGAATATAATAGCAAAATGATGATTTGTCAAGGCTGTTTTTAATAAAAAAACGATATCCAAAACACTCTGTTCGGTCTTAAATCCCCTACTTCGTTACAGCTTGTATCTAAGAACCGTTAATCTCTTTCTAAGTATATCCTTTCTTTCTTTTGCTGTATATTATGTCTTTTATTCTGGACACAATGTGCCTGATCGATATGGTCAAAAGTCTAATGTCCTCGACACGAGGCAGCAAAAAGACCACAAAGAAATTTTCCTCCACTCTCTCGATATACAATAAGACATAATCATATGTAAGAATAATTTCTTTGACATTCGTTTTTTGATTCTGCGAGAAGTTTGATAAGTAGCTTAAAAAATCGTTAACATTCTTCTCACTCAATCTTGTTTCTTTTTTTAGAATGATGTGACTAAAAATGCCACCCTCAATAATTCCGCAAAAAAGAAGATTCGGAAGACTTTCGATTATCTGCCATAGTTGTTTTTTTTCCTTCTCCACCTCAATAATATCTATAGTTAGAAAACCCTTTTTGAGCTTCATAATTCTCTCCATAGCCTCTTTACCCTTTATGTCATCGTACCGCGCTCTCTGAAATCTTCCATTTCTGTATGAAAAAGAAGCATAATGTTTCCCGGAAATAATTATGAAACTCCCGCTCAGGGCTCTTCTTTCAACCTGAGCAATTCTCTCCTCAAGATTTATGTTACCTAAATCTACAGTGACTTTCATCTAATATACAAAATTAAGGATTCTCCGCCATCTTATTTTTTCCCATATTTTGTAGAACGGAACCTCCTTTTTCCATGACCAATAAAGCACTAACGGTTTCCCGATAATGTATCCTTCATCAAGTGGACCCCAGAACCTCGAATCATCCGAATTATCCCTGTTGTCTCCCATCATAAAAACCTTATCCTCCGGTATAACAACGGGACCAAAATTATCCCTGCAGTAACCTGAAACACGGCGAAACTCCCCCCTCTCCCAATTTTTCTGATAGGTCTGCTGATCAACGTTTGGTAATGCCGGAAATTCCCTGGGGTCTATGTGCAGAACATAAGGCTCATATGGATTCTTACCATTCACATAAAATTTTTTATTTCTCATTTCAACTGTATCGCCTGCAATGGCAACACATCTTTTGACAAAGTATTTCTTTGTATAAGGATAAATAAAAATGATTATCTCTCCTCTTTCGGGTTTTCTGTATTTAAAAACATTTTTCTTCGAGAAAGGTATATGTACTCCAAAAACCAACTTGTTGACCAACAAAAAATCTCCAATCAAAAGCGTATCTTCCATTGAACCGGAAGGAATTTTAAACGCCTGGATAAAAAATGTTCTTATAATCATTGCAATAATGAATGCCCAGACTATGGATTCAATCCATTCTCTTATTTTACCTTTCTTTTTCATCTACCCGCCTTTCAACATAATCTTAGCCAACTTCTCCACTTCAAATTCTCTTAATTCCCACCGCACTCAGTCCAAAAACTCATTCCCTTCTATCACATTTCTGCGTTTTTGTCAATTCCAATAATTATGCTGCAAATCCCTTCCGGAATTTGCTATTCCATTGTTCTCCTCACCTACTAAACAAAGCTATATTTCGCCTAAAGAAAACTTGCTTTTTGGCGAATGAGCTTTCCTAAATATTTTCGAACCTTTCTTAGTGCAATCCCTCGATGGCTTATTCTGTTTTTCTCCGTCATAGTTAGCTCAGCAAGTGTCTTTCCATAGTTGGGAACAAAAAATATTGGATCGTACCCAAAACCAGATTTGCCTTTTGCTTTCTCTAATATTTCTCCGCAGATGATACCTTCGAAACTTTCAACTACACAATTCGGAAAAAAAAGAACGATTACACATCTAAATTGTGCTTTCCTTTTGTTTCTGGGGACACCTGATAGCAACTTTAGGAGTTTTCTGTTATTATCCTCGTATGTTGCGTGCTCACCCGAAAACCTGGATGAAAAAATTCCTGGCAAACCATCGAGAAAATCAACCTCTAAACCAGAATCATCGGATAAAGTGAGTTTTTTAAACAAGTTTCCAGTTTCTTCTGCTTTCTTTAACGCATTTTCATAGAGGGACTTTCCACTTTCAACAACAGTAGGAAAGCCCCTCATTTCTTTGAATGTAAGAATTCTTAAATTCAACTCACCGAGAAATTTCTTTATCTCGGAAATTTTGTTCTCATTTCGCGTTGCAAGCAAAAGCTCTGTCAAATCGTCAAGGTGTTTTTGCGGTTTCCACAGTAAAAGCGTCAGCGAAATATTGAGTTATATAGGACTTATAATTGTCCGCTTCCGCTTTCGTAGCAAAATCCCCGACTCTAACCTTATAGTATGGTGCTATGTATTCTACATAAACAGCCTTATCGAAGTAAGAAACTGCTCTTGCCTTTCTCTTGTTTGCTCCAGAAACTCCGTAAAATGCCCCAACTTGAATTCTGTATACGGTTGTTGGCTCAGGTGGCGGCAGTGGTTCAGTATATGTTGTTTCTGCCATTACACTTGTCGTTTCAGCTACTTCCTCGATCAGAGCACCTTCCTCTTCTTCCTCGATAATAATTGGTTCTTCCTCTACTAACTCACCTGGCGGTGGCTTCTTTGCACAGGAGAAAGCAAGTGTAATAACGATGCAAAGAATTAGAAGAAATGCTAGTTTTTTCATTACCTACCTCCTTTCTCTAAGTATATTTTTTCAGCCCTTTCCTCTTTCTCAGTCTTCGTACTATTTCCTTCACTTCCTGAGTTCTTCCTTTCGGAATCACAAGTGTTGCATCTTTGGTATGAACAATCACAAAATCCGAAACACCAACTGCTGCAATAAGTCCATCATTAGAAATTACTATCGAGTTTTTTGTATCCATCAAAATAGTATCACCTGTTGTTGTATTGCCTTCCCGATCTTTTCCCTTCAATCGTTCAAGTGCATTCCAGGAACCTACATCATCCCACCTAAAAGAAGAGCGGATAACGGCAACATTCGAAACCTTCTCCATTATTGCATAATCAATTGAAATGGACTCTGTTTTTCCATAAATCCGTTTTAAATTTTGCTCCTTTCTTTTCTCTTTATTTTTCTCAACATAAGCTTCCATGTTTTTTGCAAACTCTGGCTGAAATTTATGAAACTCCTGAATTATTCTATCAACTCTCCATACAAAAATACCGCAGTTCCACAAAAACCTTTTTTTCCTGATAAAGTCGTTTGCTTGCTTATGAGTTGGTTTTTCCTTAAATTTCCTTACCATACATACATCTTTCCCTATTTCACTACCACTCTCTATGTATCCATAACCGGTTTCAGGTCTTGTAGGGACAATACCGAATGTTACAACATAGTTCTTTTCTGCAAATTCTGTAGCCTTCTCTACACAATTTAGGAAAGAACTTACGTCTTTGATGATGTGGTCTGCAGGCAATACAATCATAACTGCATCCTTGTCCACCCTCTGAATTGTGAAAGCTGCAAAACCAACTGCGGGAGCAGTATTTTTACCTTCGGGTTCACAGAGATAATTTTCTGCTGGAATTCTAATATTCAGATTTCGAAACTCATTTTCGATTTCCTTATTACCAACTATAAAAAGTCTTTCGGGTGGCACAATGGGAGAAATTCTTTCGATGGTTCTTTCAATCATAGTTTCACCGTCCACAATATTCAGGAGTTGCTTTGGATATGATTTTCTGCTTTTTGGCCAGAATCTTTCACCTTTTCCTCCAGCCAGGATAACTGCGTATAGCACTCTCTATTCTCCTTAGCTTAGCCAACCAAATCCTATAAAACTATTCAAAATAGGCTTCCCTGAGTTTAGCCTGAATGCTTCCAATCATAATCTTGCTTCGAATCAAAACTGGAATCTTCCAAACGTCATCTGTTAGCCAAATAGTCAGACCATCTCTTGAAGCAAAAATCTTTCCTCCCTCTATGACAGGTTGGATTACAAGACAGTCGAATTCACCTGCAGGCGTTTCTATTCTTTCTCTCCTTAATGCCTTAACTTCCAGGTTGTAATTTTTCCCATCCGTATGATTATTTATGAAGTAAGAATTCCCAATCTCAAGATCAAGAGTTCTGGCAAAATAAATAGATGCAATAATATCTTTTGCTCCTTCTTCAATCTCATACTCTACGCTGTCCGAATAAACAGCTTTTCCACTGTCTTGCTTGAATTCAACAATCTGGTCTTTTTTGTACGACCCTTCCATGATATGCTTTTCAAAACGAACGGAATTAAGCTTTACTGTATCTACATACGATTCGTATCGGTCCTCGATTTTATATATCTTCGAGAAGAATGAATTTGTTTTCTCCAATGACACAAGATGAAAGCACGGTATGCCATTTATGTTTGTTATCTTCCTAACTTCCATAATTGAAGTTCCGGCATTTAATGGCCCATATTCTACAGAAAATATCAGTTTCTCACCCTCGTTGAATGGCCTTATATTTCCATATATTAAACCTGTAACAAAAATAGCAAATAAGAAACCCAAAAGTGTTATTCCTGTTTTCATAATAACTCGCTTATCCAACTCTCTTTTAACTATATACAAAAACCATTCGTTTGTCAAGCATTTTCTATAAACACAAAATATATCTCATTACACTTTTTATTCCACAATTTATTTCAATCATAAATCACCTTCCTTCCATATCTTTTTACGTCGAAGGAAATAATTCATTTTTTTATATCATATAATACCTGTTGAAAAAAGTTTAAAACTTTATTTTTATCCAGTTTAATATATTTTAAACTTCACTAACTTTTCTACATTTTGTACTGGATAATGTTATTGTTTAATTTATTAAAAACAATACACTTATATATCTGTTTTCCTTCTCCTTTGTTTTCTAATATTTCTATTATGTAGAAAACACTTGACAAAACTTGAATTAGACTATATAATTTGTCAAATCTCGAAGAAAGGAGGTAAAATATGCCGGTTAAAAAGAAGGGCGGCAAAAAAAAGAAGGTTGCCAAGAAAAAACCAGCTAAGAAGAAAGCCGTGAAGAAAAAGACAACCAAGAAGAAAGTCGTGAAGAAAAAGACAACCAAGAAGAAAGTCGTGAAGAAAAAGACAACCAAGAAAAAAACAACTAAGAAAAAGAAATAGTGGCTTTCCTTTAAACACCTCGCATTCGAGATCAATTTTATATGAGGAGCATTTTTGCTCCTCATATTATTTTAAAAAAAGTCTTATCCTTTTTTCTTACAATCTCTGAATCTTATCTAACAGGGAATTAAAAAGATTTTATTTTCCTTTTGCCGTCCCACAGGGACTCAAACCGTGCTAAAAACACCAATACCGTTTTGAACAAAGTGAGAAATCCCTACCGTTGTGAAGCAACTTTTCTTCCTCTTCCAGTCACCGTAGATTCACTTTTGTATGTTGCGCTTAATCTCTCATCGTGAATAATCAGTGAACTCCGTCATAATTCAGAGTAAATGACCAGTGAGTCGTGTCATTGCGAGTTCCACTTCTTGCCCTGTGTAATATCATTATTCACAAAACATTTTCCTATTACACGGCGCTTGCTCGACTCATGCGAAGCAATCCCATACTTGCCTTTCTCTCAATATGAGATTGCCACGCCTGCCACAGGCAGGCTCGCAATGACGGGGTTTACTGACTATTTACCTCTCATCTACGAAAAGACATAACAATCGAGTACGTTATACCACCAAAAAGAATAAGTGTTCCAACACAAAACATTATCCATGCGGAAATAGGCATCAGACCTCCTTCTTTTTCCCCATACTCAAAGCTACTGAAACGATCAAGAAAATCAGTAGAACCAGCCAACCTCCAAGAAATTCAGCAAGTCTTGGATAACCTCCGTAGGGTTTTAATATTCTCTCCTTGAGTGAATAACCAAGAAGAACCAGCGAAACAAGCGGAACGAAATAACGTATGACGAAGTCCCACCACCTGCCAACACTGATTTCAGAAAGGTCGTTAGCATATATTCTCAACTTGTCAGCACCAAAGATGTATCCAACGAACACTGCTTCAAGCAGTGCTACAATAAAAAGCCCAAAATTATTCATAAAATGATCAAGAATATCAAGCCAGTAAAGACCACCGCTTGTTGTAAAAAGAATTCCCACTGCAAAAGCAAGTGTTGCAACCGTAATATTCGTTGCCTTCTGATTCCATCTGAACTTATCCCGGACGCCCGCTACAATGGACTCCGTTAGTGAAAAGGCGGAATCGATTCCCAAAGTTAGAAGCATCAGGAAGAAAAAAATTCCGAACAGATTCGGAAGAGGCAAGTGGTTGATAATTGTAGGATAGGTAACGAAAGCCAGCTCGGGACCACTTTTCATTACATTTGCAACGGTCGTTCCTGAAACATGAGCATAGTAACCAAGAGTTGAGAAAACGGCAAATCCTGCAACATAAGAAGTTGTGCAATTCGCAAGCCCAATAAGCAATGCATTATTGACTATATCGGACTTCCTTGGTAGAAAACTCGCATATGCAATCATCACTCCAAAACCAACCGTAAGTGTGAAAAATATCTGGCTGTATGCCGCATGCCACACTGCAGGATCTGCAAGTGCCTTGAAATTCGGAGTAAGATAGTACCTAATACCTTCCATTGCACCAGGAAGAGTTACACCTCTGATTACGAAAACTATAAGCATTAACCATGGCAAAGTAACGGTCACATATACAACCTTTCCAACAGTTTTCACACCCTTCCAGGTGGACAAAATAATCCATATCCAACAGACAAAGAGTGCTACCACAAGAAATGCCTGTGGCTTTCCTATTTCAAACACACCTCCTGAAAGGTTTAGCATCTTCGTAAAGAAAAATGTCTTTGTGTCTACCCCCCATGCAAGCGTAAATGAATGCACTAAGTACTTAGCTGCCCAACCCATGATAACCGCATAATAACAAACAATCCCAAATCCCACAAGAAGCGCAAACCATCCCAACCATTCGCTCTTCCTGGATATTTTTCTGAAAGACATCGGTGCCGAGCTTGCCATTCTGTGGCCTATTGCAAACTCGAGTATCAACAGCGGAATACCTGCTGTAAGAAGAGCAACGAAGTATGGAATCAGAAATGCACCACCTCCATATTTATAGCATATATATGGAAATCTCCATATATTGCCCAACCCGATAGCAGAACCAATCGCTGCTAAAACAAAAGCAGTTCGCGAATCCCAATGAGCTCTTTTTGCAATTGCCATACCACCTCCTTTACATTTTTTTCTTTTTTTTTGGTTTATCTAGCCCGTTTGGTTCGTTTGTCATTAGTTATCAGTTATTCGTCATTCGTCATTAGTCAATGGTTATTGGTTATCAGTTATCGGTCATTAGTCAATGGTTATTTACCTTCGGTGTATATTCGCTTTGCTGTCTATTTGCTCTGCGTTATTTGTTGTAAACAATAAATACACTACAAATATACAACTAAATATACTATGAATATACACGCCTCTTCCGCCGTTCAGTTCGTCATTGCGAATATTCTTCTCATATTTCTTATGAAGCAATCTCATTTTCCCAATTTAGGACTTTGTCGGCCTTATGTCTCATGTCTTACATCTGTGGTCTATCCTCTCTTTTTAGGTTTTCAATCCGCATTTCGCAATCCGAAATCCCAAACGCCGTTCCTGTCATTCTGAGTAAGCAAAACTTATTGACTGTGGAAGAATCTCGATGTTTAAACATAGCGTTTGTTTACAATTTATGCGTTCTTGCACTTTTCACTTTTACCTTTTCACTTTTAAGTTTTCCTTTCCCTCTTCTTCAATCTACACCTTTCCATAAACTAAGAACTAATGTAGCTGCACCAACAAGCCAACAGTAGTAAGCAAAAAAATGTAATTTTCCTTTTTTCACAATCTTTAGCAATACGATAAGTGAAATCAATCCAAAAATAAAAGCTGCAATAGCACCTGCTAAGTAAATCCCTATAAGTCCCTCCTGTATGGAAACTGCTGCCTCCTTTGTTTCGATAACCATTGCACCGAGAATTGCAGGAATCACAAGAATAAAAGAAAATTCAGCAGAGTCTTCCCTTGAAATACTACCCCATAAACCCGCCGATATTGTCGCACCGGAACGGGAAATACCGGGGATAATGGCAAATGCTTGAGCAATACCTATCAATGTCGAAGATACTGCATTGTGTTTGCGAAATTTCTTAATCTTTATGAATCTTGTAGAAAATAAAACTACGCCCGTTAACAAAAGCATTACAGATACGAGGACAGGACTTGAAAAGAGCTTTTCGATTTTGCTCTTCAGAAAAATGCCAACTATAGCGGCTGGTATCGACGCCCACAGAAGATAAAAAAACAGCTCTAGATTTTTATCACTTACTATCCAATGTCCACCTTTCATCCTTATGCGAGAAGTGAAAACAGCTTTAATAATCTTTCCAACCCTTCTACTGAAAACGACTAAAATGGCGACAACCGTGGAAAAATGAAGTAACACCTCAAAAAAAATCCCGACTTTCTTGAACCCAAGAAAATGTTCAAGAAGAACCAGGTGCCCGGAGCTTGAAACGGGAATAAATTCCGTTAAACCCTGCACTATTCCAAGAATTATCGATTTTAATATCATCATCTTCATTGTAAACTTTGTTACTATTAACATATCGCTTAACATTTTGCAAGAACAATTTCATTTCTAACAGCGCAAAATAGAAATATCCAATTTTGTGCAAAATGAAAATCATCTCTTTCCCTACAAAAAAACCAGCCCCCAAAAGGAAGCTGTCTTTCTTCTCTTTCTTGGCTAAAATCTATCTCACAAGTATAACCTTTTTCACAGATGTAAAATCATTAGATATCAACCTCGTGAAATATTGATTGGGGACGGGGTTTGACATTTTGACACTTTATTGTTTTCTTTTCTTTGTTCTTTTGTATATTTGCCCTAATGAGGAAAACTTGAGTTCACTAAATGGTTCCAATGCTATTATTTCTTTGTATGTAAGTCCTCCCACATCCTTTAGTTTTTGTAAAAGTTCAGCTCTAAAAGCTTTACCTCCCCAGGTTGTGTAGTCAATGTCCTTCAGTCTCACTCCGTGCGTAATTTCAAATTCCTCTATTATTCTTTCAAATGGTAAAAAACTATATTCTTTCTGCCTCATTCTCTTGGATGGCTTTGTTGTCTGTCTTCTTTCGAACTTCTTCATTGCTTTTGAAATGAAACTATCATCAGCAAGAACTTCTCCAACACGTGTTGTGGTTACCGGTAATGTTTCTTTGTCTCTCCATTCCTTTAAGAGAATGTCAAATTCGTTTTTATCTCTAAAAAGCTCCTCAACAAACAGATTATCTATCATTCTGTCTAATTCCTTGCTACAGAAGTATTCATTTACACTTGACCATCTGTAATCATAAGGGGTATGGCAAATGCCAGCCCTCACAGGATTCAAGAGCACATATATTACTGCCATTTTCAAGTATTCACCCGTTCCTATAAGTGTCGACTTATATCTGTTTTGAAACACATATCCCTTACCTTTCATGACGCTTCGATAGTTGATTGCAAATTGACTGTTAAGATTCCTCATAAATTCAGACATCTTGCCGCTCCCATTCTGGAGCACCAGATGATAATGATTATCCATTATGCAGTATGCATATACCACAATCCTATAAATCCTTGATCTTTCCTGAAGCAACTCTAAAAATCGGATCCTTAGCTTCTTACCCGAAAATATGTTCTCGCCTTTATCCCCTCTGTTCATTATATGGTGATACGCTCCCTTATAAGTAAGTCTACAGTGTCTCATATTGTATATTCCTTCCTTTGAAAAATGTCAAATTGTCAAACCCCGTCCTCATTGTAGGAAATCCCTCAACCCTGAGCTCGGAACCGAAGGGTTGGAAACTCCGAAAATACAAACACAAGAACACAAAATTAGAAATTATGAAAATCTGAACACCAGAGCACAAGTCACAAGAACACAAGACAGAAGAGAGATGAGTGAGACGGCTAGTAGAAAAATCGTGTATTCATACTCAACCTTAACCTGGTGTTGAATTTGTTTAACTGTCTAAAACCTTGAAATAAGTGTTTTTTCTTCGACTTCGCTCCCTTCGAGTCTGAGCCTCAGGGTCGAAGACAGGACAGACTCTGTGCACTCTGCGGTTCCCCTGTGAAATACAATTAAGTTCTGACCATTCTCCTGTTTCACGGGGTAAATATGTGGTGAAATTGACATTATCCGGGCAGTAACCGTGGCTCCAAAAAACAAGTTGACAAAGAAAATGTTTGGTGATATTATGCGTCAAGAATTGGAGGTATTATTTGAATACAAAGTATATATTTGTGGCTGGTGGAGTAATAAGTGGAGTTGGTAAAGGGATTGCCACAGCCTCTATTGGCAAGATATTAAAGGAATATGGCTTCAAAATAACAGCTATAAAAATCGACCCGTATATAAACATAGATGCCGGTACACTAAGACCGACCGAACACGGGGAAGTCTGGGTAACCGATGACGGAGGTGAGATAGACCAGGACCTGGGTAATTATGAAAGATTCCTTGGAGAAATCCTGTCAAAAGACAACAATATTACAACTGGACAGGTCTATGATGCTGTGATAAGAAAAGAAAGACAGGGCAAATTTCTTGGCAAAACGGTCCAATTCATACCACATATACCGAATGAAATTCTCGACCGAATAAGGACAATATCAAGCAATTACGAATTTTCACTCATCGAGATAGGTGGAACTATTGGAGACTATGAGAATATTCCATTCCTTTTTGCAGCAAAAAGCCTGGAAAGACAGATAGGTAAAGAGAATGTTCTCTACATTCTGATTACATACCTGCCTATACCTTCTCATATTAACGAAATGAAAACAAAACCCACACAACAGGCAATCAAGAGTTTGAGTGAATTTGGCATTTTCCCTGACATAATACTTTGCAGGGCAAACCAATCGCTTGATGATGTGAGAAAGAAAAAGATAGAAATTTATGCAAACATAAAAAGCGAGTTTGTTATTTCTGCTCCAGATATTTCGACACTTTACAAAATCCCTCTGAATTTCGAAAGCGAAAAACTCGGGACAAAGATACTCAAGAAATTCGGGATAAGAAAGAGAAACAAGGCTTCGTTCAATCGTTGGAAAGAATTAGTAGAGAACATAGAGCATCCGAAGAAGAATTTAAAAATCGCAATGGTCGGTAAGTATCTCGACATTGGTGATTATAACCTTCAGGATGTTTATATTTCCATAAAGGAAGCATTAACTCATGCAGGAGCGAATTTCGCAGCACATATCGATACACAGTGGGTTAATTCAAAAACGCTTGAAAAACGCAAAGATAGTGTAAGAAAGCTGTCTGCATATGATGGAATAGTCATCCCTGGTGGTTTTGGAGAATCTGGAATTGAAGGAAAGATATTAGCTATAGAATTTGCAAGGAAACATAGAATACCACTGCTTGGTCTCTGTCTTGGTATGCAGCTGGCGGTAATCGAATTTGCTCGAAATGTCTGTGGACTCGAAAAAGCGAATTCAACCGAGATTGCTCCTTCAACAAGATATCGGGTTATAGATATTCTGCCAGCACAGAAAAAACTCATTGAAGACGAGAACTTTGGAGGAACAATGAGATTAGGTGCTTATGCAGCATATCTGGATGAAGGTTCCTTAGCACTCTCTCTCTACAAGAAATCAGGAAGACTTCTTAAAGACAGGGAAAGGCTAAAAAATATGCTTGGGAAAAAAGACCAAAGGTTCAGAATAGGTAAAACTCCAATAGGCAAAAATACAATCCTGGAAAGGCACAGACACAGGTATGAGGTATCACCTGACTTCACCCATTTTCTTGAGGATGGTGGATTAAAAATGTCAGGATTTCACACGAGACTCGACGATGCGAAATTAATCGAATTTGTCGAAATACCCAAACATCCGTTTTTTGTTGCAACACAAGCTCATCCTGAATTCAAATCCTCTCTTGATAATGCTGCTCCCCTTTTCCTCGGACTAATCGAGGCAGCCATTAAAAAAGCAAGGAAGAAAAAGAAGTGATCGAATCGATACGCATAAAAAACATAAAGATAGGCGGAGGCAAAAATCCCTTTTTCCTGATAGGTGGACCCTGTGTAATTGAAGATGAAAAAACCGTAATGAAAACGGCATCGACCATAAAAAGAATCACCGAAAAACTGCGGATTCCTTTCATATTCAAATCATCTTACAAAAAGGATAACAGGGCGAAAGTAACTTCCTATCAGGGACCGGGACTTCTGAAAGGCTTAAGAATGCTCGCGAAAGTTAGGGAGCAATTCGATGTACCTGTGTTATCCGACGTTCACAGCAGAGAAGAAGTTAAACCAGCCAGTGAAATCCTTGATATCATCCAGATTCCTGCATTTCTTTCACAGCAGACAAGTCTTGCGGTGGAGGTTGGCAAATACGCAAAGGTAGTAAACATCAAAAAGGGACAATTCATTGCTCCCGAGGATATGAAAAATGCAGTACGCAAGATTGAATCCACAGGCTGCAAAAAAATTATCCTAACCGAAAGAGGAACCGTTTTTGGCTACCATAGATTGGTTGTCGATATGAGAGCTTTCGATATAATGCATACTCTCGGCTATCCTGTTGTCTTCGATGTAACCCATTCAATAAGAATATATGGAAAACCATCGAAAAACCCGAGTGGTGGCGAACCCCAATTTATCTTTTCACTTGCCAAAGCGGGTGTTGCAGCGGGTGCAGATGGCGTTTTCATCGAAGCACATCCGAATAAGGAAAAAGCACTTTGCGATGCTGCAAGTATGCTCTCACTAAATAAGTTATCGAGTCTGCTAAAAATTCTTAAGCAAATTCACTCGACTGTAAATTAGTCCAAACTCAAGGAGTTATTATGAAAAATATTAAATTGATCGCAATGGATGTAGATGGTGTACTGACAGACGGAAGTATAATATACGGTGCAGAAGACATTGAAATAAAGATTTTCTATGTAAAAGATGGTCAGGGAATAACACTGGCAAGAAGAGCAAGAATTGAAGTAGCATTTATTACAACCAGGATTTCGGATGCGCTTCTCAAACGCGCAAAGGACCTCGGTGTGATTGAGGTTCATCAAGGAATACAGGATAAGCTCGCTTGCATAAAAAAAATTATGTCACGATACAACTTAACACAGGAAGAAGTTATGTACATTGGAGATGATATAGTTGATATTCCTGTTATGGAATTTGTTGGCTTTCCCGTTGCTGTTGTAGACGCTGTCGACGAAGTGAAAAAAATAGCAAAATATGTGACAAAAAAACCCGGAGGAAGGGGTGCGGTAAGGGAAATAGTTGAAATGGTCTTAATTTCAAGAAAACAATAAAACTTAAAACCTTAAATTATGACAAACAAAAAACAAAAAATAATAGGCAAAGCAAGAGAAGTGGTAAGAAAAGAAGCAGAAGAACTGCTTTCCCTTGAAAAGAGAATCGGCAAGAACTTTGTAAAGGCTGTAGAGGCAATAAGAAAATGCAAAGGAAAGGTTATTGTTTCTGGAATCGGTAAATCGGGTATTATCGGTAGAAAAATCGCCGCAACCTTATCCAGCACCGGTACACCTTCCTTTTATCTTCATCCGACCGAGGGCGTGCACGGTGATGTTGGATTCGTTACAAAGGATGACGTAATTATTGCAATATCAAAAAGCGGAGAAACCGAAGAGCTATTTAAGTTAACGCCCACGCTGAGAAAAATAGGTTCCTTTATTATTTTACTAACCGGAAACCCAAAGTCAACGCTTGCGAAACAAAGCAATGTAGTTTTAGATATCTCAGTGAATGAAGAAGCCTGCCCTTTCAATCTCGTTCCAACCTCGAGCACTGCTGTGACACTTGCACTTGGAGATGCCATTGCTGTATGCTTATTTCATCTTAAGAAATTCAAACCCAAAGACTTTGCATTCTTCCATCCAGGTGGTAATATAGGTAGGAAATTGCTTACCACAGTGGAAGATGTAATGCTAACCGGAAGTTACATTCCGATAGTAACCCTAAAAACCGCTATGAAAAACGCTATCCTTGAGATGACATCCAAGAGAGGCATAACTACTGTTGTTGGTGAAAAAGGAAAGCTCAAGGGAGTTATAACGGATGGTGACCTAAGGAGATTGCTTAAAACAAGAAACGATATATTCAAACTTACCGCAGGTGAAGTAATGACTCTCAATCCACGGACCGTAAAAAAGGGTGAACTTGCCATAAAGGTAGTAAGACTGATGGAAGCATATGGCATAACCTCTATGCCCGTTGTTAATGCGTCAAAACATCCCATAGGTATTGTTCACCTGCATGACCTTATGAGACTCGGTATTCTTTGAAATCCTTATGATAGATTTCTTCGGGAGTAACTTAAAAGGAAAAACCTATATCTTCAGGCTCGACCCAAGAGTCAAATTTCTCTCCCTAATACTCATCTTTACTTCCCTCCTTCTAACCAAATATATCGAATACTACCTGGTCTGGTTTATTGTCATTCCTTTTGCGCTTCTTAGTAATAGAATTCAAATGAAATACATCTTTCGACCTTTAAGATTTTTTCTCTGGCTTTTCATACTGACAATGGTGTTTCATGCTCTTCTTACACCGGGAAAAATACTTTACCACGTAGGGAGAATTTACTTAACGAATGAGGGTATAGAAAAGGGTATATTCTTTTCCCTCAGGCTTTTCCTGATTGTCTCATTTACCTACCTCTTCTCGCTTACGACAAATCCTATGGAACTTACGGATGGACTTACAAGATTTTTCTCTCCTTTAAGAAGGCTGAGAGTTCCTATAGATGACCTTTCTATAATCATCCACATCTCGCTCCGCTTTATTCCAACCCTTTCCGAGCAAACATCCAAGATATTACTGTCCCAGAAAGCAAGAGGACTGCATTTCGATGTCAACCTATTCAAAAAAATCAAGCACTTGCCCTCACTTGTTCTTCCAATCATAATGCTGTCGATCAAGAGAGCAGGTGACCTGGCTCTCGCTCTTGAAGCGCGCGGATACCATCCTGGGGCAAAGAGAACCAGTTTCACGCAGATGAAAATTAAAAGAACGGATTTTTTAACCATTTCAATAATCGTCCTCTTAACAGGAGGCATTGAGCTTTGGCAAATATTAAGATAACATTGGAATATGATGGAGGCAACTTTTCTGGATGGCAGCTTCAACCCCGCAGAAAAACGGTTCAAGGTGTTATCGAAAATGCCCTCGAGCAATTCCTTGGAAAGAAAACAAGAATAATAGGAGCAGGTAGAACCGATACAGGTGTTCATGCGATTGCACAGGTTGCTAATTTCCATATGAAAAAGAAATATGATAATCATACGATACTAAATGCTCTTAATGCAAATTTACCCGATGATGTATTCGTAAACCGAGCAGAAGAAGTAGACGAAAACTTCCATTCAAGATTTGACGCAACATCCAGGATCTACCTATACAGAATAACAAACCAATACACAGTATTCCTTAGAAACTATGCCTGGTTCAATGCTCAAGAATTCGACATACCACTAATGAAAAAGGGCGCTAAACTACTTCTAGGAAAGAAAGATCTTACTTCTTTCGCAATTGCAAAATCAAAAAAGGAAAATATGTTTGTGAATGTGAAAAACTGCAAATGGAAGAGTTCGGGTAACGAACTCATTTTTGAAATCGAAGCGGATAGGTTTCTGCACAAGTCTGTAAGAGCAATTGTAGGCACACTTCTACTACTCGGAACGGGAAAACTCTGTCTTGAAGATATCGAAAAGATAGTCTCCGCAAAAGATAGAAAAATGGCTGGCAAAACAGTTCCGTCACATGCACTATATCTCAAGGAGGTCAAGTATTGATTCTACGGCCCAAGAGAGAAGAGCGAAACGATGAAACGGTGAATTGGAGAAACGGATAGACTGTAGACCTTGAAAGGGAGAGAAGAGGAGAGGAGAGAAGAGGAGAGACCAAATAGACCAAACAGACTAAACAGACTAAATAGACCAAATGGACTATGGTTGTTTACAATAAATAACGCGAAGCAAATACACGGCAAAGCGAATTTACGGCGCAGACGGATAATCATTGACTAATGACGGATAACTGATGATCAATAATTGATGTCTAATGACAAGAACAAGGAAAAAGGAGGTACGATGAAAGTTTTTATTGACACTGCAAATCTTGATGAAATAAGGGAAGCAAGCGATTTAGGGCTTCTTGATGGCGTCACTACAAATCCAACTCTTCTTTCCCGCGAGGTTGAGAGGACAGGAATGAAACCCGACAAGATACTTAAAAACATCTGCAGTATGGTAGACGGACCAATTTCTGCTGAGGTGGTAAGCCTGAAAGCAAATGGTATCGTAGAGGAAGGAAAGCAACTTAGCAAAATCGCAAAAAACATATGTATTAAGATTCCTATGTTAAAAGAAGGTGTAAAGGCAACCAAGAAATTGAGTAATCTCGGTATAATGGTAAATATGACCCTTGTCTTTTCGGTAAATCAAGCCCTTCTCGCAGCAAAAGCAGGAGCATCTTTTATTAGCCCATTTATTGGAAGACTCGATGATATAGGGCATACAGGAATGGACATTGTCAGGGACATAGTGACAGTTTTCGAAAATTACGACATATCGACGCAGGTAATCGTTGCAAGTATAAGACACCCTTTGCATGTTACCGAAGCAGCCCTTGCAGGAGCAGACATATCAACAATACCTTTCAAGGTAATCGACAAAATGTTCAAACATCCATTAACAGATATAGGAATCGAGCGCTTCCTCGCCGACTGGAAAAAAGTGACCAATTAGAAAAAAGCAGCCTGTCCCCTTAAATACCAAAAACGGACAGTATGTGTGAAGCGAGTGGGACAGCCTTTTCTTTAGGTAAGCAGTACTTCATCTCAAGAAATTCACTTCTCTTCTTCTCAACTTCATCCTTAACATGCTTATCTTTTACGATTACATCTGCAATAAAATCGGATAACATCTCGAAATCTTTCTCTTTCATACCAAACCTGGTCATCTCCTGAACTCCCATTCTTATACCGCTTGCATCCAGAAATGTTTCATCGTCCGGCAGCGCCTGATAGTTAGTTATTATATTATTGTCCTCCAGTCTCTTTGCAATTTTCTGTCCGTTTCCGAATTTTCTTATCCTGATAATAACCTGATGGGTTTCCGTAAAACCATCGGATTCATCACCTTCGACATCGACATTCCTGCTTTTCAATGCTTTGGCAAATGCTCTTGCATTATTTCTAACCTGGTCCTGATACTCTTTTTTGAAATTGTTCATCTCGTAACTCGCCATAAGAAGGCTTAACAAAGTTCCAAGGTGATGATTACTTGTCGAACCCGGAAAAGCTCTACCTTTGATATCCAACCACAGCTTCCTCAAAACTGTTCCTTTATCCATATTACTCGCTATTATCCCTCGTTGAGGTCCAAAAAATGTCTTATGCGTACTTCCGGTCACAATATCAGCGCCTTCTCCGAGAGGTTCCTGAAATGCTCCATAAAGACCTAATACATGTGCCATATCATACATTATTATAGGTCGCAAATTCCAATCTTTGACAATGTTATAGACAAAGCTAACGGGTTCGGAATAAATAAACATACTCTTTCCAAAAACTATTAATTCTGGTCTTTCCATATCTAAAATCTCAGCCAACTTCCCGGTATCCGCTTTATATGGATTATCCTTCAGAATTGGGAAATTTATCACCTTATCGCTGCCCGTCTCCTTGTCCTTGTCAACATAGTTAAAAAGTGCACCCATTGGTTGCGAACTCAAATGGCCCCCATGTGTGAGCAAATTATTCATCACTAATCCTATCCTTCGCTGTGCTTTACCCTTCGTTGGTCTGTTTATGAATTTCACTATACCTTTGAATACAATTTCATTTGCCATCTGTCCGCTAATAGGACGGGGTTCTATCTGGGTGCAATTGAAGTATTTTTTCAACTCCTCTTTCACCTTATCTTCGATGTCTTTAATAAAATCAATTCCCTGATAGAAATATACTTCCTCGCCTTTCATTGTTCTGTGTTCCGCATATCGACCGGCAGCATCGGATATTTCACACATTTTTACCAAAAGACTTGGCGTCGATTCTGATGGGATAAGATTAAAACACCTTTTCTGTCTCCATTCGGTATTTTTATCCACTTTCCGCATAAGTTCCATAACTCTTTCAGTAAAACTACTCATTTTACCTCCCGCACTAAAATTCTTCCTTTTCTTAATTCCGCCTGTAAGCTACCATCTAATAATTATTTCCCTTAACTCACAACATTCACTGATTTCAGATAGAAAGCAGGTGTATAATAATAGCCAACGTTAGGAACCTTTTTTCCTATACCCACTAAATTCCTCATCATATCATAAACGTTCCCTGCTATCATAGTATTCTTAACCCTACCCAAAATCCTTCCATTTTTAATAGCAAAACCTAAAGAAACATTACACGAAAAATCACCTGATAGAAGATTCGACTGTCCACCACCAAGCACATGATGTACTATTATGCCGTCCTTTATATCCTTTATCATATCGGGAACAGACCAAACACCTGGAGAGACAACAATATTCGAAACCCCGGGGACAGGAAGTGAATTATATCCACGAATTGCACTTCCCGTGCTTTTTTTCCCCAATAGACCAGCAGTTTGAAGATCAAACAAGAAATTCTTTAAGACCCCATTCTTGAATAGTGCAATCCTCTTCGAGCTAACGCCTTCAGTATCAAAAGGACGCGTCTCTACACCTTTTTCAAGCAGCGCATCATCATAGATTGTAATTCTATTATCAATTATTCTCTTGTTCAATTTATCTTTAAGAGGAGATGAACCCTTCTGCAAATTTTTACCATTTGTGCCAAGCGTTAAACTTCTCAGAATTATTGGCATAACGGAAGGCATAAATATGACATTTTTCTGTCCGCTCTCAAGCTTCACTTCCTCATTTGCAAGTCCAGCGTTCTTTAGCAGCTCACTGATATCTTTCTGGGTTATGAAACGACTATCAGGAGAACTTTTAACTTTGTATATCCACGTGAACGAACCGTTGATTATCTTGAAAATCTGAACATATACGGTGACATTGGTTTTTGAGTATGTTATATCAAGTCCTTCGGTGTTTGCAATTCTAAGTGTTTTTTCCAAGCGTGAATATGTAATGTCCACTTTGGATTCTGGTTCTTCCTTTCTTATTTGTGTTATAATGGAATTACAGTCATGTTTTATTCTATTCGTTTCAACTTTGTTTACCGAATCAAAAAATGTCCGAACAGGTTTAACCTTTAAACTGGTAGGTAGAGTAAACCTGGCTCTTTCACCAAATCTTGAAGCATCTATACTTGCATCGAGTGCGACCTCGGCATCTGCTATCTTTGTTGTGCTTGCAAATCCGAGTTTTCCTTGCTTTATTATCCGTATACCCATACCTTCAAATTGCTTTTTTTCTGCATTGTAAAACTTGTTCGACTTGAATATGACTGGAAATTCTCTTCCCTTTGTTAAATATATTTCTGCTTTCAAACCTTTTCTTTTAGCCTTATCGAATATCTTAAACACTATTTCCTCGCTTTCACTTATCCTTTCTTTCCACCGACTACAACGTTCCTAATCCTTATGTGTGGTCCTCCATCGGATACTGGAAGTGGAAACTGCCCATCTTTTCCACACCCACCGAGCCCTCCATGCATTTTTAATTCGCTTCCAATACCATCGATGTTTTTTAGTGTTTCGAAAACATTACCCGTTAGTATAACATCTCTCACCATTGACACTATCTTGCCATTTTTTATCATATATGCCTTTCCGGAAGAAAACGTAAACATTTCCAACTCTGTCTGACCCCCAAGTGCGCTAACAGCATATATCCCATTATCAACATCACGTATCAAATCATCGAAACTCATATTTCCCCTTTTTATGTACGTATTCGTCATTCTAACAATTGGCGGAAATCTATAATTTATTGCTCTCGCATTACCTGTAGGTCTCTCGTGCAAGCGAAAAGCGGATTCCCTGCTATGTAATCTGCCAACGAGCTTACCGTCCTTTATGAGATAGTTTTTTTGCGAAGGGACCCCTTCATCGTCATATTTATACGAGCCTCTCATTCCCTTCATAGTACCATCGTCAATAACAGTAAGACTCTTCCTTCCAAATTTTCTTCCGAGTTTCATTATCTTTTGCATATTTTTGTTCTTGGAAATAAAATCCGCTTCACTCAAATGTCCAAATGCCTCATGGGCAAAAACACCCGTAAGAAGTGGGTCAGCAATTATGGTGTATACGCCCGCTTTAACCTTTTTGGCTTTTAGAAGGTCAACTGCGTCCTTCTTAACTTCTTCCACTGCCTCTTCATGTCCATAAACAATATTAAAACCGCTCGTATCCCCAAATGACTTACTTATCATTTGAATATTCGCTCCATCCTTGGCAATAGCGGTAAAACCAATACCGCAGTACACGTGTTCTTCCACAATATCTGAACCTTCTGAGTTAATATAAAATCTCCGCTGAAAAACATCCTCATAGAGCACCCGTGAACTCTGGACTTTCTTGGCTTTCAGTATCTGCGAGTTATATGCCTTCACTACTCTTACCTTCTCGTCGATGGATACGTCTCTTGGATTATCTTTTATCTTCAGATTAATTTCATCAACATATGGTTTCGTTCTTGCCAGTTTACCCTTATTGCCTTTACCTCCAAGTCTCGCCTGTTTTGCTGCAAAATCTATGTTAGATTTCAATTCATCGGAACTATTAAATGAAGCAAGTGACCACACACCATTCGAGAACGCTCTTACATTACCTCCGATATCAACATATTGATTTAGTAATTCAAGTTCTTTTCCCACGTATCGAATCAAAACTCCCTGTCTTTCCTCAAGATGAACTTCTATGAAAGGAATACGAACTTTCGATAACATTTTTCTTATCTTCTCTCTCATCCTATTTCCTCCTCGCAATCACGACAGCCGCTTTTTTTACAACTTTTCTATCCGATAACTTATCAACCGCTTCAAGAAAAACTACATATAGTCCTACAGGTAATTTCTTTTGAATTTCGTCTTTGCCATCCCAGATAAATTCTCCATTTCTGCCTGAATCCTGTTCTTTTAAAAGACAACATTTCCTTACCCCACTCCTTGTGTATACAGACAAATTTACCTTTGCCTGATTAAACGGTAACTCGTAAGAAACCACTATTCGCTCTTCGTATCCATCTCCGTCCGGTGAAAAAGGATTCGGACTTAAACTCAGCACGGTTGAGAAAGATGTAGAAGTAGCGAATATACTATTTCTCGTTCCAGGTGAACCCCCCTTATAATCGCATGAACTACCCCAATTCCACGCAAATCTGCTCTCAGCATCAGGATTAATTCTTTCTATTGAAATACCTGATTCATAACTATCTCTATAGTAAACCGCATCATAACAAAACAAGCAACCATTCATGAGAGTAAGTGTATCACTATCGTTTTTTAAAGTCAACCATTTTTCACTTTCTATTATTTTAGACGGAACATTTCCCCATTTGGTTTCGAATATCGTTTTATCATCCACAAAAATCACATACTCGTTTGCTTTAAGCACGAAATGTTTATTGGTTATACCTGTTTTTTTACCGAATCCTACACCCATTTCCCATCCGCACAAATCGATCGGATGAGATGAGCGGTTGTATAATTCAATCCATTCACCACCTGCATCAGGATTGCACATTATCTCATTAATAACTACATCACCAATCGGGTTTCCTACCTTCAGCATCCTGAAATTTTCTGCTTTCTCGGATTCTTTGAGTTTAGCACCAATACGCTTGTTTCCGGACGATACAGGCATCCATTCAACATCAATCCCCAATGTTCCTCCAAATGGAGCAATGGGCTCAACCTCGAAAACCGCTTTAATCAACTCGTTCGTTGACATTGCCGAATCCCAATCGTCATCGGAAAAAAAATCAATATTCACATTTTCTATTGTATCTTCACTTTGATTTTGAAGAAGTAAACTCACAGTAACAAGCTCGTTCTTGTTAATTTTTCCAGGATAAATATTGAATCCATAATCAGGGAAAACAATATCGGAAGCTGAGTAACAACTGTTCGCACCACCCGGAGTTGAACCAGATGAATCTTCGCAGGATGCCCAATAAAGTTCATTATCCGGATAATAGAGAGAAACACGTTCTGAGGATATCCCATCCCCGGGGTCATACGGGATAGAATCGTTCTCATTCATGGGCGTCCCGTAACTGGAAACAGTATCAAGAGATGAATTAAGAAGAATAACCGGGTCCTTAGTTGAAAGTCCATCTCCAATCGTGGTATTTCCTACTGTTACAACAAGAGTGTTTTCCGGAAAATCATAAGGCATTATGTAATTCCCATTTCCCGCATCGGTATATTCAGGGTCAAGTATTACGGCGTATCCTCCGGGCAAAAGAAGGGTCGTTCCGAAGATGACATCAGGGTCATTAATCAAAGCATCCGTCCATACAATAATATCATCGACTGCATCGAGATCACTAACCTGGAACAATGAAAGATCTATAGTATCCTTCGAAATATTCACAATTTCGACAAATTCATTCCTGTCCCCGGGACTTCCAACGCCCGAATCTGAACCCTTGACATTACTCATCACTTCGTTAATGACAATATCAGATGCGCATATTTGCGAAAACACACCAGACACAAACAACACCATTAGAATCCTGCAAGAATTTTTCAACAATATTCTCATTTTACTGAACGTCATTGCGAGTGTTCTCTCTTAATTTCTTCCGAAGCAATCTCATCTCCCTTTCACCATTCTTAAAGCCACGGTTTCTGTTGCTCTACCTTGCCCTCCCCACCCTAACATCTATTTCACAGGCGAAGCCGTTTAATTGACAGCGTCAGCATTAGTTTACAATGAAATGTTCGTTTACAGCCGAAGGCGTTTGCTTTACAGCTAGGTGTTCAGTCTCCGTTACTCCGTTTCGCTCCTCACTCATCTCTCTTCTGCCTTTTTTCCCTTGACATTTCCTCACTTTTGCCTTAAAATACTGTGTATGAAGGATAAAGTAGTTCTTACACATTTCAGAGATGTTGCTGAAAGATTATCCTGTAGGGTTATTTTTGACAAATTCGATGGCAAAGGTGGGCACTGCATCGTCAAAGGAACCCAATACATAATCATCAACAAACGACTCCCCCGCGTTGAACAAGTCGAAGTGTTCAGCGAAGCATTAAAAAGACTTCCCATAGACACCGTTTATATCCTTCCCCGTATTAGAAAATACATCGAAACCGATTAATTTCCATTTTCCTACTTTCAGTACAAATTTCACCACAGAGACACTGAGACACAGAGAAAACATTTTTTAGGTTTTCAACCAATTAAACTAATTAAACCAATACAACCGTAGGTTAAGGTTAACGTTGAGTATGAATACACGATTTTTCTCCTTTGTTAGAGCCAAAGGCATTTGTTTCACAGGCGAAGCCGCGTGCCCCGTATGCCACATAAAATAAGTTCTTACGTTATGTCGCAGTGGTCATATGGGGTTCGTTTTACAGCCCGAAGGGCGTTTAATTCACAGTGAAGCGTTTTATTCACAGCACGAAGTGCGTTTATTTTAGTCCGTTTCATTTCCCAACCGGTGGTTTGTGAATTGAATGTCCGGAAACATCATCAAATGCTTCCATTACGATTTCGGAAAGTGTTGGATGCGGATGAATTACATTTTCCAGTTCCTTCACATTCATCCTGAACTGACACGCCATTGTAATTTCCTGAATAAGTGTGTCGGCACCTGCTCCAAGTATCTCACCACCTAATACAATTCCTTCCTCATCGGCAATTACCCTCACATAACCCTGTTTTTCGCCTAATGTATGTGCCCTTGAATTTCCAATATATTGATATTCACCTATTTTAATCTTTTTTCCGCTTTCCCTTGCAGTCTTCTCTGTTAAACCAACGAGTGCGGCGGGAGGATGAGAAAATATGCAACTGGGAACTGAATGATAGTCCATTTTTGCCTCGACCTCTGCAATATTCAGCGCAGCAACAATACCTTCTTTTGATGCTTTATGGGCAAGAAGCATTCCTCCCCTAACATCACCTATTGCATAGAGTCCCTGAATATTCGTCTTCATTGTCTCATCGGTTCTGATGAATCCGTTCTCCATTTCCAATCCCAATCCTTGAACATCGATACCCTCAAAACAAGCTACCCTTCCGACTGCAACAAGCATCCTATCAAACTCACATTTCTCGCCGTTTGAAAAAGTAACTCCAACCGAGTTCTCCTTTTTCTCAATTTCTTGTACTGTAGTTCCTAAGAGGATTTTTATTCCGCTCTTTTTTAACTGTGCTTCAAGTGCTTTCGACAGTTTTAGAGCCCCAACGGTTGGAAGTATGGAATCCAGCATTTCGACTATTGTAACCTCCGCTCCTAACAAATTGAAAAAAGTAGCCATTTCTATTCCAATAACACCTGCTCCAACAATAAGAAATCTTCCAGGAACTTCTTCGATATCCAGTGTTTCCCTGCTTGTCAAAATGAGCTTTCCGTCTGGTTTCAAAACCTTAACAACCTTTGGTTTTGAACCCGTTGCAATAACAATGGATTTCGCTCCAACCTTCTTGTCTCCAATCTTAACTTCGCCGGATGAAATAACTTCGCCTTCTCCCCTCTCTACCATAACTCCGTACTTCTTCAGTAAAAACTCGACGCCTTTGACACTTCTTGAAACCACCGTCTTCTTGCGTTTCATAATCTCATTGAGTGAATAGGATACCTTACCCGAGATTTTAACACCAAATGTCTCGAGCTTTTTGATTTCTGCGAATTTTTCCGCAGACATAATCAAAGCTTTTGTTGGAATACATCCAATATTCAAACAGGTTCCCCCCACCCATTCCTTTTCAACAAGACATACGCTCTTTCCCAGCTGCGCAGACCTTATGGCAGCAACATAACCACCCGGTCCACCTCCAATAATAACAACATCATAATCACTCATATAGTACTCCTCTGTGTCCTCTGTGGTTTTCTTTTCCTGTGGTTGCTTACATAATGCCTTCCAAACTACACTACATCAATACCCTGAATTTGCTAATTTTTTTCTGAAGTCCATACCGTGAATATCCCAATTCTATTGCGGTCTTGCTGATATTACCTTTATTTCTTAATAGCGCCTTCCTTATTTCTCTTTCCTCAAAGTCCTTCACTCTCTCTTTCAGTGTCTTATTACTTTTCGGATATAAGAAAACCTTCTCGGGAAGGTGGAAACTATCCACCACTCCGCTGCTGCACAGTTCAACAACCTCCCTGATAACCATTTCGAGTTCTCTGATATTTCCTGGCCAGGGATACAGTTTAAGTGCATCTACTGCATCATCTGTAAAATATATTTCTTCTTTTGACCATTTGTGTGCAAAATAATCTGTAAATTCTTCTATGTGCCCTATTCGTTCCCTTAAAGGCTTCAGTTCAATAAATGAACCACAGAGCCTGTAATAAAGGTCTTCCCTGAACCTGCCTTTTTCGACAATGAGAGAAATGTTTCTGTGTGTTGCAGAAATAATACGCACATCGAACTTCTGAGGTTTCTCCGCACCAAGCCTCCAGCTCTCTCCCGAATCCAGGACTCTTAGCAATTTCCCCTGAACAACAAGTGGTAAATCCCCTATTTCATCAAGAAAAAGTGTTCCCTTGTGAGCAAGCCCAAACTTGCCCTGTTTACCCGTTTTGTGTGCTCCTGTAAACGCACCTGCCTCATGCCCAAACAGTTCATTTTCAAACAAATCACGCGGCACTGCCCCACAGTTAATGGATATGAAAGGTTCATTACTTCTCTTTGATTCAGAATGAATAGCCTGTGCTAATAGCTCTTTTCCGACACCACTTTCTCCTTGAATTATGACCGGTATATCGCTTTTTGCCGTTTGATGCGCAAGGGCTTTGACCTTTCTCGGAAGACCGACTATGTCCTTGAAAAGAAATCTTGCAGTGAAATCTGTTGATTTATTCCCTGATTTCTGTTTTGCCATAGACTGGCAAATATCACATCACAGGTTTAATGTCAAGTCAAAAATTACTGACTGTCATTCTGACCCTACATTTTATTTAACAGGGAATTAAAGAGATTTTATTTTCGTTTTACAGCCGCAGGCGTTTAATTACAGCATCAGCGCCTGCCCCGTATGCCACGCAAAATACATTCTTGCCTTATATTGTAGTGCTCATATAGGGTTAGTTTACAACGAAATGTTTGTTTACAATTCTTGCGTTCTTGCACTTTTAACTTTTCACTTTTCACTTTTGACTTTTAACTTGGCAACAAAGCCCCATATCATTCTAGGTAATCAAAACTTGACAACAAAGTCTATATATGGAAAGCCGGGGAAAAGTAACTCACCAAAATAGTTAAAAAAAGCGAGGTCCACACTTAATTTTTCACCAAAAAAACGCATCCCGTAGGAAATCATAGGATACTCCACACCGGGAAACATCCAGTTCTCTGTTACAAATGCTGTCCGTCGTGACGTTCTTTTCTCCGCACCGAGCATAAGCATTGGTTTATCTGCTAATTTCCAATCCATATATCCGTAACCCGCACCACCAGTGATGCTTCCATCTGGGTTTCCCAATGTCCCTACTGTATAAACAATCCCTACTGATGGAGCAGGGTCATCTCCAAAATCAGGAATTTTAACCATCATAGCACCGACGGACAGAGCACCGCCGTCTCTCTGAATTAGTGCAACTTTTGGTGTAAAGACAAAGATATTATGTTTAACAAAATCAGGCGTCGGCAAGATCGACATCCCCCCTGACAAAGTCACATTATTCGTTACACCCACTGCAAACATTGTGAAGAAAAGGTAATAATCTGCAAAGTAGGCATCTCCCTTTTTCAAACAGCGCCCCGTAGGTGCAAAATAGAGCCTTGTGGAATTTGGGTTAGAAAACCAGTATACCCCTTCTTTCATCGAGGATACTGGCACTTCTTTTATTTTTTTGATTTTTGAGATAAGAATTGTTATTTTCCCAAATTTCGATTCAAAGTCAATTTCATTTTTCCTGATTTCAGCGATTCGACCGACAAGCATCGAACCGTCAGTCGTTGTAATAATTTGCGTGTGACTTGAATCAGGTATCCTCAATGTACCTATTATGGCACTCCTATCAGCGGTTTTTCCTTCAGTCCCACCATAATTATCAATATAATCCCTTAAGGATTTGATGGATTGTTCGCTTTGAGCCCATCTTGACTTTTTCTCTTCACCATTTTCCTCGTATGTTATTTCAGCAACATAATTGCTGTCTGGAAGCTCGAGAAAAACAGCAGACTTAAATCCCTTATAAGCCTCAAAAAGACCAAAAGACTCCCGCTCTTCTTTATCAATCACCTCACCCACCCTATCGCTGATTACAATCACCTTCTCCTGACTTTGTGCGAATCCAACTCCGATGCTACAGAAGGCTACGAGTACTATCATCGTAAGCAGTTCAATATGTGAAAATGAAAATCTGTTATTCCTCCTCATTTTCCCTCCTTACTTTGTTTGCTTTTTCTTTATTGTTCTATACCAGAAAAACATCCGAAAGTCAAGATTTTTTTAAAGAGGAAAGTTATCATTCCCGGGGTGTAATCCCCTCTAAAAAGAGGGGATTTAGGGGTGTCTTCTGTCATCCTGAGCAATGTCATGCTGAATTCTGTGATGAACAATGTCATGCTGAATTCATTTCAGCATCTTGTTTCCCCCTTTAACAAAGGGGGATTTAGGGGGATTTTAACCAATCCAACCAATACAACCAATCCAACAATTTTTTTGCTTCGCACTTTCTGTTATCCTAAATTACTTAATTAGCCAATAAACTCAACGACTCTGTGGTCCATTTTCAATCCCATAGACCTGTTTCGGGGCAAGGTACTTGGGAAATCTTTCTATAAGCTCTCGACGCAGAAGATAGCAGAAATGACAGGCATCAACATAAGTTTCCTTATGTTCTACCTTGTATTCCTTTGCCAGAAGAGCAGGTCCCCCTCTTATCAGTGACGCACAGATTGGATGTAAATCTGCATTATAATTCTTGACCAGTTTGGATAAAGGTGTTTTCCACATATTACCCATACTCAATCCCTGACAGATATGAACATTACCATAAGCATCGAGGTGAACCCTTTCTGGTTCCATTAAATCTTCATAAGGACATTCTGTAAACTCCTTCCAGTTCCTTTGTGGCAGACCTTCCAGTAACTTCTCGACTGCTCTACCTCGAAACACTGCTCCACCTGCAACAACTGGTGCACCTTTGTTTTGCTCTCTGTCCAGGGGAGTTTCAATAGTAGGTTTTTCGATACGGATTGAGTTAAGAGGAATCCCTAACTTTTTCGCTGCATCCAAAGCCCGTCTCGAAGGATTTTCTTCATCCTCGCCATAGTGAAACGAATCATCACTTATGCTAAGGTCACTCACTCCTTCTTCCTTTAATGGTTTAAACCACACCTCTGCATCTTCTTTGGTTGTGCCATAATATCCATTGGTTACAACACCGGTTTTGAAACCCATTTTATTAGCAATTCTGATTCCCTCAACCATTATTGGATAAAATAGAAATGGCTCACCGCCTTCAAAATAAATCCATTTGACTGTGCCAATCTTTACTGCTTCTTCAAGCACCTTCTCTATCTGTTTCAAAGTAAATGTGCCCTTCGCATTAGGGCTACTATATACAAAACAGTGGTCACATTCCAGATTACACATATATGTGAGAAGAAAATGGAGTCCTGTTAACATAATTTTACCTCCTATTCGAAATTCAATTCATCCCTTATAACTCATTCATATCTATGTTGGTTGCAATATATTTTGTCAGCTTTCATTACTATTGCCTTACCATGAATTTATATCAAACGAATAATCGTAAGTCAAGATTTATTAAGAAGATTTCACAGGGTTTAGGGGATTTCAACCAATTAAACCAACAAAACTAATCCAACCAATCTAACAATTCTTTTACTTCGTATTTTCTGTTTCCTAAATTACTAAATTACTCAATTACGTTCTATTACAGCACGAAGTGCGTTTATTTTACAGTGAAACGTCTGTTTCACAGCGTAGCATTAGTTTACAATGAAATATTTAATTGCAGCGAAGCGTTTATTTCACAGGCGAAGCCGTTTATTTCTCAGCACGAGTGTTCGAGTGCTGTCCCCTTTTTTTTCAAATTCACATTCTCTACTTGCAATGACAAATGGAAAAAAGTGCTTGACAAAGAAGATAAAGATGTGTAAAAAGACAAGGGGATACGATTAAAATAGGAGTGCGGAATTTTTATGGACCTTGACAAGGAGTAAGTACGGGAATGGTAAAAGACGGTTTCAAGTATGCGAAAACAGTAATAGACACTTTTACAAAACTGCTGTCTGGGAATGATGCAAAATAGAAACATTCTGAAAGGAGTTCAAGATGCGTAAATCATTATTTGTATTTGGGTTTATTATCGGGCTTGTATGTTTCATGTCTCACCAATTGAATGCTCAATCAGTGGTCTCTACATTACCCACACAAAATGAGTTAGGGGTAGCTTGTGGAATTAATATCCAGGCAACATTCGATACTACCATGAACTCTGCTACCATGGATTCAACGACATTTACTGTGTGTGGTATGTCTTCTGGCAGACATTATGGGGTTTATTCTTATGATGGACCCACAAAAACCGCTACATTTGAGGCTTATGTAGATTTCAAGCCTGGTGAAATTGTATGGATAACCCTATCCCCAGAGATACTAACAACCGACGGCGATTCAATCAACCCATATTCATGGTCATTTACTATAGAGGCAATAGATGGGAGCGCTAAATTTGCGCCAAAAGCCGATTACTCAACTGGAACTCAGCCCTATTCTGTCTTTTGTTCTGATTTAGATTCAGATGGTGATATAGATTTAGCTGTTGCAAATTCTATTTCCTTCACAGTATCTGTTTTGCTCAATAATGGTGATGGCACTTATGCGCCAAAAATCAATTACGCAACTGGAAATTGGCCCTATTATGTCTTTTGTTCTGATTTAGATTCAGATGGTGATATAGATTTAGCTGTTGCAAATTGGGGTCCCAGCACAGTCTCTGTCTTGCTCAATAATGGTGATGGGACATTTGCGCCAAAAACTGATTACTCAACTGGAACTAATCCCCGGTCTGTCTTTTGTTCTGATTTAGATTCAGATGGTGATATAGATTTAGCTGTTGCAAATTTTAGTCCCGGGACAGTCTCTGTCTTACTCAATAATGGTGATGGGACATTTGCGCCAAAAACTGATTACTCAACTGGAACTAATCCCTTGTCTGTCTTTTGTTCTGATTTAGATTCAGATGGCGATATAGATTTAGCTGTTGCAAATTTTAGTCCCAGCTCAGTATCTGTTTTGCTCAATAATGGTGATGGCACTTTTGCACCAAAAACCGATTACGCAACTGGAACTTTGCCCTATTCTGTCTTTTGTTCTGATTTAGATTCGGATGGCGATATAGATTTAGCCGTTGCAAATATGAATTCCAACACAGTATCTGTTTTGCTCAATAATGGTGATGGCACTTTTGCACCAAAAACCGATTACTCAACTGGAAGTAATCCCTATTCTGTCTTTTGTTCTGATTTAGATTCAGATGGTGATATAGATTTAGCCGTTGCAAATTATGCTTCCAGCTCAGTCTCGGTTTTGCTAAATAATGGTGATGGAACATTTGCTCCAAAAGCTGATTACCCAACTGGAACTGGTCCCCGGTCTGTCTTTTGTTCTGATTTAGATTCAGATGGTGATATAGATTTAGCTGTTGCAAATGCGAGTTCCAACACAGTCTCTGTTTTGCTCAATCGGTCATCCTGTCAGGATATTGAGCTTTCAGCAGATTCTTATGACTTTGGTGAGGTCAAAAAAGACAGCTCTGAAATCTGGAGTTTCAAGATTTATAATGTTGGGGTCGATAGCAATTTAGTAATAGACATTACATCAAGCAATCCTGTCTTTACACCTACACCAACCACAGACACAATACCTCCGGATGACTCATTATCCGTAACCGTAATCTTCACACCTGATTCAATAAGGGACTACATGGACTCGCTCACAATATCAAGTAATGACCCGGATGAGCCTGTGGTTTATTGTGTATTAACTGGCAAAGGCATTCAACAAGACATTGCATTATCCGATACAACTTATGATTTTGGCGATGTTGCGGTCAGCGATTCTTCTGACTGGACATTCAAGATATTTAATCTTGGAAACACTCCATTAGATGTTGACAGTTTGAAAAATAACCTGACTGCTTATCAGATAATATCGCCTTCTTTCCCACAAAATATACCACCCAATGATAGTGTAGTTGTGACCGTCAGGTTTACGCCTGATACAATAAAAACATATCAAGATACGCTATCTATCTTCAGCAATGATCCGGATGAAGGTATTGTATATGTCTATCTCACAGGAAACGGAATAGATGCAACACCACCTGCTGCACCCATTGGCCTAACTGCTAATGGCTCAAATCCATCACCCTGGACCAGGGATTCTACATTTATTATCAACTGGACCAATCCTCCTGACCTGAGCGGGATAGCCAGAGCATTATATAAATTAGGTTCTGCACCGACATCGAATTATGATACTACAGGTTCTATGTCACCAGCATCTCCAGATACAGTATTTTCAGCCATAGAGGGAAGTATTCCAATGTATGTCTGGCTTGAAGATGGTTCAGGTAATGTGGATTATAATAACAACTCATCAGTCAATTTGAGATACGATATAACCCCGCCATCTACTGTTATCATAATTTCACCTCAAGACAGTGCATATCTGAAGAACAGCACTGTTAATTTCATCTGGAATGAGGCAAGCGATACACTGAGCGGTGTTGATCATTATGTTTTGCAGTATGCCTTAGATAATGGTTTCTCGCAGGGGTTGGTTGAGACGACTCTTACCGATACAGCATTCAACGCTGTTCTTTCAGATACCATTTACTACTGGCATGTAAAGGCAGTGGATGTTGTAACCAACGAGGGTGCATACTCAACCACATGGCAGTTTGAGGTTGATACACAATCACCTAATGCACCAATACTTACATCACCAATTGGTGGTATCTGGCTGAATAATACGTCTGCAGATTTTCAATGGTCAGCAGTAACATTTGATGATGGTAACAAACTCAGTGCAAATGGGGGTGGCACTCCATTCTCACCCATTCGTTATATCCTTGAGGTAGATACCACGACTGGATTTATATCCCCGCTCGTTGTTGACACACTCGCAGCAACATCGACCGCAAAAACCTTAAATGAGGACTTTTACTACTGGAGAGTTAAAGCCTACGACCTGGCAGGCAATCAGAGTCCCTACGCAAATCCTGATTCTTTTGGAGTAGATATTACACCGCCTGTTATTGACTCTACTAAAATCTGGCCCGACACCGCCTATGTTGGCCCATTTGAGATTAGAACGAAGGTTATAGACAAACTTGCAGGGTTGGATTCGGTCCTTCTCTATTACAAAAGGTATGAGGACCCTGTCTGGGTTATAGAGATAATGCATCAATCTGGTGACTGGTTCACTGATACGATTCCTGCAGTCTCCAATCTCGATGATACTGTTCGGTATTACATAAAGACGATTGACGATGCTGAGCCAGGGAATGTTGCAACAGACCCGGATGGTGCACCTGCATCTTATTACTCATTTATTGCTAATATGACTGGAATAGAAGAGACAATTACAACTCCCCAATATTTTTCTTTTGGATTAAGGAATAGTCCAGCGAGAGGGAAAGTGGTTTTTAATCTAATAATCCCCGAGGCTTCTGAGACTACGCTAAAAATTTATGATATCTCAGGCAGATTTATTGACACACCAATAAAGGGTAGAAAATCAGCAGGTGTTTATGAAATATTCTGGACTTCAGGAGGAAGTACTGGCGTTTATTTCTATCGTCTTGAGTCATCATGGGAGAGAAAATCTGGAAAATTTATCCTCATCCGATAGGACGAGCTGTTGTAGTGCCCTCTTTTGTCAAGCAAAAATTAGGACTCTTTCCCATATTTTGGGAAACAGCTTCTAGTGCACCGGGGTGAGCTGCAAAATAGAAATTATAACCTGAATTTTATTTGACAGGAAAAATAGGCGCTGGAGTTTGTCCAAAAAGGTCATTGCGAGAAGCAAAGCGACGAAGCAATCTCATAATTTTCCTTGTAAATAAAGGGATTGCCACGCTCCCGATGGTCGCTCGCAATGACAAAAAGCGTGTTTTTGGACAAATGTCGAGGTTCAGAGGAATTCCCCAATTGGGGTCAGGATAATTCCCCAGTTAGGGTCAGATTAATTCCCCACCTGGGGCCAAAAGAATTCCCCACCTGGGTTCAGATTAATTCCCCAGTTAGGTCCAGAATAATTCCCCACTTTTTCTCAAATTATGTTATAAGATTTCCTATCTACCTGTGCGTTGCACGCAGACAGGTAAAAAACGAAAGGGGATCTTATGGCAAGGAGGGAGATAAAGATGGACGAGTT
>Ga0315539_1000182_pt1 | contig 49208 bp, 57 predicted proteins | sample SalMarSW160150MG_FD_203097 | JGI IMG/M metagenome (GOLD analysis project Ga0315539, IMG submission 203097) | Salt marsh sediment microbial communities from the Plum Island Ecosystem LTER, Massachusetts, United States - Salt Marsh Sediment SW1601-150 ...
GTATAGAGCTGCGGTATATAGACTATTCGGGATATCCGGAATACAACCAATTGTTTCCCCCGTTTGAGCACCACGTAAGCATAATCGACCTTATTTTCAACGAGGGGCCAGACGCTTTGAAGTACATAAAGAGAGATTGAGATGGAACTGTCAATTGTCACCACCCTGTATCGCTCGGTCTCTTACCTCGAGGAGTTCTACACTCGGGTCTGTGACGCAGCCAAGAAGATTACCGATGATTACGAAATAATATTCGTGAATGATGGATCACCTGACAACTCGCTGGATATTGCAATATCTCTTTATGAGAAGGACACAAGAGTCAAAGTTATCGACCTCTCAAGGAATTTCGGTCATCATAAGGCCATCATGACCGGGCTTGCCCATGCCAAAGGGGAGTTAGTCTTTCTTATAGATTGTGATCTGGAAGAAGAGCCTAAGCTGCTTGGAAAGTTCTATGATAAGCTCAAAAGCTCCGATGCGGATGTTATCTATGGTGTGCAACAAGCTCGAAAGGGGGGTGTTTTTGAGCGAATCACAGGGAATATCTTCTATAGACTGTTCAACCTGCTGTCCAGTTATCCCATACCGGCAAACGCGATAACCGCCAGGTTGATGAGCCGGAGATATGTGGCAAGCCTGGTTGAGCACAAAGATCGCGAGGTTTTCTTGGCGGGGCTTTGGGCAATCACAGGTTTCAAGCAGATTCCGCTCATTGTGACAAAGCACACTACTGGGAATTCGTCATACAACTTGGGGAGAAGGATCGCTGTGCTAGTAAACGCTATCACATCTTTTACTAACCGCCCCCTTATTTTCGTATTTTACCTGGGGGCTGGCATCTCGTTTCTCTCGAGCATTGCTGCTCTCTACTTAGTGGTTAGGAGAGTCTTCTTCGGTGTGTATCTAGCGGGATGGCCGTCACTGATTGTATCGACATGGCTGTTGGGTGGACTAACCCTCTTGAGTCTAGGAATTATCGGCATCTATCTGTCGAAGGTCTTCATGGAAACCAAGCAAAGGCCTTACACAGTGATCAAGAAAATCTATGAGCGGACAGGGGAGAGCAAGCATGCGCTTCAATAAAATCCCGGATGGGGTAAGACAATACTATAGTGGGAAGATTGAGACTTATGGCGCTACACCCAGAGGAGTAGATTGGAATTCGCTTGAGTCGCAGGAGCTGAGGTTTGAGCAACTACTAAAGATCTGTGACCGCACCACGGCTTTCTCGATAAACGATTACGGTTGCGGCTACGGCGCCCTGGTTAAGTACATGACTGATCGAGGCTACACGTTCCAGTATCGGGGGTTCGATATATCTGACCAGATGATTGCTAAAGCTAGGGAATTGCATAGAGGTCTGGAGCATTGCAAGTTCTTTACAGATGAATCTCTCCTGACCATGGCGGATTACACTGTTGCCAGCGGCATATTTAACGTCAAGTTGCAAATGAGCGATGAAGAATGGAGAAATTATGTGTTATATACGCTGGAGAAAATCGCAAAACTCAGCGAGAGAGGTTTTGCGTTCAATGTGTTGACCAAGTACTCGGATCGGCATCTTATGCGCCCGGATCTCTACTACGCAGACCCTTTGTTCTTGTTCGACTATTGTAAGAGGCATTTTCCCAGGTTCGTTTCTTTATTGCATGATTATCCATTGTATGAATTCACCATCTTGGTGAGGAAGTAGGGAGGAGCATCATGGCAAAGGTAGTTGTTTTGGGTGCTGGAGATATTGCAAAGCTGGCCCACTATTACTTTACCCATGATAGCGAACATGAAGTGGTAGCTTTTACGGTGGATAGGGAGTATCTCAAGGGCGATATTTTCCTTGATCTACCGTTGGTTGATTTCGAAGAAGTTGCGAAACGTTATCCGCCAGGAGCCTACAAGATGTTCGTGGCGTTAAGCTACGCCAGGATGAACAAAGCTCGAGCGGAGAAATTCTACAGAGCCAAGGAATTGGGGTACGAATTGGTGAGCTATATCAGCAGCAGGTGTTCTTTTCTGACTGACCACCCAGTTGGAGAAAACTGCTTTATCCTGGAGGACAACACCGTTCAACCTTTTGTACAGATAGGGAATAATGTGACGCTTTGGAGTGGGAATAACATTGGCCACGACTCGGTAATTGAAGATCACTGCTTTATCGCTTCTCAAGTTGTGGTTTCAGGGCACGTCCATATTCACCAATATTGCTTTCTCGGTGTTAATGCTACCCTTAGAAATGGGATCACAATCGCTCCACAAACTCTGATCGGAGCCGGGGCAATCGTCATGAAAGATACGGTTGAGAAGGGAGTGTATGTTCCCCAAAGAGCCGAGCTGTTCAGTAAGAAGAGCGACGAAATTGAACTATAGGTAGAGGATGTATCAGATGTTGAGGGAGTTGTAGTCAACACATGAGGTGGATAAGAAAGGGATTGATCTTTGAGCCGCCAGAAAATCTTGATTGGATGGTCTCACATGCTGCTCTTCCTTTTGCAGACAGGCTTGAAGATTGTTATCGGGTCTATTTCAGTGGCAGGGATGAAACGGGAAGAGCTCAAATCGGGTACTTTGAGATCGATCTGGCCCATCCCAAAGAGATTCGGCGGGTAAGTGATAAGCCGGTAGTTGGTTTAGGCCCATTAGGCTCTTTTGATGATAATGGCGTGACGAGCTCTTGGACAGTCAATCGCAATGGAAAGAAATACCAGTACTATACCGGCTGGGGTCTTGGGGTCACGGTCCCATTCTACTTCTACATTGGCCTGGCAGTGAGCGAAGATGAAGGGAAGAGCTTCCACAAGATCTCAAATGCTCCTGTTCTGGAGAGAAATGAAATTGATCCCTATCTAACAGCTTCTCCTTGTGTACTTATCGAACACGGCGTATGGAGAATGTGGTATGTCTCATGCACCAAGTGGGAGCTGGAACACGGGAAACCTAAACACTACTACCACATCAAATATGCTGAGTCTAAAGACGGCATAAAGTGGGATAGGACTGGAATAGTCTGCATAGACTTCAAATCGAATGATGAATACGCCATATCTCGGCCTTCTGTCCTCAAAGAGGATGGCATGTACAAGATGTGGTATTCGTACAGGGGCGAGAGCTACAGGATCGGTTATGCCGAATCCAAGGACGGAATACGCTGGGAACGAAAGGATGACGAGGTTGGAATAGATGTGTCGGAGTCGGGCTGGGACTCTGAGATGATCGAGTATCCTTTCGTCTTCGACCACAAAGAAGAGAGATACATGCTCTACAATGGCAATGGCTATGGCAAGACGGGTATAGGACTGGCTGTGCTTGCTGAAGAATGATGAGAAACTTTACTTTTTTCAGAGGAGTCAGTATGGACTATTTATATATTTTTGGCACCATCCTATTTACCGTCTACGGTCAGCTTGTACTGAAATGGCAAATTTCGCAGGCTGGTCCGCTACCAATAGCTTTTGTGGACAAGATCACCTTTCTCCTGCGGCAGTTCGGGAACATCTGGATTCTCTCAGGCTTTGCTGCAGCGGTCATCGCTGCCCTCTGCTGGATGGCAGCGATGACCAAGTTTGAGCTGAGCTATGCCTACCCCTTTGTGGGCCTGACTTTTGTGCTGGTGTTAGGGTTGAGTGCAGTGTTCTTTCATGAGACAATCACTACGCCCAAGGTCTTGGGGATAGTGTTGATCGTGGCGGGGATTATCATTGGGAGTCAGGGATGAAGGTATGTCTGGCCTGTGGACAGCGGTTTGAAGCGGACGATTGGCGCTGCCCTAGCTGTGGACAATCACCTCAACTGCTTCATGGGTACCTGGCTCTTGCGCCGGATCTGGCGGAGGGCAACGCTGGTTTTAATAAGGAGAGTTTTGAGCAGCTCGCCGAAGCGGAAGCTGGCAATTTTTGGTTCCGTTCACGTAACCGCCTGTTGATCTGGGCACTGCAGCGGTATTTCCCAGGTGCCAAGAACTTCTTGGAGCTCGGTTGTGGAACGGGCTTTGTTTTGTCAGGAATTCAGCGTGAATTTTCAGAGCTATCGGTGTCAGGTGGAGATATCTTCATTGAGGGGCTACGATATGCAGAAAAGCGATTGCCAGGTGTTACACTTTTCCAGATGGATGCCCGCCGCATCCCTTTCGAGGCTGAGTTTCACGTGATCGGTGCCTTTGATGTACTGGAGCATATCGCAGAAGATGATGCTGTCCTTTCCCAAATGTTCCACGCGACCAGGCCAGGCGGAGGGATTATGTTGACTGTTCCCCAACACCCATTCTTGTGGAGTTATGTAGACGAGTACTCCTGCCACAAGCGCCGGTACACGCGAAAAGAGTTGGTAGAAAAGGTTGAACGGGTGGGGTTTAAAGTCATCCGGGCCACTTCATTCGTCTCTTTTCTCTTGCCACCGATGCTGCTCTCCCGCATAAAGCGGCGTAAGCCACGGGATGATTGGGACCCGATGGCAGAACTGAAGATCGGTGGACTCTTAAATCTGTTGCTGGAAAAGGTATTGGATTTTGAGCGAATCTTGATCAAGAGCGGATTCTCTTTCCCTGCTGGTGGATCGCTGCTTGTGATCGCAAGGCGAAATCAGGAGTGATTTATGTTGCATATCCCATTCAACCGTCCTGTTGTCATCGGAAAGGAATTCGACTACATGCGACAGGCTATTGTCAGCGAGCATATCTCTGGCGATGGACCGTTCACGAAGAAGTGCCAGGCTTGGCTAGAAGAGGCTCTTGGCGTGCCAAAGGTGTTGCTGACGACCTCCTGTACTCACGCGCTAGAGATGGCAGCACTGCTGCTAGACATCGGGCCAGGAGACGAGGTCATCGTCCCATCATTCACCTTTGTCAGTACAGTTAATGCGTTTGTGTTGCGTGGAGCAAAGCCGGTGTTCATCGACATCCGGGCGGATACCCTCAACATGGACGAGTCGCAGTTGGAAGACCTGATCTCACCTAAGACGAAAGCGATCGTTCCTATGCACTACGCTGGAGTAGGTTGTGAGATGGAGGCGATCTGCCGGATTGCTTCTCAACACGGAGTCCCTGTTGTCGAAGACAACGCGCACGGGCTGTTCGGCAAGTATAAGGGGCGCTATCTGGGCACCTTCGGCTCCCTGGCGACGCAGAGCTTCCATGAGACCAAGAACTTCACCTGCGGCGAGGGCGGAGCGCTACTTATCAATGATGAGCAATATATCGAACGCGCCGAGATCATCCGCGAAAAGGGGACAAACCGGGCACAATTCTTCCGTGGTCAGGTGGACAAGTACACCTGGAGGGATGTGGGGTCAAGTTATCTGCCTTCTGACATCTTGGCGGCATTTCTCTATGCCCAGTTGGAATGCAGGGACCGTATACAGGGAACGAGACAACGAATATGGGACTACTCCGCTGAGCATTTACGCGACTGGGCTGAGGCTAACGAGGTCGATATGCCCTTCATCCCATCGCATTGCGAACAGGCATACCATATGTTCTATTTGCTATTGCCATCTCTGGAGGAGAGGACGGCGCTGATCGCGCATCTCAAGAGTCAAGGCATACAGAGTGTATTTCATTATTTGCCGCTGCATCTTGCGCCAATGGGACGGAGATGGGGCTACACTGAGGGAGAGTTCCCGGTAACGGAGAGCGTGGCAGAGCGACTCGTGCGCCTGCCGCTGCACAATTCGTTGAGCGCCAACGACTTGGACCAGATCGTGGATGCGATCCTGGGTAGTGGAGGTATCCTACCAACGTGAAGAGCTTGCTTCAGGCCAAGAAGCGCCGGAAGGCGCAGTTGGGTTGGTCGATTGCCGTTTTTCTCACTGTTCTACTTATCTACTGCCTATGGATCTGGCAAGGCCTTGATGTCACCGATGAAGGGTACGATCTAACGAGACAATGGCTTGCAGTTAGCGAGCCGGAGCACTACGAAATCGGGATGGTGTGGCTGACGGATGTGATAGGGGGGGGCTGGCTTTCTATCGTGGGAGAGCTAGGTCTGATTGGCGCTCGCCTGGGGTGGGCGCTATGTATGGCTCTGACTGCACTTGTGACGTTCTTGATCTTGCGGAACTACTACCCTGCAAGAGCGACTGCCCTGGGTGCAATCTGTGCTGCTGCAGCACTCGGTTTCCATGGGACTGCTGTCTTGGATTACAACACACTCCCAGCTTTGTTTCTCACTGCAGGCGCAGGAGTGTCTTTGCTCTCGCATCGGCAGTTCCTCCCAAGGTGCGTATGGCTTCTCTTGTCGGTCGGAGCTGGTGTCCTGCTGGGAGTTGCTGCGACAGCCCGCTTCCCACTTGTTCTCTCGTTTTGGCTCCCGTTTGTCATACCCGTAGTGCGTGCGTTGTTTGCTGACCAGCGGAACAGGCACGAATGGCAAGCGGCTGCGATAGCCTCCGGTGTCGCGTGTTTGACATTCCTGTTTGGGGTCGTCGTGCTGATCATGAGAGGAGACGCTAGCGAGTGGCTGCAATCAATCGTGGGTGCTGTCACGGTTACAGAGGGTTCTCATTCACTCCGCTCCCTCCTTCACTTGTACTACTCGAGTGCCGTCGTGACGTTGAGTTCGGGCATGAGGTTTCTTCTTGGCAGTGGGGTTGTTGCCGTCTTCCTCGCAGGCCTCCTGCGGCACACTCGGAAATGGCGCGTTCCCCTCATTGCCATTTGCGGCGCTCTATATGTCGCCTTCCTTGTCGAGAAGTATGGGGATCGAGGGAACTTCAGCTGGCTGTTCATCGGACTGGTTTTCAGCATGGCATTGGGGTTGATGCTCCTGTTTGTGCTGCAGGGCAAGGAACCGCGAGCTCGAGATGTGGACGTGTTCTCTCTGCTTGTGGTTGGGTGTGCGGTTGCTGTCCTCCAGATGATTGGGTCCAACAACGGATTCTTCGCAACGAAGTACGCCCTGTGGCTTCTTTTCCCGAGCGTTTTCCTCGCGGCACGGGAAACACTTGGCAGACTGCTTGACAAGCATCCCGGCTGGGGGCTACAGGCGTTGGTGGTGTTCCCTCTCATACTGATGATCGGATTCGCTGTGGATGGTTTCTTCATTAGGGCTCGAAACCCCTATAGAGATCTTATGAACCCCTTCCTTCTGGTTGAGGAAGTCCAGCATCCTCGACTGAGGTACGTGCGTACATCGCATGAACGCGCTAGGGCTTTGGACGCCTTGCTCCTTGAAGTAGAGGCGCGGGTTGAGCCAGGCGATGTGATCCTTGCATGGCATAGATCCCCAATGCTTCACTACCTGACGGAGACGATCCCGGCCTTGGGAAATCCGTGGCCGAGTCTTCTAGCGGAAGAAGTGCTCTGGACACGGTGGGAGGAGATGTGGGAATCCGGCGGGCCTGGTCTTGTCGTCGAAGAGAAGATCGATACGGCCAGCAGAACGTGGGGCGTGATTGACAGTGTGGCTCCTCAGTATATGTCGATTGATCTTCCGACAGAACTTGTGCCGCGAGGGTATAGAGCGATCTGGGAGAACGACTGCTTCGTCATCTGGGAAAGGACCGATGTGGGAGGAGGCGAATAGCGGGCTAGGCTGGGCTACTTGACACGGACCTTCACCTTCAGAGTGGCCCAGAGAATGGGGCAGGGGCAAAGAAGCCTGATCTCTACTTGCAGACGGTACAATCTTTGGGGGCACGTCATGCCAGAGTGTGATAGAATCATCGGCGGAGACGGCTTTTGTACTCGGGGAGGACTGAGATGACTTTGGAAGGCAAGACACTACTTATAACGGGTGGTACGGGTTCTTTTGGCAAAAAATTTGCCGAGGTTGTTCTTAAAGAACACGTCCCAAAGGCAATCCGCATATTCTCGAGGGGCGAGCTGCTGCAACTGCAGATGCGCCAACTCTTTAGTGCTGATCCGAGGCTGCGTTTTTTCATCGGTGATGTTCGGGATAAAGACCGGTTGTATCGTGCAATGAACGGAGTGGACCGCTGCTCGTCAGCGCGTCGCAGCCCGCTACGATGACCTCCTCCGCAGCATTGAAGGGATCGAGACTCCCCACCGCACCTCGGACCGGACACACATCTTCCACCAGTACACAATCCGTGTGAAGGATGGCTGTCGCGACGCTTTGCAACAACGCCTGAGAAAACAAGGCATCGGTACCTCTATCTACTATCCCTTGCCGCTTCATCTCCAGGAATGCTTCAAAGGCTTGGGATATAGGGAAGGCGATCTTCCACAGTCTGAGCTTGCCAGCCAGGAAGTGTTATCGCTTCCTGTGTTCCCGGAGCTCACAGGAAAAGAGCAGGATTATGTCGTACAAGCGATTAAGACGTTTACTAAAAGGGAAGGATAATTGAGTTTCAAAGAACAGCTCAGCGGATGGCTTGTAGCGTCGGGTCTTGTGCCCGACGGAGTGAGGTTTAAACGATGACTGGAGAATTCAAAAGACAAGACTTGATTCCGATATCCCGAGTTGGATCATGAAGCTCATTGAGATCGTGGGTGCTCGACCTCAGTTCATTAAGCTTGTCCCGATAAGCCGCGCTATAACCCAGCATAATGAGGCAATAGGCTCTTCACTTTCAACTCATAACTCTAAACTCTTAAGTGAGGCAATCATTCACACAGGCCAACACTACGACTACGAGATGTCCAAGGTATTCTTTGATCAGCTTGGTATCAAAGAGCCCGAGTATCACCTTGGGGTTGGCTCGGGAACACACGGCCAGCAGACCGGAAAGATGTTGGAGAAGATCGAAGAGGTTCTGATAAAGGAAATACCTGATTGGGTCCTTGTCTACGGCGATACAAACTCTACCCTGGCCGGAGCGCTGGCGGCGGCAAAGCTCCATATCCCCGTGGCGCATGTAGAAGCCGGTCTCCGCAGTTACAATAGGCGAATGCCTGAAGAGATCAATCGAGTACTGACCGACCACGTCTCTGATTTTCTTTTTTGCCCTACGGAAACCGCGGTCAAGAATCTCAAAAAAGAAGGCTTCACCAACATCGTGAATAACGGTCACTTGATCTCCCTCAACTCATCACCACATTCCACCAGCTACAAACCACCCACCAATCACCACAGGCTACAGGCCACAAACCACCAACCAGTAGTTGTTAACGTCGGTGACGTAATGTATGATTCCGTGCTGTATAACGTGCAGCTTGCCGAGAAGCGCTCCACGATTCTCGAGCAGCTTCATCTCGAACCCAACGAACCCAATGAACCCCATGAACCCAGCAAACCCAAGAGCTACGCCTTGGCCACAGTACACCGGGCGGAGAACACCGATGATCCTAAGCGTTTGGTGAGCATCTTCTCTGCTCTTGACCAATTGGCCCAGGAGGGTCTAAAGGTGATCCTCCCGCTCCACCCTAGGACACGGAAGGCGTTGGCAAACGTCTCAAGGGGCGATGAGCTAGTACGCAATTTTGAGGTAATCGATCCTGCGCCCTATAAGGACATGTTGATGTTGGAGAAAAACGCACAGGTGATCTTGACCGACTCGGGCGGTGTTCAGAAAGAGGCGTTTTTCTTTAAGGTTCCTTGTGTGACCTTAAGAGAAGGAACGGAGTGGGTGGAGACGGTTGAAGCAGGTTGGAATCACCTGGTGGGATGGGAGTCCGCGCGCATTATTAAGGCTGTAAATGAAGCTAAGCCGGGGCCTGACCGTGTGGATTTCTACGGCGATGGACAGGCAGCGGAGAGGATTGTGCAACTGATGGTGCAATTTTCATTGAGGACCAAGGCGGTGCAATAAGCATGGTCAGGGCAATGGATTGTGAGCGGTCTGATGAAAGTTAAGGGAAGCATTGCTTGTATGAAGAGCCTACTAGAGTGATGTTGACGTTAAAAATCTCTGGCATTTTTATAGGCGTCCTGGCCCGCGCCTTCTTCCCTTGGCTGCGGAAGCTGCGCCAGGGAAAGGTGACGCACTTTCATAAGCGTTATCTCTACTCAGCGATTGGATCGATCCTTGTTGGAATCATTGTCACTCTACTTGTCTTTCCTAAATTTGATATCACCTCGGCCGGACAAGGGACGGAAGCAGCCATAAGGCTCTTTGCTACCGCGTTTGGATTTGGATTCGGTTGGCATAGTATAGTCTCTGAAGCCGGTAAATGGACAGGCGCGTTTAAGGATGTGAGGGAGAACGAATAGAATAGTGGAACCAACGAACCCAATGGACCCAAAGAACTCAATTAAGGCCTATCATAGAATCAAAGAGAATCTGGGAGAGAATACGGTTTTGAAAAAGGAGGTTGAGGAGGTTATGTCCAATGTCAAGGGCTGACCCCACTTTCCTTGCAGACAGATCACATATCTTTTACCAGTACACGATCCGCGTAAAGAATGGCCGCCGCGATGCCCTGCATCAGTATCTCAAGGAACAAGGAGTTGGTACCTCCATCTACTACCCGAGGCCGCTTCATCTGCAGGAGTGCTTCCACGAGCTTGGCTACAAGGAGGGAGATCTCCCCGCCTCCGAGAAAGCAAGCTGCGAGGTACTTTCGCTTCCCATGTTCTCTGAGCTCGCTAAGGAAGAGCAAGATTTTGTAAGCCAAGCAATTCAGGCGTTCGCTGAAAAGAAAGATGCGTAAGCGCCGGCGCCGCATCACGCAGGTGGGTAAGGTTAAAGGTAACTGCCTGACGGGTCGTTTAGAAAATGCGAACGCACCGCGGAGAAAGCGTTTTGCGTATACTTTGCTGAAGTCGTGTGCGGTGCTTTAAAGCGGAACAGAGAGGAGAAAGATGATTCTAGTCACAGGCGGAGCGGGATATGTGGGGAGTCACTGCGTCAAGGAGCTCTTGCAAGCCGAAGATGACGTGGTGGTGCTTGACAACCTCTCCGAAGGCCACCGCGAGGCGGTTCTCACCGAGCACTTCGCCAAGGCAGACCTGCTCGATCTCACGGCCCTTAGAAAAACGTTTGCGGAATACTCTATCGATGCGGTCATGCACTTTGCCGCCCTCGCCAGCGTGGGGGATTCCGTGAAGAATCCCCAAAAGTACTACCAGAACAACGTAATTGGGACTCTCAATCTCCTTCAGACAATGCGGGAGTACGGTGTGGACCAGATGATCTTCTCCTCCAGCGCAGCCGTGTATGGCGATCCGGAAGCGGTCCCCATCCTGGAGGACCATCCCAAGTGCCCAAAGAGCCCCTACGGAAGAACCAAGTGGATGACCGAGCAGATTCTGGAAGACTATGCTTACGCTTATGGTTTGCGCTACGTAGCCCTCCGCTACTTCAACGCGGCCGGTTGTGACCCGGAAGAGCAGCTCGGCGAAAACCATGATCCCGAGACCCACCTCATTCCCATTGTGCTAGATGTCGCTCTTGGGAGGAGAGATAACATTGTCATCTTCGGGTCTGATTACGATACCGTTGACGGTACCTGTATTAGGGACTACATCCATGTGAACGACCTGGCCGCGGCTCACATCCTCGCGTTAGGGGTCCTTAAGGAGGGATGCGCAAGCACCGCCTATAATCTGGGGATCGGGAGAGGGTACTCTGTCCGCGAAGTCATCGAGGTCTGCCGGAAGGTCACCGACCAAGAGATTAAGGTGGTAGAAGGGGAAAGGCGGTTGGGGGACCCGGCGGTGCTGGTGGCTAGCCCCGAACGGGTTAAGAAAGAGCTAGGCTGGGAGCCGAAGTATCAAGATCTGGAAGGGATTATAGAATCGGCTTGGGTATGGCGCAAGAAGCATCCGGGGGGATACATTAGGTGATGGCTCAAGGACAAAAAATGTCGCTGTATTTTTGGACAGAGATGGGGTCATCGGTTTATGATCAGGCCATTTTCCCAGTTGAGAATCAGTTGAAAGGTAAGTGCAGTGCCTAGCCAATTCAGACATCGTGCTTATATAGGTTGGATTATAGGAGTCCTTCTGGTTGCCTTGGCTGGGAGCAGCTACGGAGAAGACCTGGGGGCGGGCGATGCGGCTCATTTCTTGCGCGATGGTATCGGTGCACGACCCCAAGGGATGGGTAGCGCGTTTGTTGCTCTAGCTGATGACGTGACCACCAGCTATTGGAACCCAGCTGGTCTAATTCAGACCGCGAGCCTGCGGATTGGTGGGACATACGAAAGCCGTTTTGGTGGCTTATCAGAGTTTCAATATTTGGCTGGTGCTCTTAACTCTTCCATTATGGGTGGTGGCTTCCTTTGGGCGCACTCGGATATCTATTCTGTTTATATCGTTTCGGGTGCTGTTGGATTAAGTGAGCTTGCCTTAGGGATCACCGGCAAGCTATATAGCTTTTCCGCCCCTGCGCAAAGAGCTCGTGGAGTAGGGATCGATGTGGGAGGCCTGTACCGAGCTTCACTGGGAAAAGTCAATCTGACTCTTGGGATCACGTCCGCTGACATTGGTTGGAGCGAGATTCTATGGCAGGGGCAGGGTTATGCTGCCAGGGATTATGTGGCCTGGGTTACACGACTAGGGACAACGGTGAGCTCCCCAGCGCCCTTTGGCTCGTGGCGGATCGCCGCGGATCTAGAGATCGCTCTGCGGCGTCCTCCTCGCCAAGGAGAGAGCAATTATTTGGCTGCTGTACTTCAGAGCGACCTAAGGTTAGGTACGGAGGTATGGTTAAAGTGGATAGCCGTTCGGGCTGGCTTGGCGGACATTGGCTTGGAAGAAGGTGGTGGATTATCAGTCCGAATGACCCTAGGTCTGGGAGTACAGATGGGAGGAATTGCGTTCGATGCTGCGTGGACGCCTTCTCAGCTGGGAAATACTTATCTCTTATCCATTGAAGTGTATCTTTAACTAATGCACACAAGACTGCCTAATGAGTCGGTTGCTTGCTAACGCCTCCAGCAAGCGGCGACCTTTTGGAGAACGTCTATCCTATAGTGGACAACTGGAGAGTTTAAAAAACTGATTTGTCATTGTACATTTCGTTAAAAGTGTTCCCTTGTCTATTGTTTTAGGGAATTCAATGGAGTATAATAAAAAGTCTATGAGAGTTCATAGTTGGAAGAAGGAGGTGGCGTTGTATGCTCAGTGATATTTCGCACTGTGAGCGACATGTCCGCGAGAAGTTATGTGTTTTAGCTTTGCTTCCCGCTCTCATAATCGCAATCTTTAGTGCGGGGACAATTAGGGCTACAGAGCTACAGAAGGCGCCGCTAAACCCGGCTTACTTGGAGTATGTAGAAAGGCTTCGAACGGTAGGACCACCGGGCCTAGTAACTGCTCAAGGCTACTACTTGGGGCATATCCCGGCTCCTGTGGATCGCGTAGTCGCACCGCTTCCGAGGATGCCCGCGGAAGGCCGGGTAGGAGTTCCACCAGACGCCTATGACCTCCGGACATCTGGGCCAGGAGGGACCCCAGAGGTTACCCCGGTGAGGGATCAAGGTGACTGCGGATCGTGCTGGGCCCACGCAACGATGGCGTCGCTTGAGTCGTGGCTGCTCAAGGTACAAATAGAGACGTGGAACCTGTCCGAGAACAGCGTCAAGGAATGCCACGGGTTCCTTTGGGGACCCTGTGAGGGAGGAAACGCCTGGATCAGTACAGCCGTCTTGGCCCGTCTTGACGGACCAATTTCAGAGACGGATGATCCCTACTATGATTATTCAACGGGCTGTAATACAGAACCATGCCTCTCCAAACACCTACGCGAGGTCTGGCGCATTTGGGGTACCACCGCCATCAAGAACGAGATCATGGACAAAGGTGCGATGTACACAGCATTCTACTACAACCCTTTCTACTACTTCGGAACAACTCATTCATACTACTACGACGGCTCTAGTTCTGTTGGCACCAACCATGCCGTAGCCGTTGTGGGATGGAATGACAATTACAACCGGAACAACTTCCCTTCGACCCCTCCTGGAGACGGCGCGTGGATCTACAAGAACTCCTGGGGCACGGGATGGGGGGAGAGCGGATACTTCTACCTTTCATACTACGACACGTTTAGTGCTGCATACTGCACGCTGTTCCTGGATGCGTACGATCCAGCGGGGTATTCCAGCCTCTACCAATACGATCCATTAGGCTGGGTCACCAGCGTGGGATACGGTACTACAGAAGCCTGGGCGGTCAACGTGTTCACGGCCCGGCAGGCCGGAACGCTGGAGGATGTTGCGTTTTATACGACCGATCCCGGGGCCTCATATGCTGTTTATATCAAACGGGGAGGTCCCGATGGCACAGAGGCGGTTCATGAGAGCGGGACCTGCACCTACATTGGCTACCATAGGCACCACCTCTCAAGCCCGGTACATCTCACCGACGGAGAGACGTTCTCAGTGGTGGTGAAACTTAACAACCCCTACTACTCCTACCCGATTGCAGCAGAATACGCAGACGCCGGCTATTCGCCTTCAGCAACGGCCAATCCTGAGGAGAGCTATGTCAGCCCAGATGGCTCGCCTGGCTCGTGGGATGATCTGACCGACACGTGGCCAACGATGAACGCCTGCATAAAAGCGTTCGTCCTCCCCGACACTCCCACAACAGACACGGCCCTGGTCTTCCGTGTTGATGACTTCGGCAGCGTCTTTTCTGATGGTAGCTACTACGGCTCGACCTACTCGTGTGGCAGGGCGGATGTCGCGGAGTGGGTGCCGGTGTCCGAATCTGTGGAGCCAGGAGATGTTCTAGAGCTTGATCCTGACAACCCTGGGTACTATCGAAAGGCTCGCAGTAAGTGTTCGACGCTCGTTGCCGGTGTTGTCTCCACCGAGCCCGGTGTCATCCTTGGTTCTTCTTCTCCGACTCCGGACATTGGACCTTGGACTTTGGATTCAGCGCTTTTAGCGCTGCTCGGCATTGTGGCAGTGAAGGTGACCGATGAGAACGGCCCGATTCAGCCGGGAGACCTGCTTGTAGCTTCCTCCACTCCAGGGATTGCGATGCGCTGGGATCTAGATAACCGCAGCCCCTGTGACTTTGTGGGCAAGGCGCTGGAACCACTAGAAACCGGCACCGGAGTGATCCAGGTGCTTCTAATGCACTAACCGTTAGGGGTAAATAGTGAGTGGTGGGTAGTGAGTAGTGGGTAGGAGATAATGAGACGCAGGGAGGTTCAAGGTTCTACGCTAAATATGATGCATTGGGCCTTAGACTTTGGACATTGAACCTTAGACTTTGGACATTGAACCTTGGACCATGTCAAAAGGAGGTCAAGAATGAAAAAGGCCCAGAAATGGATCACAGAGAATTTTGAAAAGTTGGTTGACGACTATGGAGGGAAATATATCGCGGTGGTAGGGGAGAGGGTCATTGCTGCAGCGCTCACTCCCAAGGAGGCAATGGAGGCGGCTACGAAAGTGGCGAAAGAGGAAGAGATCTCGCTGTTGAAGGTTCCTCGAGAGGAAGAACTCGTATGTATTCTGTAGAATTTGATTATGCTCGGCATAGGAGGCGTGATGTCCCCCTTATCCCTATCAGCTTGAGATCAAAGAATAGCTGGGTCGAGGTCTGGGCTTATGTGGACTCAGGAGCTTCTTGCAGTATCTTTGATGATAAAGTTGCTGAATTGCTGGGTGTTGAGGTCCACGAGGGCAAAAGGCTGCTGGCCGTGGTGGGTGATGGTAGCTTTATCCCTTTCTATCTCCACAAGTTGCGAATGAGATTGGAGGAAGATGAATTTGAGATGGAGGTTGGATTCTCTGCCAAGCTGGGCGTAGGTTTCAACTTACTGGGTATGGATCTTTTTGACCGGTATAAGGTGACATTCGATAATGCGGCAAAGAAACTGGCCTTTGAACCTAAGTTCGACAGTAGTAGGCATATTTTCGCTTCTATGACGCGGTAAATGCCCTAGGGATGGGAAGTAATGTTTGCAAAGCTTAGAAACCCGTAGGCACACGATTTTGTTACTCTCTCTTGACAACTCTGTGGTATACGCGTACAATGTGGGCATGTATGTTAGACCATCACCCGCAAGAACAAGAATCGACCGGATGTCACCTACATCCAGTTGGCCCACAACGTTCGTGACAAGAAGACGGGACAGGTAAAGGCGAACGTTCTCTACAGCTTCGGCCGGGCAGACCAACTCGATGTAGCGGCGATCCAGCGTCTGGTACGAAGCCTCAGCCGGTTCCTCTCCCCGGAAGAGATGCTGCAAGCTCAGGGAGAGGGGGATGGGGTGCTGAAGTTCCTTTGGAGTCGTCCTCTGGGTGGGGCGTGGGTACTACGTCGCTTGTGGGAGCGGCTCGGTCTTAAGCAGGTGATCAAGGAAGCTCTCCGCGACCGTGCCTTCTCCTTGCCAGTGGAGTGGGCCATCTTCGCCATGGTTGCCAACCGAGCGTTGGCTCCGTCCTCCAAACGGGCGATCGAAGAGTGGGTTAGGGAGGACGTGGTTCTAGGCAATGATGAGGAGATCAAGGTGCAACACCTCTACCGGGCGATGGACTTCCTGTTAGAGCATGAGGAAGCGATTCAGCGGGAGGTCTTCTTCGCCACCGCTGATCTGCTCAACCTGGAGGTGGACCTCCTCTTCTTCGACACCACCACCAGCTACTTTGAGTTAGATGAGGAAGACGATGAGGAGGGGTTACGGCACTACGGACTTTCCAAGGACAAGCGCAAGGATCTTCCGCAGGTGGTGATCGGCCTGGCAGTGACCAAGGAGGGGATTCCAGTAAGAAGTTGGGTCTTCTCGGGCAACACCACTGATACAACCACGGTGGAGAGGGTACAGCGAGACCTGGTAAGGTGGCGACTGGGCCGGTGTGTATGGGTGATGGACCGTGGGATGGTAAGCGAGGGGAATCGGATCATCCTGCGGCGTGCTGGGGGTCATTACATATTGGGGGAGAAGCTGCGCGGCAAGGAGAAGGCGAACCAAGCTGCGCTCTCCCGTCCAGGGCGTTACCGGGTAGTCAGGGACAACCTCAGGATCAAGGAAGTGATCGTTGGTGAGGGAACGCACAGGCGGCGGTATGTAGTAGTTCACAACCCGGAAGAAGCGACGCGGGACAAACTCACGAGGCAGAGGATCCTCGCTCGACTGGAGGAGGAGATCGCCGCCTTGGGTGATCTCAGAGGGCAACGACACAACAAAGCGGGCTGCACTCTCATCGCCCATCCTACCCTGGGACGTTACTTGAAACAATTGAAGAGCGGATCCTTAAGGATTGATCGGGCCAAGGTCAGGGTGGAGGAGCGACTCGACGGCAAGTATCTGCTCACCTCCAGTGATGAGAGTCTCACGGCGGAAGAGATCGCGCTGGGGTACAAACAACTGTTGGAGGTTGAGCGGGCGTTCCGCTCGTTGAAGCAGACCCTGGAGCTTAGACCGATGTATCACCGTAAGGACGAACGGATTCGGACTCATGTAACCCTATGTTGGTTGGCGCTGCTCCTGGTCCGGATCATTGAGAAGAAGACCGGCGAGACCTGGGAGAAGACGCGGCGGGTGTTGGAGCGGATCCACCAGGGAGAATTTGCGACGAAAGATGGGCGTATTCTACAGCGGACTGAACTCACCCGTGAACAGGAGCAAATACTGAACAGCTTAGGGATTAAGCCCCCTCGCAAGGTCGAGAAAGTGGAGCTTGTGAGCCCGTAATCTGTAGGCACACGCCTCCAAAACCCCAACGCACACAATGCAGATCCCTACAGACTTTGCTGGTTTGTGTTCACCCACAACTGTCGAAGCCAGGTTGAAAGAGGATAGCTTACAGCACCTTGTGCTCGCTGAAGGTGATTTGAGATGAGGCTCATTGCCGTTGGACATTGGCTCCTGGACCATGGACTCTTGACTCACGACTATATTCTATCGACCTAGAACGTCGAACCTAGAACCTAGAACTTTGAACATTGACTCATGACTGATGACTCTTGACTCATGACTAAGATAGAGAGATTCGAGGACATTGAAGCACAAGATCAGTCTAGAGTCTGCGAGTCTGGAGTCAAAGCACGATGAGTAAGATAGAGAAGTTCGAGGACATAGAGGCTTGGAAGAAAGCAAGGGTTCTTGTTAAGGAAATCTATCGGACGACTGGCGAAGGCAAGTTTTTCAGGGATTTTAGCTTGAGAGATCAGATCCGACGAGCCGCTGTCTCCATTATTTCGAATGTCGCTGAGGGGTTCTCTAGACAAACGGACCGAGAATTCGCCCAGTTTCTGTACGTGGCCAAGGGTTCAGTTTCTGAGGTGCAAAGCCAGCTTTATGTTGCCTTAGACCTGGGCTATCTAAGAGAAGAAGAGTTCGCCGAGTTGTACAAGCAGGCTGATGAGGTTGCCAGGTTGATCTCCGGCTTCATCCGTTATTTGAAAGGAGCTTCGGACTCTTGACTCTTGACTCTTGGCTTACGGCTATCTGGGCTTTTGACTCATGACACTGGACTCTGGACTCATGACTAAAATCGCGCGGAGGTGATCCCTATGAGGATATGGTTTAACAAGAGAAGAGTGGGATGGCTCATCATTGCTGCGTTAGTGCTGACTATAGGTGTTCTAATTTCGCTACTTGTAATAGGCAGCACCGACGAGCGCGATTTCACAGCCACCCCCTACGCCGACGTGATCCGCTTCGAAGCCGAAAGTGCAGCCACGCTCCAGGTGCGGATCTTCGATCTTTCGGGCAGGGAGTTGTGGGATTCTGGCGTGGTCTCAAGCTGGGTTGTAGATTGGGACCGCAGAAACGAGTTTGGTGAACGGTTAGCCTACGGAGCGTATCTATATCAGGCGGTAGGCTGGGGTGTGGATGGAAGCGTAGTTCTTGAAAGAAGCGGGAAACTGGCATTGTTGCCCGGGGATAAGGTACAGCTCCAGGCGGCACCAGCGGTGTCTAGCCCAGCAGGGCAAGACAAGGCACCCGCTGTTTCCGAAGCAGCGCCTACAGTGCAGCCGATGGGCCTTAGTGATACGGGGATTTTCGGAAAGGTGGGCATTGGGACGACGAATCCAGCGTATAGCTTACATGTATCTGGATCTGGGAATAATTACACTGTAGGCTACTTTACAAGCTCAGCTTCTATCACACGATTGGGAATAAACCATTCTTCGAACACAGGCTTCGGTTTCTATATCAACGGAGTTAGAAAATGGTCAGGCGCTGCTTTTCAATATCCCAAATCTGGACCTAACCATGACTTCGTTATATGGAATGACCAAAACCATTCTCCTGGATTAATGATAGATGGAGATTTAGGTAATGTTGGCATCGGCACGACGAATCCAGGCGCGACCTTGGAGATTCACGGCTCTGCTACAAATATCTTGGCTCTGTACGACCCTACGCTACCTGGTGACGCGAAGTTCCGAGTGGAGAAAGATGGGGATGTCTACGCGGATGGGACGTACTACTCTTCTGACGGGGCATTGCATGTCGGTAGCGCCGATGTCGCTGAGCGCATCAATACCAGTGAATGGGTCGAACCGGGAAATGTCGTTGAGATCGATCCTGATCATCCGGGGTTCTTCCGCAAGTCTTCCTCTCCCTACAGTACGAAGGTAGCAGGTATCATTTCTACTTCGCCTGGAGTTATCCTTGGCAATACCTTCGACGCGAAAGCAGATAAGTGGGAGGACAACCGGCCAGTGCTCGCCATTGCCGGAAGGGTTCCCGTGAAGGCGACCGCTGAGAACGGCTCAATTCACGTGGGTGATCTCTTAATAAGTTCTTCAACTCCTGGATATGCGATGCGCTGTTCTGACCGAGCGGCGTGCGTAGGAGCGACCATCGGCAAAGCTTTGGAATCACTGGAGGAAGGGACAGGAGTGATCATGCTCCAGGTGACATTGCGGTAATGAGGATTAGGAGATGCAGTTTAATAAGGAGGGAAAGTTTACTCTACACGAACTCCGGAATTGCAAATGATATCCCAGGGGGAAATACTAGAAGAGGGTAAGAAGAATCTTTTTAAGAGCAGTAAATCAAGGAGATGAGTACATTAAAGAATTCTTGCGAAGTGCAGGTTACGTGCTACAGGATGAAATATACGAATCAGAGAAGGAAATCCCGGGCTTCGATAAATCGCTAGTTAAGGTTCCAATCTAATGAGGCGGATCACGCCGACGGATTGGAAGACACAGCTAAGGTCACTAGCCGGGGATCAAGGTGACAGAATCGGCAAGAGGTGACTAGGTGACCTGCCACAGTTGGTGATTGACCCCAGCAGGACTCGAAGGGAGCTCGGCTGGGAGCTGAGGTTTACTAAGCTGGAGGAGATCGTGAAAACTGTTTGGGAGTGGCTGAGGAGTAGGCCATGATTTTGGCGACAGGTGGTGCAGGATACATCGGGAGTATTATCGTCGAGCAGCTTCTTGAGAAGGGTGAAAGGGTTGTGGTACTCGACAATCTGTCCCAAGGCCATCGGCGACCGTCTCCGATGGGGCTATCTTCGTCAAGGGGGATATCAAGGACAAGGAACTGCTCGAGGAAATCATTAAGGGGCACAAGATTACCGCGGTGATCCACATGGCTGCCGAGACGATCGTCGAACGCTCAATGACCGACCCCAAAAGCTTCTTTCATGAGAACGTCATCAAAGGCGTTACCCTCTTAGACACGATGTTAGAGTGCAATGTTGATAAGATTATCTTCTCCTCTTCCGCTGCGATCTATGGTGAACCTCAGCAGGTGCCGATTACAGAGGATCATCCCCAAAAACCGATCAATGCCTACGGAGAATCGAAGTTAATCTTTGAGAGGATCTCGGACTGGTATCATAGAGCCTATGGGCTGGAATACATCGCCCTACGCTATTTCAATGCTGCAGGTGCCTCTGAACGGATTGGGGAAGACCATAACCCTGAAACGCACCTTATCCCCTTAGTCTTGCAGACGGTGCTGGGCCAACGGGAGCGAGTGAAGATCTTCGGCACTGACTACAATACAGAAGACGGCACCTGTATTCGCGACTTCGTCCACGTGATCGACTTGGCCGAAGCGCATATCCTGGCTCTGAAAATGATCGATGAAATTAAAAACGGGGTTTATAATTTGGGAAGCGGTCAAGGGCACTCTATTCTAGAGGTGATCGAGACTTCCAGAAAGGTCACTGGCCGAGAGATCCCCGCAGTTGGAGGGAAGAGGAGGCCGGGGGACCCGGCGGTGCTGGTGGCCAGCCCCGAGCGGGCTGAGAAAGAGCTAGGCTGGGAGCCGAGGTATCAGGATCTGGAAGTAATTATTAAATCAGCCTGGGAATGGTATAAGAAGTATCCAGAAGGGTACATTAGGTGATGGCTTATGGTTCAAGGGTTTTTAGTTTTGTTACGGGCTTTTAAGGTAAAGCTATTAATAATTTCTTGGGTATGAGCTTTGAGATAAACAACGTCGCTGTATTTTTGGACAGAGACGGTGTTATTAACGAGGAAGTGGATTTGCTTTATCGGGTGGAGCAACTGCGTCTTCTTTCCGGAGCAGCCGAGGCTATTCGACAGTTCAATGAGCAGGGTATTAAGGTCATCGTGGTGACTAACCAACCCGTGGTCGCACGAGGGCTTTGCACCGAACAGAATGTAGAAAAAATTCACGAGGTGCTCCAACGGATGCTCAATGAGAAAGGCGCTCATTTGGACGCGATCTATTACTGTCCTTACCATGAGAACGCTGATTTGCCTAAGTATCGAAAGGCTTGTCCTGACCGCAAGCCCAACATCGGCATGCTCAAGAAGGCCGCAAGCCGGTTTCACTTAGACTTGCAGCAATGTTTTGTGGTCGGGGATCGGACAGTAGACATTCAGACTGGTGTAAACGCAGGTTGCCGAACCATCTTGGTAAAGACAGGTTACGGCGGAAGCGATGGCAAATACGAGGTGAGGCCGAATTACGTTTGCAAGGATCTCAGAGAAGCCGTAGATCTGATCACAAACGGTTTAATCCGAAGCTTATCATGACGAACAAACCATTGAGCGATATGAGAAAAGCCGTCATCTTGTGCGCGGGGCCTGGAACTCGGCTCAGACCCCTTACCCAATGCTGCCCCAAGGTGATGTTGCCCTTTAACGGGAAACCCTTGCTTGAGCACCATCTAAATTGGCTCGAGAGCCATGACATCAAAGAGATTTACATCAACCTGCACCATCTTCCAGATGTCGTTACGGGTTACTTTGGGGATGGCAGCCAGTTTGAGGTTCAGATCACCTACTCGTTCGAGGAAAAGCTACGGGGGACGGCCGGGGCATTGAATGGCTTTCGCGCTTGCTTAGACGAGACCTTTCTCGTGCACTACGGGGACGTCTATAGCGAACTCGACGTCACCAAGATGCTTCGCTTCCATCGGAGGATGAACGCGACAGCCACTTTAGTGGTCCACCCAACGGACCGGCCCCATGATAGCGACATTGTGGTGTTAGACAAGTATGCAAGGGTCATCTCAGTCCACCACAAGCCCGGAAGCAGCCGATATGGAAACTTAGGAAATGCCGCTTGCTACATTCTGGAGCCTCGGATTCTAAGCTACATCCCCGATGAAGAGGATGAGTTCGATTTCATTCAAGACGTCTTCCCTCAAATGATCTCCGCTGGGGAAGCCTTATACGGCTATTATACGAATGAGTTTCTGCAGGATATGGGCACCACTGATCGGTACCAAAAGCTCAAAAGGAGGCTGGAGTCAAGATGATGATCATCTCGAGGACGCCGTTTCGGATGAGCTTCGCCGGAGGAGGCTCTGACCTCAGTGCTTATCATAGAGGGCACCCGGGGGGCGTCGTAAGCACTACGATTGATAAATACATCTACGTCACGGTCAAAAAGCGCTTCGATGAGACGATCCGCGTCTCCTACACTAAGACAGAGATTGTGGACAGCGTCGATCAAATCCAACACGATCTTGTCCGAGAGGCCATGCGCCTCGTAGGCTTGGATAGGGGCATCGAGATCACCACGATTGCTGATGTGCCGGCCGGGACAGGCCTGGGATCTTCATCGAGTCTGACCGTCGGGCTGTTGAACGCCCTCTATGCCTTCACAGAGAGGTTCCGCTCCGCAAAGCAGCTGGCTCACGAAGCCTGCCAGATCGAGATCAATATCCTAGGTAAGCCCATCGGCAAGCAAGATCAGTACGCTGCCGCCCACGGAGGGCTCAACTATATCCAGTTTAATCCTGATGGGGCAGTATTCGCAGACCCAATCATCTGCTCAAAAGAGACGAAGGAGCAACTTCAGAAGCGTCTCTTGATGTTCTACACCGGCCTTCAAGGGGACAACAGCGACATTCTGGCCGAGCAGCGCCGAGGAACAGTGAGCGATGAAGCAAAGCGAATGATTCTAGACCAAATGGTGGAGCTGGCCAACCAAATGAGAGATGCCTTGAATGGTAACGATCTCACGCGCTTTGGGAAGCTTCTGCACCAAAACTGGGAGCTAAAGAAACGGATGGCATCGGGGATTTCTAACCCCCAGATTGATCGATGGTATCAAGCAGCGCGGCAGGCCGGGGCCTCAGGAGGAAAAATCCTGGGCGCTGGGGGTAGAGGTTTTCTGCTCCTCTGCTGCAGCGAAGGTAAGCAAGAAGCGGTGCGGAAGGCCATGCAGGAGCTCGGTCTTAGGGAGTTCTCATTTCGCTTCGAGCCTCAGGGAAGCAAGATCATCTACGTAGGAGGATAGGGGATGGAGCTGGCAACCTATGCAGCGGAATACTTTCGGAAGCTGAAAGAGGGCCTAGATCGTTTGGACTTAAAGGCCTTGGAAAAGATTATAGAGGTGCTCACGCAAGCCCGGGAGGAAAGGAGACAGATCTTCATCTTTGGCAACGGGGGAAGTGCAGCCACCGCTTCCCACTTCGCAAATGACCTCAACAAGCTGGCTTCAGCAGAGCCCAAGAAGAAGTTCAAAGCGATCGCACTCACGGACAACGTGCCTCTGATGACGGCTTGGGCAAACGATGAAGACTATGCAGAGATTTTCGCTCAGCAATTGGATAACTTCCTCAACGAGGGAGATATCGTGATCGGGATCAGCGGCAGCGGTAACTCCGAGAACGTGATTCGGGCGCTCCAACTGGCCTCTCAGCGAGGGGCGATAACTATCGGCTTCCTAGGCTTTGATGGAGGTCGCATGAAAGATCTCGTGGATTATTTCCTTTGGTTTCAAGAAGATCATTACGGTCGAGTAGAAGATGCCCATACAATAGTGTGCCATATTATCGCTCATGTCCTTCAAGACGCTTGCTGAATTGTCGGTGTAGGTCCGGCTCCAATTTGAGCTTTTAAGTGGGTCGTGAGGAGGAAAACTGTGGCAGGCACGAAACGCCTTAAAGTCTTGGTCATCCCGGCTTGGTATCCATCGGAGCGAAATCCAGTGGTCGGGATTTTCGTCAAGGAATACGCCAAGGCGACTTCCCTATACAACGATGTGGTAGTGCTATATGGCGAAGGGATCGATCGCTCTGTGCGAGGCATCTATAGGATTGAAGACAATGTGGAGGATGGCCTTCGCACTTTGCGCCTACGGTATCGAAAGTTCTTTATCCCCAAGACTTCTTACTTCATCTATCTTTGGGGCATGTTCGCTGCCTTCCGCAAGCTGATACATGAAGGATTCAGACCAGATGTGATCCACGCCCATGTCTATCTCGCGGGGGTAGCAGCAGTTTTGCTTGGCGAACGACATGGTATTCCCGTTGTCATCTCCGAGCATTTTACTGGGTTCCCTCGGAGGACGGTGCACGGGTTGCAGAGGTTGATGGCCAAGTTTGCCTTTCAGCGAGCTTCCTTAGTCTGCCCTGTAAGTGAAGACTTGAAAAGGCATATCGAGTCTTATGGAATTCGGGCTCGATTCCGCGTGGTCCCTCCCGTTGTAAATGCTTCGCTCTTTTCCCCAGGAGGTGGCACTTCTGTCAATAGAGGGGAGGATGACAGAAAACGTATGCTTCTCGTAGCCTTGTTGGATCCCAAAAAGGGAGTACCCTATCTTCTCGAAGCCTTGGTACATCTTAGAAAAAGGCGCGATGATTTTGTGCTCGATGTTGTTGGTGATGGACCTAGCCGGGCTGAATACGAGGAACTAGCTAACAAACTTGGCTTGGCGAACATTGTTCGTTTTTATGGGCTAAAAACCAAACAGGAGGTCGCCGAGTTCATGCAACGATGCGATTTCTTCGTGTTGTCTAGCGAATGGGAAAACTTGCCCTCCGTGCTAATCGAGGCGATGGCTTCTGGTCTCCCGATTGTTGCTACTGGAGTAGGGGGCATCCCTGAAATAATCAATGAAGAGATAGGAATTCTGGTGCCACCAAAGGAAGTAGAAGCTCTGGCTAAAGCTGTTGATTATATGCTAGATCACTATCAAGATTATTCTGCCAAGGGGATTGTGCAATATGCCCTCGAGCGATTCAGTTATGAGGCGATAGGAAGCCACCTAAATAAAGTCTATAGAGAGTTGAGGACGAATGACAAAGAAACGTTTGAATAACCCTCACTTACAGAGACTACCAGAGGACATTGAAATCGTTATTGGTAGAATGGATTACGTCTTGGAAAACTGCCGCAATAAGAGAGTTTTGCACTTAGGATGTGTTGACGAAGGTGCGACCAGAGAGAGACTTGACGCAGGCACTTTGCTACACACGCAATTGCTATCCATCACAAAAGAGGTCTACGGGTTAGATACTAGTGAAGAGGGTTTGAGTTTACTTCGGGAGGCTGGAATTCCTAACCTCATTCTAGGAAACGTAGAGCAGTTGGATCAAATATCTGAGCTGCGAGGGGTAAAATTCGATATTATATTGGCAGCCGAGATCATTGAGCATCTGAATAATCCTGGTTTATTCCTTCAATCAGCTAAGTCCCTTTTTCACGACGATACGGTAATGATTATGACAACACCGAACGCACATCGGATTACAGGCTTTGGATATAGATTGAAGGGACTAGAATTTGTCCATCCTGACCATAACTACTGGTTCTCTTGGAGCACATTGGTCTCGCTACTTTCAAAGAACGGCTATCAGATCATAGATGCCCGGTTGTATAGCTTTATAGACTACAAGCAGCCTTTGATCCGAACTTTTGTAAGGAAGATGGTTAAAAAGAAGCCTTCAGGAACAGCAGCTACTAGGAAGGTAGAAAGCCAAAGGGATTCTTCGCTAGTTAGTAGAAAGATCATGCGCACTATTGGATCACGAGTTAAAGGCGTTGCTCGGATATTGAGCCGAAGGTTCTTGTATAGCTTGAACCCATTTTTTGCCGATGGATTGATTCTTATCGTTAAGCCTGTAGGCAGCTTGCAGGACGGCTCGAAATGACTATGGGTACGTTCACCCAAAATACAGCCATCACCTTTACCGCACGTATTCTAAGCCTCGTCTTGGGAATTGCTACTTCCATTACCATCGCCAGGTTATTGGGGCCGGAAGGTAAAGGGATTTATACCATGGCCACCTTGTTGCCTTCTTTGATAGTAACCTTCGGGAACTTGGGAATTGGTCCAGCAACCGTTTACTACGTAGCTCGTAAACAACACCGCCGTCAAGAGATTTTGGGGAATAACCTTCTTTTTGGGGTGGTAATAGGGGCTATCGGGCTACTTGCTGGTCTGATTATGATTCTCTTCTTTCGCCAAAGTATCTTCCCTGATGTGGCGCCAGGATATCTATTCCTTGCCTTATTAATGATTCCCATAAATATTTTCTTTTCTTATGTTAACTATATTCTCCTTGGTACAGAGCATATCAAAGAATTTAACCTGGTCTCTATTCTTCGGGCTGCTCTCTTCTTAATCTTTATCGTCATTGCTCTATGGGGTCTAAAAGTAGGAGTGATGGGGGCTCTTGCAGCGGGGGTGATTTCATGGTTTTTGGTGGATGTGGCAGTATTTTTTTGGGCGAGGCGAGCAACACGAGGGATATCGTTTCATATAAATCCTTCCTATATCAAGCACGCTCTTACCTATGGAATCAAGGCTCACTTAGGAAATATTTTAGGCTTCCTAAATTATAGGGTGGATATGTTTTTCGTCAACGGTTTCTTGGATCCTTTAGCTGTGGGTTTTTATTCGCTTGGTGTAGGCCTGGTCGAGAAGCTTTGGATGATTTCGCATGCAGCGAGCACGGTTCTTTTCCCTAGAGTGGCGGGGGAGACCGACGAACAAAGACGCAAGGAGTTTACTCCCTTGGTTGCCCGCACCGTGCTTTGGATCACGGCACTTGGCGCGTTGGCGCTGGTCTTCCTGGGCCGGTGGATTGTAGTTCTTCTCTATTCCAACGCCTTTCTACCTTCGGTCCGTGCATTCCAGGCATTGCTTGTTGGAATCATCGCCCTCAGTGCCTCACGGATATTAAATAACGACATCGCCGGACGTGGCCAGCCGATGCTGAACACCTATGTGGGAATTTTCACCTTGGTGACAAATGTAATCCTTAATATCATTTGGATCCCTAGATACGGGATTGTAGGGGCGGCGTGGGCGTCTACCGTTTCTTACAGTGTCAGTTTGCTTAGTTCTCTTTCCTTCTACTGCCGCCTCTCTGGCAACTCCTGGACCAAGGTCATCCTGCCCCAGCGAGGCGATTGGGCGCTATATCGGCGGACGGCGGTGGCACTCGGCCAATGGGCCAAGGCAAAAGTGCGGGCGCTGTTGTGAAAGGCTGGGAGGCCTTTGTATACTTGGTTTGATGGCTTGAAGAGAAGTTAAGAAAAAGAAATATTGAGGAGCGTTGAGATCAAGGAGGATAAATGAGCGGGATTGCAGGAATAGTCCATTTGGATGGTAAGAGTGTCCAGCCCGTGAGGCTTGGAGCTATGGCAGAGATGCAAAGACACCGGGGACCGGATGACGAAGGATACTTACTGGGTTCTCCTGGAGGACATTGGGCCATATTTGGAGGGAAAGATACCCCATCCGAAGTCTTCGATCAGGATCTTCTCTATGCCCCGAAGCACAAGTTCCCGAGAAAGACAGAGGAATCGCAAGGTTATACAATAGGATTGGCCAGCCGGCGCCTTTCGATCATCGATCTATCCCCAGCAGAGCATCAACCTCTTTGCAATGAAAATGGAGATGTTTGGATTGTTTTTGATGGTAGGATCTACAATTCCCAAAAGCTGAGAACTGACCTCTTGGGGCACGGACATCACTTTGTTTCGGGTAGTGATACAGAGGTAGTTTTACACGCGTATGAAGAATGGGGTGAGGACTGCGTCAAACGGTTCAACGGCATGTGGGCTTTCGCTATTTGGGATTCAAAAAAAGTCGAGCTTTTTTGCTCCAGAGATCGGTTTGGTATCAAGCCTTTCTACTACTATTTTAGTGGCGAGAAGTTTGTCTTTGGATCGGAAATCAAGGCCCTCTTGGCGGTGGGGACCCCGCGTGAGGTTGCTGAAGTTACCACCTACCTATACCTCGCTTTTGGCATGGTAGATTTAGGGGATCATACATTCTTTTCCGAAATACGCTGTCTTGCGGCAAGCAATAGTCTTGTGCTTGATCTCAAGTTTGGCAGACTGAAACAAGAACACTATTGGACCTTGGAATCTGCTGAGAGTGATCTGCCTACCAAGGCTGATGATACAGTAGAGGCATTTCGTGAGCTTTTCTTTGACGCTGTGAAGATTAGATTAGTTAGTAACGCCAGTGGGTTCTTGTTGAGTGGAGGCTTGGACTCATCCTCGATTGTGTGTACAGCCGCCAAACTGGCAGAAGAAACTGAGCATAATTCGTTGAATGCCCAGTTGAAAAGTTTTTCAGCGCGATACAAGGACCCTTCAGTTGACGAAAGCAATTATGCCGATTCCGTAATTGAAGCTACCGGAGCTAATCCCTATATATGCTGGCCATCGGGCGAGGGCTTATTAGAAAACCTTGATCGGATTCTCTCTTTCCAAGACGAGCCAGTAGGCTCAACCAGCATATATGCTGGTTGGTCTGTTATGTCTTTGCTCGCTAGAGAAAGGGTTAAAGTGGTTCTGGATGGGCAGGGTGCAGATGAGCAACTGGCGGGATATCAGTTTGATCTAGGGGCTTACCTTGCCTATCTATTGCGTTCTTTTCATCTAACTCGATTAATGCAGCAAATCACTGGACTTGCAGGTCAACACAGGGGAATGAAGCAGTTGGCAAAGTGGTTTGTTTACTATACTCTGCCAGACCGATTTCGGCTTCGGGCACGCGAGCTATTAGGGCAATCTGCATGTGCCTGGTTACAGGAAGACTACATTCAGTCAATTCGCAGGAAAGCTAGGCATCGTGTGCAAGAACAGGAGGTACCCTTCAAGGATTGGTTCAAGCGCTACAGGTACAAAGCCATCTTTACACACCCTTTACCAGGCCTTCTACGGTATGGGGATAGGAACGCTATGGCTCACTCGGTGGAAGTTCGTATGCCATTCCTGGATCATCGAATCGTTGAGTTTCTGTGGGCGCTTCCTCCAGAGATGTTAGTTCGTAAAGGTGTTCGTAAATGGATCTTGCGAGAGGCCATGACGGGGGTTCTCCCTGAAGAGGTGCGGAATCGACACTGGAAGCTTGGCTTTGCTACCCCCGAAAGTACATGGTTCAAAGGTCTTATGAGGGAGCTAATATTGGGCACCCTTTGCCGGCCGGAACTTGCCGCAGAGAAGTTCTTGGACCGAGATAAGGTCTGCGCAGAAGCAAGGGTGTTCTGTAGTGGTCAAGGCAGCGTAAGTAGCGATAAAATTTGGCGATGGCTTAATCTTGAGTTATGGATGAGAATTCTTGAGAGGGAGTTAACTTGAGGCGAGCAGGGAAGGTTAAAAAGGTTTACCTAATCCACCAGTTAAATATGAACGGCCAAGCAGGAGGCATATTACATGTCATTGGCTTAGCTAAGGGTTTATTCCGGCAAGGAGTCGAGGTTATAGTAATCGCCCCTAGATATAGGGAGATTCATCCTGGCTTGCCCTTTCACGTTCGTTACCTTACTGTGATTCCTCGTCCTCGGGTACTGAAGATCTTGAGCTACGAGCTAGCCTTGGCAATCTACCTATGTGGACAGCGAGAAATATGGACAAGGAAGGCCGTAATATACATTCGGCGGGGAACACTGCTATTAGCTCCTCTCTTAATTGCAAAGATTCTTCATTTACAAAGTGTTGTAGAAGAGAATGGGATAGACTGGGAACTGGAGCTTGGGAAACTTGCCGGTATTAAAAAAATGTGGCACCTGTTCCTTCGACGAATCAATAAATGGGTGTTTCGATTGGCCAGTTTCGTCATCGTACCTACAGAAGGAATGAAACAGTGTTTGACAAGGATCTTCCCCTGGGTTGCTCACAAGACGTTCGTTGTGGCAAATGGCGTGGATACTGAGATTTACCACCCGCGGGACTTAGTAAAGGCTCAGAAGCAGCTTAAGTTATCCTCCCCAAAACGGTACGTATGTTATGTTGGACATTACTATCCTGGAAGGGGGCTTGAAATCCTAATGGAGGCATTGCCAAAGATCGTTCAACAGGTTCCTAACTTACAAGTACTGTTGGTGGGAGATGGTCCGCTACGCAAAGCACTTGAGGAGAAGGTTCGACAACTCGATTTGAAGGAGCATGTCCTCTTTGCGGGTTTTCAGCCGCCGACAAAGGCCTCTTTGTATATTGCAGCTTCCGAAGTGTGTCTAGCTCCCTACGATACTCTTTATGCTTCCTTGACGAGTCTCTCTCCACTTAAGTTATATAGCTACATGGCTTGTGCCCGGCCGGTGGTTATCAGTGATGTTCCCATAGAATGCAAGAGGCTTGGGGAGGCAGCACGGATTGTTCCTCCCGAACAGCCGGATGCGCTTGCAGAAGCAGTTATCGATCTATTAAGTCATCCGCAAGAGGCCAAGCGAATGGGAGAGAGAGGCCGTGAAATAGTTGAGGAGTTCTACACATGGGACATAGCGGCCAAGAAGGTATTGGCGGGGCTTGATCGGGGTGAGGGAAATTGTTGCGAAGAATTAAGATCTTAAAGGGGTATAAGGAAAATGCTGCTACTTAGCATAACTTTTGCAACAGAGCTCCTCCTTATTTGCTTCTTCATGCAGAAATGCACGGGTTGTTTTTCGATGTTCTCCATCCCGGGATCAGCCTTTATATTTGTGTTTCTTTGGCATGGTTGGTATGTCCCGGTATTCCTTTTCAATGGGCAACTTGCCGGAATCACTTTAGATAGTGCTCTGAAGCTAAGATTCTTTGTGGTGCTTAGTCTTATGTATATTTTCTTTTTCCTTGGCATTTCTTTTGCGAAAGGTGCACTGCAATTTAAGCTAAGCGAAGTATCAAAATATGGGCGAATGCCGGTAGTTCATAATCTAAAAGCCAATTATCCAATATTATACGCTATTCTTGCGGGCATGATGCTTCTAACTTTTTACTTTTTGGTAAAAACCCCGGCGTCATTGCTTGCATACATCCAATATGCAGGACAAACAGAGTTACTTCGACAGCTTCGAAATCAAGTCGGTATGGGGGCGGCAATGGACTACATCTTTGGGATTGGTCGATTTGTTATCTTTCCTATCGTCACACTTGTCCTTATAGGTATGGCTAGATATGAGGGAACCTTAAAGCTCAAAGCAATAAGTCTGGTAGCTTTCATTACTACAAGCGTAGCACTTTTTGGTACCCTGCACAAAGGTGATGTATTCCCATTCTTGGCTATGGTCATTTTCTTCCTATGGCTATATAAAGGAAAGGTTCGATACCCTCTAAAAAAGCTGACTTTATTTGCCTTTATATTTATTTTATGTGTTAGCGCAATTTATGGTGCTTATTATGGCATTTCGTTAAGAGGCGGGTTTCACCAACTCTTCTCAAGAATAACTGTAGGGCCAAACTACTCTCTTGCCCTTCACCTAATGTATTTGCCTGACAAATTTGGGTTCCTGCACGGTAGGTCAATAGGATTACTAAATAGAATCGTAGGGAACAAGGATTTCCTGTCTTTGGGTGTATTAGTGGGGCGGGCCAGGGGACATACATCGGGCAGTTTCAATGCTGCGTTTTTCTCAGGACTCTGGGCTGACTTTGGCTACGCCGGTGTAATCATCGGCAGCTTTCTGCTAGGAGCGTATTTACAGTGGCTACAGGTTTGGTTGGTCAGATCCACCAAATCAATTACCAAACTAGCATTATTTGCATATTTGTTGCTCACCGTATATTATCTTGCGAATGTAAGTATCTATCCTTGCCTGCTTACGTTTGGTCTGGTATCTGGCCCTATCTTCATTTTATTGATTCAATTCTTAAATGATATTTTGCGAGGTGCTAGAGTGGGCTCAAAACCTAAGAGCCAAAAAGCATTTCCTGTGGAGAGTGAGGCATGAGAATTATTCATATAATAGACTATTTCCAGCCGAAACTTGGCTATCAGGAGACCTTCCTAGCGAGGGAACATAGCCGGTTGGGCCATGAGGTTCATGTAATCACCTCAGATCGATACTATCCATTCCCGCACTACGAAGAGACGGTGGGTCCTCTCCTGGGGCCACGACAGCTAATTGCCAGGATATATGAGGAAGAGGACGGGGTTACCGTCCATCGGCTGAAGGCGCGCTTTGAATGCTGGCACCGGGTTTGGCTCAAAGGCCTTAAGCAAGAGATAGAGAGCATCCACCCAGATATTATATTTACTCATGGCATGTCCTCAATTACAACCTTCTGCCTCGCTCAATGGAAACTGAGGAACAGAACTAAATGCAAACTCATATACGACTGTCACATGGTTGGTATAGCAAGTAGAAGCAGGTTAGGTCCATTGTTCCACAGCGCTTACCGGCACGTATTTGGATCTCTAATTTTCCGTGCTGGTGATGCTTTTATTGCAGTTAGTGGTGAAACGAAAGAGTATATGCAGATAGCTTATGACATTTCCGGAAGTAAAGTATATCTGATACCTTTGGGAGTAGATATTAAACGCTTCCAGTATAACCCTGAGAGTAGGGTAAAAGTTCGCTTTGAATTAGGAATTGGCTCTGACGAGGTCGTCTTTGTATATGCAGGCAAAATTATTCCCGAAAAAGGCCCTAATCTGTTAGTGGAGGCAACCTTGCGTTTAATTGCGGAGAGCCCTCAACAAAAGGTGAAGGTGATGTTAATCGGTAATAGTCCTGTAAAGTATAGGGCTAAGATTGAATCGCAGTTGCAACAGCACATGGACAGCGAAGATATCTTATTGCAGATCGGCATGGTTGCTAATGCTGAGCTACCGAACTATTTCTCAGCGGCTGATGTGGGGGTATGGCCCCGGGAGTGTTCCATAAGTATACTGGAAGCTATGGGTTGTGGTCTCCCTGTGATTGTGTCAGACCTCCCCGCGGCGGCTGAGCGGGTTGCTTGGGGAAACGGTCTTGTCTATAAAGAGGGAGATGTGGAGGATCTCTGCCAAGCGATGAGGCGACTGCTGATCGATGAAAACTTAAGAAAGGAGATGGGACAAAGAGGGCGAGAGGTGGTTGAAAAGGAGTTCTCCTGGAGGGTCATCGCTCAAAGATTCCTGGAGCTTGCGAGGGATGTCAATTCAATTGAAGATCAAGAGGAAGCTTAAGGGAATTTGCGCTCGGCGGGAGGCTATCAGCGAGCATGCCTGCCGGGAGTTCAGTATCGAGCGCTCAGCCAAGGCCTTTCTCGGTGCCATAACAGAGGTGGAACATACGGATAGGAGTTAATTTGCTCTGGCCGCTTGTTCGGGAGACGTGGGCGGCACGGCAATTCAGTCCAGGTGCTGCGTGAGCTGTTTTCAGCGCTCTTTGCGTGGAACACCTCGCTATTGAGCCGGGATAATCTGGATGCTGGAGCAATGCGTAAGGTTGATGAGCAAGAGAGGAGGATGGGTGAAGTAAGTGACAGAGCGCTTATTACCGGTATCAATGGGTTTCTAGGTCGTTACATAGCGCGAGAGCTGTCAGAACGTGGATGGCGTGTCGTTGGCGTTGACATTGCGCCACAAGGTAGCACCGAGTTGCCCACTGGTTCTGTCTATCGATGCCTTAAGTTACCCAATACAGGCTTGGAGCATCTATTGCAAGAGTACCCTCCTTCTCTCTGCGTTCATTGTGCGGGTAGTGCTTCCGTCGCGCAATCGATCGAGGATCCGAAAGCAGACTTCCACGCGAATACAGCCTTGACCTTGGAGATACTCGATACACTGCGTCAGCGTGCTCCACGATCACGTTTCATTCTCCTATCCAGCGCCGCAGTCTATGGGAACCCGACACGCCTTCCGATCCCGGAAAGCACGCCAAGGCGACCAATCTCTCCGTACGGGTATCACAAGATGCAGTGTGAGATCCTCGCCGAGGAATTCTACACTGTCTACGGCATGCAGACCTGTTTCGTGCGCATCTTCTCTGCGTATGGCCCCGGTCTACGACGACAGGTGTTGTGGGATATCTGTCGCAAGGTGCGGAACAAAAGCACGATTTTCCTATCAGGCACTGGAGAGGAAAGTCGAGATTTCGTTCATGCCCGCGACATCGCCAGAGGGATTGCGCTTGTTGCCGATCAGGCCGCATTTCAGGCTGAAGCCTACAACATTGCGACAGGTCGCGAGACGCGAATTGGTGACCTTGCCAGGCAGCTCGTATCCACACTTGGAGAGGACATCGAGGTTCGGTTCACTGGCGAATCGAGACCAGGTGACCCGCTTCGCTGGTGTGCCGATATCTCCAGCGTTTCGAGATTGGGATACCGGCCGACAGTGGGAATGAAAGAGGGCATAGATGAGTATGCCAGATGGTTTCTGAACCAGGACGAGGAATCTATGGAGGAGTGATAGTGAAGATTGGGTTGCAGCTTGTCGGTTCAGATAGTTGGATTGGTGGTGTATACTACATCCACAATCTGGTTCGTGCCCTGCGATCTTTGCCAAAAGCTGAACAGCCTGACGTCGCACTCCTGGTACCAGAAGGTGCCAAAGCTAAGCACTACAGGCCGGTCGAATCATTGGTTGAGTTGGTACGGTATGCACCCAGTATTTCTGCCAGAGTGGCTTCGACTGCTGGGAACAAGACGAGGGGGTGGTTCTATCACAACCCACGCATCCTGTCACTTGCTCGCTGGGTAGAACGGTTAATCGGCGGGAGACGTAATCGAGGTCTGCGATCGGCTCTCGAATCCGCAAGGGTATCAGTGCTCTTTCCCTGTACACGCTCGATGGGTAAGGATTTCCCTATTCCGTGGATCGGATGGGCTTGGGATCTTCAACACAGATACTTGCCAAAGTTGTTCGAGGATCACGACGTGCTTTCTCGAGACCGGGCTCTTACTAAACTAGCCAGTGAGGCACCCCTTGTTGTAGCGAGCAGCAAGAATGCTCTTGCGGATTTCAAGCGATTCTTTCCGAATCAACGCGCCGAGACACGGGTGTTGCGGTTCTTCACTGTGCCTTTGCCAGAATGGTATAGGGCCGACGTGTTTCAGACCCTCCAGCGGATGGGGTTGCCCGACCGCTATCTCGCAGTCTGCAACCAGTTCTGGGTTCACAAAGACCATAGGGTCGTCTTCGAGGCCGTGAAGCTCTTGGTTGAAGCGGGTGTTAACGTGCATGTGGTTTGTACAGGTGACATCCATGATTATCGTGACCCTGGCTACTTCCCCTCGCTTCGTGAATACATCAGGAGAAATCATCTGACGAACCGGATTCACATTCTTGGGCTAGTGCCGCGTTTGGATCAAATACAGATCATGCGTGGGGCAATGGCAGTAGTTCAACCGTCACGTTTTGAAGGATGGAGTACTGTAGTGGAGGATGTTAGGCTTCTAGGCAAACGCGCGTTTCTCTCGGATATTGGAGTTCATAGAGAGCAGAACCCACCCAATGCTGTATACTTCAAATGTGGTGATGCTAAGATGTTAGCGGATACAATCAGGGGAGCTTGGGATTCGTTGACTCCGGGGCCGGTCTTGGCGGCGGAGGAACGAGCCCTTGCTGCCCAGCATGAGTTGGTTGTGGAATACGCGCGCAGGTTCCTGCGGATCGCTACGGACGTAGTAGGATGATGCAACTATCTTCTGAACTCGATGTTCAGAACAAAAGGGGGATGAGGTGAATCCAAAGACGTTGATAACGGGCATCACTGGACAAGACGGATCTTATCTAGCCGAATTGTTGCTCTCCAAGGGCTATGAGGTCCATGGATTAATCCGGCGGGCAAGCACATTCAATACCGATCGTATCGATCATATCTACCAGGATCCTCATAAACCGGATGCGAAGCTCTTTCTTCACTATGGAGACCTGTTAATTGGGGAACAGTTTTCAAACTTGATACACAACTTGGAACGCAAGCGAAGGAAGCTGTGAACGCGGCACGAGAACTAATCGGGGTGAACGCTTGATTTGGAGAGCATTGTCTCCCTAGTTACTATGCTGTAAACTGAGATTAGAAGGGGAGGTGGACCATATGCTTACGTCTCTAAGGGAGAGAATCAGTCAGGAGATCGAGGATCTATCAGAAGACCAGCAGGAAAAGCTCTTGCAGTGGATCCAGATTATGCGGAAAGGGCAAATCAAACCACCAACAGGAGAACTGGGTTTGAAGAAGCCATTTAAGAGAGAGGAGTTCTACGAAGATGCTCTTCCTCATCGACTCTAATGTTCTTATCTCCTCCTACGATAAAACCGAGCAGCAACACAAACATTCCTATTTGCTTTTGCAGCAGGCAATGAGTGGCCGAGTGAAAGCTGCCTTAGCTCATCAGAACCTCTTGGAATACTTGGCGGTGGTCACCGATTCCAGGCAAGTGGAACATCCCCTATCCCTCCGAGAAGCCTTTGTGAATATCGATATTTACACTGCTTCCTTAGGGGTCATCTTTCCTAAGGTCACAACGGTTGGTACGCTCCAGGAGTTGTCGAAGGTGAAGTCCGTGACTAGAACGAAGATCTTTGATCTCTATCTAGCTGCTACTGCTCTCGATAACGGTATAACGCAAATCTGCACATGGAATGTCGCTGACTTTGTAGGCATCCCGAAGATTGAGGCGGTATCCCCTGAACAGATCCTTGGGTATGTCCCTAATGAAGGATAAGAGCAGGTGTCTGTTTGGAGAACCTCTCTGGCGCTTCGAGAAGTTAAAGATGAGCTATCTAAGCTGATAGGAGAACAAAACCATGAAACGAGCATTGATTACCGGTATCACGGGCCAGGACGGCTCTTATTTAGCTGAATTACTGCTGCATAAAGGCTACGAGGTCCATGGATTAATCCGGAGAGCGAGCACTTTCAATACTGATTGTATCGATCACTTAAGACTCTAGACGAGGTGGAGTCTTGCTCCTAGACAAGGCCGTAAACCTACAAAAGCCGATTGAGTTCAGTCCTCATGCTCGCGAGAAGATGCTGGACCGTGGGGCTACAGAGAGTGAGGTCAAAGCAGCTATTCGCACCGGTAGCCCTGAACCGGCGCGGAAAGAACGCTTCATGTTTCGAAAGAACTTTGCCTTTAGCAACCAATGGCGAGGTAAGCACTATGCCATCAAGCAAGTAGCTCCCGTTGTTGCAGAAGAACCTAACCGGCTGGTTGTAGTGACGGTGTTCGTATACTATTTCTAAGCGAGGTGAGGACATATGGAGATCATTTATGACCCGACTGTTGATGCTCTGACCATCCGTTTTGTTAAGGAGAGGGTGGAATGTGAGACGATTCGCCTTAGCGATCAGGTGGCAGTGGATATCGGTCCAGGTGGACGCGTTGTGGCAATTGAGGTGCTGGACGCGAGCGAGCTAATACCAGGGATTAAGGAGAGGGGCGTTTCTTTGGAGAACCTCACCGTCGCTGTCGCTTCAAAAAGCTGAAGATGGCCCATCTAAGCCGATCAGGGTAAGGGAGGGAAACTATAAAACGAGCATTGATCACTGGCATTACCGGGCAGGACGGCTCTTATTTAGCTGAATTACTGCTGCATAAAGGCTACGAGGTCCATGGATTAATCCGGAGAGCGAGCACTTTCAACACAGACCGCATAAACCATATTTATCAGGATCCTCACGAGCCCAATGCAAAGCTTTTTCTCCACTACGGCGATCTCGCCAACGGCGAGCAGCTATCCAACTTGATCTACAACATCAAACCAAGTGAGATTTACCACCTGGGAGCCCAATCCCATGTGCGCGTGAGCTTTGATACACCGGAATACACCGGTGATGTCACAGGCTTGGGCACCACACGGATCCTGGAAGCGATCCGCCGAAGTGGGATCAAGACAAAGTTTTACCAGGCCTCCAGCTCAGAGATGTTCGGTGCGGCTGCCCCGCCACAGAATGAACAGACTCCCTTCCGGCCACGCAGTCCCTATGCTTGCGCCAAGGTATATGCCTATTGGATGGCGGTGAACTACCGGGATGGCTATAGCCTGTTCGCGTGCAACGGGATCCTGTTTAATCATGAATCGCCACGCAGAGGAGCAACGTTTGTAACCCGGAAGATTACCCGGGCGATCGCAAATATCATCGCAGACAAACAGAGGAAGCTTTATCTGGGCAACCTCAAGGCCAAGCGTGACTGGGGATATGCTCCAGAGTACGTCGAGGCCATGTGGCTGATGCTGCAGCAGGAGAAGCCTGACGATTACGTCATCGGGACGGGAGAGGCTCATTCGGTGCAAGAGTTCTTAGAGGAAGCCTTTTCCTACGTCGATCTCGACTGGCAGGAGTACGTGGAGATCGATCAACGCTACTTCCGTCCGACCGAGATAGATGTTCTCCTCGCCGATTCTTCCAAGGCAAAGGCAGAATTGGACTGGGAGCCGAAGGTGGCATTCAAGGAATTGGTACGGATCATGGTGGATGCCGACATGGCGGCGATCGGGTTAGCTCCTCCAGGGGAAGGCAAGAGAATTCTGGACGAGAAGTTTACAGGCTGGCATCAGTGGGATAGTAGCGTAAAGGCTATGTACGAGAATACCAGGAGAGCAGTTGAGTAGGGAAATTGTTGAGTAGTTGAGTGGGAAAAGCGAAGGAACGGAGGGCCAGGTGAAGAGGGAAATGGTTAAGTGGAGGAGTGGTTGAGTGGGAGGAATGGATGAGTCCACGTCGTCTATATCTGGATACCAGTGTCTATAACAGGTCCTTCGATGGTCTCTCACAACCACGAGTCTGGCTCGAAGCGTTAGCCTTCGCTGTCATCCTGCAGATGCTTGAATCAGGCAGTGTGAAACTAGTAAGCTCTGAGGTACTGGAGTTCGAGAATAGCAGGAATCCCTTTTCCCATAGAAGGGTGGGGGTAAGCTTTTATCTGAGTTTGGCCAAAGATTACCAGGAATTGGATGAGTCGATCCGCAAGCGGGCGCGAGTTTTGGAAAGTCAGAGACTGGAACCACTCGATGCTTTACATCTGGCCTGCGCAGAGGAAGCTGAGGCTGAATATTTCATAACCTGCGATGAGCGGATCATAAAGAGATACCAAGGGGAAGCACTGAAAGTGATGAACCCCGTGAATTTTGTGATCAGTGAGGTGATAGGAGATGGCGGAGATCAAGGTAAACAGTGATCAGGAGATCCTTCGGGAGGCAGAAGAGGTTCTGCGAGAGCATCTGGGTCCGGCCAAAGCAACTCGCTTTTGGGTCGCTCTGGGCGGTGGGAGCGGAGACTACCTGCAAATTAAAGAAGCGCTCTTTAAAGGAGAGACTGTCGATACCCTATACGAGAAAATCCAAGGGCCAAAGAGAAGGGCAGAGCCTAATTCTGGTGAACGAGCCTGAGGGGTTTGAACACAACTGCTGATTTGAAAGAGAGGGGGGATAGTTAAGTAGAGAGATAGTTGAGTAGGAAAATAGTTGAGTGGTTATGTGGGGCAGTGGAACTATTCAACGATTTAACTAATCAACCACTTAACTAATCCCAAATGAAATCGATATCGACCTTTGAAGATCTTGAAGTGTGGCAGAAAGGAAGGGATCTTAGAAGGGATCTTTCCCAGTTGGTCAAGCAGTTACCTGCTGACGAGAAGTTTCGACTAGCCGACCAGATTCTCCGCGCCTCACGATCGGTCACGGCCAACATAGTTCACCCCGTGGAATACTACGATTGGCGGTTTCTATTACACACGGCAGACCCGTGAAATAGTATGTATTATGTGTATGTTCTCAGGAGCGAGCGTGATGGCAACCTGTACGTTGGGTATTCCAGCGATTTGCAGAAGAGACTCGAACTTCACGCCACTGGAAGGGTTCTCTCTACGGAACATAGGAGGCCGCTCGAACTGGTGTACTACGAAGGGTGTATCAACCAGCAGGATGCGCTACATCGTGAGAAGTATATGAAGACAGCCTATGGCAAAAGATATATCTGGAACCGACTCAAGGAGTATTTGGGCAGTCAGAATGAGGAATGACCGGAGCCTGTCAACGACTCTTTCGGAAAGTCCGGCTATTCCACGGGGCAGGGGATACGGCAGGTTTCACTATCAAGAGAACATCCAGTTTTGTCGGCAGGCTAGGGGCTCCTTGTTTGAATTGGTGGGTCACCTTGCCGTAGCCCTTGACGAGAGCTACATCGATGAGGAGGAATCTAGGGCGTTTAGGGAACGGGTCTTCGAGATCATTCGTATGCTAAATGGCTATATTAAGTATCTCAAAGGAAGGAAGAACAGTTGAGGACAACACAGTCGAGTGGGAAAATTGTTAAGTGGTTATGTGGGGGAACGGTCTTGCTTGACTACTCAACTGCTCGACCATTTAACTCCTTCACGGACTACTCAACTACTCGACAATTTTACCTTGCACTGCTTTTCCCTACTCAACAACTCGACCACTCAACTTTGCACACACTCGTGGTTACGGGGTAAAAGATGAGCTTTTGGAAAGACAAACGTGTTGCGGTTACCGGCGGTGCGGGCTTCTTAGGCTCTAACGTTGTCAGGAAACTGAGGGAACGCGGTTGTGAGCACGTTTTTATTCCTCGGAGTAAGGACTATGATCTGCGGGAGAAAGAAGCTATTGTCAAAATGTACGAAGATTCCCGCCCGGATATCGTGATTCACCTGGCTGCTGTAGTGGGAGGAATCGGGGCAAATCAGAAGTATCCGGGCAAGTTCTTCTATGATAACGCCATCATGGGGATCCAGCTTATCGAACAGGGGCGGCAATTCGGCATAGAAAAGTTCGTCTGTATAGGCACGATCTGTGCCTATCCCAAGTACACTCCAGTCCCGTTCAAAGAGGAAAACCTCTGGAATGGTTATCCTGAGGAGACGAATGCACCATATGGTCTGGCGAAGAAGATGCTCCTTGTGCAGCTTCAAGCCTATCGCCAGCAGTATGGATTCAACGGGATTTACCTATTGCCGGTAAACCTATTTGGTCCGCGCGATAACTTCGATCCTGAGTATTCCCACGTTATCCCGGCGATCATCAAGAAATTTGTCGATGCCAAGCACCAAGGGGATAAGAAGATCGTGGCCTGGGGGACGGGAGAGGCTACGAGGGAGTTCCTCTACGTGGAGGACGCAGCAGAGGGGATCGTCTTGGCGGCGGAGAGGTACAACAAACCGGATCCGGTTAACCTTGGGGCGGGTGAGGAGATTAAGGTTAGGGATTTGGTCTATCTTATCAAGGAATTGACGGGGTTTGAGGGAGGAGTGGAATGGGACTTCTCCCAACCGGATGGCCAACCACGTCGCAGATTGGATACCTCACGTGCAAAGCGGGAATTTGGTTTTGAGGCCAGAATGAGCTTTGAACAGGGCCTTGCGAATACGATAGCTTGGTACGAAAACCGCAATTGGGATTGACCACGGCATGAAAGTCCTACTTGTCAATCAGTTCTTCTATCCGGAAGTTGCCGCAGTCGCTCAGTTAATGACAGACTTAGCTGAGGATCTAGTTAAAAATGGAATCGAAGTAAGCGTTCTTTGCGGCAGAGCGCCTTATGAGCCAAGCGCCAATCAAGCCTCAGAGGCTACAAGACGCTGTCTTTCCCAGGTGAGTATTTATCGCGTCCCGGCCAGTCGGAAGAAGACGAAAAGCTCCATAGTCCATTTCTTCGGCTACCTTGTATTTCACGTGTCAGCTCTCTTGCGCTCCCTTGTGGTTCCCCCTCCCGACTGTGTGGTGACGTTTACCAGTCCTCCTTTAATTGCTTTTTTAGGCTGGGTGCTAAAGCTTTTCAAGGGAGCTCGATTTATTTATGTTGTTGAGGATCTTTACCCTGATGTGGCAATCGGGCTTGGGTTTCTGAAGCGGGAAAGCTTGATAGCTACCTTCCTTAGTAAGCTTTCGACGAGCATACTGAGGAAGGCCGACGTGGTTATTGCCATCGGAGACATAATGAGAGAAAAACTTCTTCAGAAGGGTGTGCCAAGCTCCCGGATCCAGGTAGTCCACAACTGGGCGGATGGCAAATCGATTTTCCCGGTAGACCCGAAAGAGAATTGGTTTACAAAAGAATACGGGTTTGAGGGAAATTTTGTGGTTCAGTATTCCGGCCATATAGGGGAAGGGCATGATTTTCGAGCGCTCCTTGGCACGGCTCTGGAGTTGCAGAAGAATGATGATATTGAGTTTGTGTTTATAGGGGATGGAAGACGCAAAAGTGAAATTGTGGAGTATTGTGACCAGCATGGGTTGAAAAACGTCTCAGTCTTTCCTTATCAGGAGCGCTCACAACTTCGCTATACGTTGGGCGCAGCAAGTGTTGCGATTGTAACTCTCCGTAGTGAATTGGAAGGGTTGATGATCCCAAGCAAGATTTATGGGATCATGGCCTCTGCTAAGCCGGTTATCTTTATTGGGAGTTCGGAGGGGGAGATAGCGAGGATAGTAAAGGAGGCCGACTGTGGTTTCTGCGTCTCACCTGAAGCTACTGAGGAACTGAAAGCCCTAGTATTATCCTTGTACGATGATCTTCCCTTAGTAAAACGGTTGGGAGAGAACGCTCGGGAGTACTTTGAAGCTCACTTTGAGCGAGCAGAGCAAACCTCTAAGTATGTCAGACTAATCATTGGCGGTTCTGCTGGTGAAAAGGGATGATTTCTGCGAAACTCTGTGTGGTTCGAGATGTTCAGATCTTATTTTTTGGCTTTTTTTCGTGGATAGCGGTCAGGGTTTGAAAATAGTGATGGGGGACAGGTTCTAAGTTCGAGGTGCTAAGTTCCACGTTCAAAGTTCATTGAGAATAGCTTTCAGCAGTCAGCGATTAGCTTTCAGCGGTCAGGGATTGGAAGCAGTAATGAGTGATGGGCAACCGGTTCCTGGTTCTTAGTTCCTCGGGTTCGTTGAGTTCGCAGGGTTTATTCAGAAGCTGAGAGCTGAAGGCTAAAAGCTAGCTACTTAAAAAGGAGCGGTCATGATCGTTGCCCCGTTTTTTGTGTCCTTGCTTGTGAGCTTCTTTTGCGTTCCGATTCTGATCACCCGGTTAAAACGAGCGGGGATCTCCGGAAGCGACATCCATAAGTCTAGCCAGCCGCGTGTCTCCGAGATGGGCGGTCTGGCGATCGTGGTTGGCTTCGGGGCGGGGATTTTGCTTGCGGTCGCGTTGGTAAGCTTCTTTCATGTTTTCCCTTCGGTTGACCTGATCGTTCTGCTGGCGGTGCTCTCTACGGTGCTGTTGGCTGGGCTGATCGGGATTGTTGATGACTTGCTTGGGGGGTGTAGTAAGTCGAATCCAGTTACTACACCCCCCGAGGGCATGCGGCAGTGGGTGAAGGCACTCCTGCCGGTGTTCGCAGCCTTACCGTTGATGGCGGTGCGGGCGGGGCATACGTTCATGAAGATCCCTTTTGTGGGCACGCTCAACTTCTGGATCTTTTACCCCTTGGTCCTGGTTCCCGTGGGGGTGACTGTCGTAGTAAACGCGGTGAACATGCTCGCTGGGTTCAACGGCGTGGAGGTGGGGCTGGGAATCGTCGCAATAGGAAGCCTATCGATCATCGCCGCCATCCTGCATGAGACCACCGCGCTGATCCTTCTTCTCTCCGGCCTGGGCGCGCTTCTTGGCATTATCTACTTCAATTGGTATCCGGCGAGGATCCTGGTGGGAGACGTGGGGACGCTTTCCATCGGGGCGATCATCGCCACCGCGGTGATTGTGGGAAACTTCGAAACGGCCGGTGTGATCGTGATCATCCCCTACGCGGTGGACTTCCTGTTCAAGGCAGCACACGGATTCCCCAAGAGTTTCGGCGAGCTCCGTGAGGATGGGAAACTGCATTGTCCTGCGGAAGGGCCTGTGGGGTTGGGGCAGTTCATCATGAAGGTTGCAGGAGGAATTCACGAGAGGACGCTGGTGGTTCTCCTTATGGGGATTGAGGTGGTGTTTGGGGCCCTGGCGATTGCGCTGTATGCGAGATGGTGAGGAGTAAAACGACGTCCAGGGTCATGAGTTGGGAGTCCAGAGTCCAAGGTCTAGGTTCAAGGCGGATTTACCGTCAGGGACTTGTCTACCTTGTGAACGCGACGAGCAAGCCCGTTGCCCGTTTGATTCTGGGGATCGACTGCCCGACTTGGTGCGCCTTCCTCGCAAAACCCTGTGGCCGAGGCTCCTCTCTCTCATCTCCACCCTCGGCGGCTGGGAGAAGATCGAGGAGATCACGCAGAACGCCTTTGCCGCAGAAGAGTAAGCCTTCCGTATAATAAATGGGAACCATGGCAAAGAAGGCCGCAAAGAAGAAGAGAAGATCCAAAAACCGGCGTCTTAAGCTCCCGTTTAAGCGGGTGATGGTCTACCTGATCGCCCTGTTCGTCTTCTCGATGCCGCTCTTCATCTGGCCAGGGGTGACGGAGTACGGCTACGGTAAGTCGATCTTTGCGCTGGTCTCGGTCTCGGTCTTACTCATCCTTTTGGGGATCTACGCCTGGATAAAGGGGGAGTGGGAGATCCGCCTCCCGTGGATCACCTTCCCTGTCCTGGGACTGGCCCTCGTCTGTCTGCTCTCGCTCATCCGCGCGGCAAACGGCCGCGTGGTGATCCAAAGCCTGACACTCGTTATCTTCTTCTTCCTGTTCTACCTCGTGGTAGTAAACGTGGTAAGAGAAAAGCGTGATGTCACCCTGATCCTCTACTCCCTGCTCCTCTCTGCTTTCTTTGCCTCCCTCTACGGTCTGTTGCAGCACCTGGGGGTGATGCGCGGCGCCCACGGGGCCCACGGACTAGGTGAGATCATCTCCACGATGGGGAACCGCAACTACCTCGGTGGGTTCCTCTCCTACCTCTTATTCCCTTCGGTCATCCTGATCGTTCGGCTTCGCTCGTGGGTCTTGCGCGTTCTAGCGATCGGTCTTCTATCGTTTAACTTCGGGATGGCGATGCTCGTTAATCAAGCGGGAACGCGGGTGGCGCTCCTCGTCGCAGCAGCGGCTCTCATCATCGGCTGGGCGATCTTCCGGCCGATCGAGCCGATCCGTCGCAACCGCGCCTGGCTCATCGCGCTGTTGTTCGTTCTCGTCTTCACCTTTCTCGTTGAGGCCCCCTCGGGTCCGCTCAACTCGGTCGTCGGCCTGTCCGCGGGCGGGAGTTCGTGGATCGGGAGGCTTGTGGCTCGCGAGAGGACCCGAGTCTGGGACTGGTGGGTCGGCTGGGAGATGTTCAAGGCCCACCCAATAGTCGGCGTGGGCCTGGGAAACTACAAGCTGAACTTCATCCCCTACAAGGCGAAGTTCCTCGCCTCCCCCCAAGGGGCAGGCTATAACTTCCACATCGCCCGCGCGGCGCAGGCGCACAACGAGTACGTGCAGGTCGTAGCTGAGCTTGGCTCGCTTGGGATCTTCGCGGTCCTCGCGCTGCTCATAACCGTGCCCGTCTCCCTCTGGGTCAGGCTCCGCCGTAACCTCGATGAGGGCGATCGGTTTGACCTCCTCCTCTTCGCCTGCGGGGTCGTCGCCTTCCTGGTGCACGCTCTGGTGAGCTTCCCCGCCCACCTTCCCGCCTCCTCTCTCGTCCTCGCCCTCGCCCTTGGGCTCTCCTCCTCGTGCGCCTATGGGAAATCCGCTCAAGTGTCGATCAGCCTTAAGAGATGGCCGCTCAAGGCGACCGCCACGGCCCTCATCGTCCTCTGCCTGGGCGTCTCCGTAATCGGAGTCCGCGACTACCGCGCCAACCTCCTCCTCAGTCAAGGGACGAGACAGCTTCAGATGGGGCAGGTGCGGCTTGCTGAAGCGACGCTTGAGCGGAGCCTGCGGCTTGACTTCTGCCCGCGGCAGACCTACTACTACCTGGCAACAGCAAAGCTCAAACAGGGGCGCTACGAGGAGGCGATGGCCGACCTTGAGACGTGCCTCACCCGCTTTGTCGATGAATCGGTGTACCTTACTTTTGCGAACCTCGCCGTCAACCTGGGAGAGACAAAGAAGGCACGCGAGACTGTGGAGTTGCTCCTTTCCACCCACCCGCACCCTGATATCCGGATCCAGGTGGAGTACCTGCACGGGGTGATCGCTATCCGGGAAGGGGATTACTCCCGCGCCACCCAAGAGCTGGAGGACCTCGCCCAGGCCCACCCCAGCTTCGAGCGGACCTACATCGCCCTAGGCGACCTCTACCGCGGGCGGGGGATGCCGGTCAACGCGCGCAAGAATTACGAGGCGGCCCTCAACCTGATCGAACAGAAACTCACCAGCGCGGAGAAGAGGCTCTCCTCGGCCACCTCCCTGGCCTACGATGAGTACGCCAAACTGCGTAGCGAGATCGACGTCCTCAAGCAGGAGAAGGAGGCGGTCGAGGCCGGCCTTGCCAGGCTTCCTTCCTCTTGATTCTTCCGTGTTGCCTTAAGAGTAGATGTGATCCCAACATACCGCCCGTTTGGGTGGGGTAGTGGGTGGTGAATGGTGGGAGGGAGTCCGAAGTCAAGGTCTAAAGTCAAGAGTCGTAACTCCATAGTCCGGAGTCAAGGGCAAGGTGCGGATGTATACCAGATTTTGACATGGATTCAGCACTTTGCTAAACTGGGAAAAGTGGTCGGGAGGGAGATGCCTATGAAGCCTGAGGTGATCGATGAAATCAGGCGTTACGTGGAGATGGATCGAGAATCTCTGTTAGAGCGCGGAGTTGAAGCTCTGTTAAAGGAACGCAAGCGCAATTTGATGCTGGAAAGGCATCAGATCCTCTTCCGATACCACGTCTCAAAGGCTGTCGAGCTGGAGGAGAGAATCCGATCCGGAGATATCGAGGAACATCCAGCTTGGGAAGATCTCATCACGTTAGAGAACTTGGAGGATGCAATCCATAAGCTCGATGGATATCTTCGAAACCTACAAGAGACAGCTTGAGCTCGCCAAAGAGCGGTTTAGCCATATTGTCGAGGATGGCAAAATCATCCATACACCGGGTGGATTGCCTCAAAAGCTGAGGTTGAAGATCATCGACGATTCAGTGGTAGATGTCTTTCTTTCCGCAAGAGGTCGGTATTCTTATCACTGGGAAAGGCGGCATATCAACGGGACCCTTTATCGGCATGACAATGCTCCTCACAAACGTTGGCAGCATATTAAGACTTTCCCCAAACATTTCCACAATGGCTCTGAAGCGGATGAAGATGGTAAAGAAAGCTACATTAAGGAGGATCCTCTAGAAGGTTTCAGGGGATTCCTCAATTTCATCGATGGCAGACTGGCTGAGAGAAATCATTGAGTTGGGTCTTCCGGGATGGACGAAAAAGGAGACAGGCTGCTTTTTGGTGAGCAGTGATGGGTAATGAGTACTGAGTACTGAGTGACGAGTGCTGAGTACTGAGTGCAGAGTGCTGAGTGATGAGTGCAGAGTAATGGGTGATGAGTTTAGGTTCGGCTCATTGGGTTTGTAGCCCCATGAAATAGTTCCATTGTTTGTCATTGCACGGGGCAGGAGTTCATGGGGTTCGTTGGGTTCGTAGGGTTCATTGAGTTTGTAGCCCCGTGAAATAATCTGTTTTCCGTCATTGCACGGGGCAGGGGTTCATTGGGTTGATCGGGTTCGTAGAGTTAAAAACACTGTCAGGAGTCCAGCGTCATGAGTCGAGTGCCGAGATTCAATGCTCACTAGATTTTCAAGCTAGATAGAAGGATTTGAACTAGGGAAACTGGACGTGGTAAGATAAGTTTCCAGGGATGGCAGAGATTAGGATAGAATATCGTGAATCGGCGGAGGTGGGAAAGTATGTCTGATCAGGTAGATCTTGGAACACTCCTTAAGCGTGTTGATTCCTTGGAAGGGGAGATAGGGCGGCTTAAGCGCGACTTGCTCCGCAGTTTAGTGGTCCAGCCACGGGGAAAGAAGGTGAAATCCTTGTTTGGTAGTGTACAGGGCGGTGATGTGACTGAAGAGATGATTGAGGAAGCGAAGCGGACCCTGTTTCGGCCCCTGGAAGACTTGTAGATCGTATGGAAGAGCCGACGCTTTATGTTCTCGATACCCATGTGCTCATCTGGTACTTCATCGGGAGTAACCGTCTGCGGCAGAAGCTCAAAGAACGCATCGATAAAGCTCGCCGACGAGGCGGTCGCCTGTTGGTCCCGACTATCGTGTTATCCGAAGCGCTGGATGTCGCTGAAAAGGGTCGAGTAGAGCTGGATTTTGTTGGGATGTATCGGTTGATTCGGGAAGAACCGGAGTTTGAGATTGTCGGCTTTGGGCCTGACGTTTTTGAGGAAACGATGCGAATCAGGGAGATTCAAGAGATTCACGATCGGATCATCGTGGCTACAGCCAGGTTTTATGAAGCAGGGATGCTAACAAAAGATCGAATCATCCGTGACTCAGGAGAGGTTGAAACTCTATGATCATGTACTGTTTTGACTCTATAAGCTCTGCGTAGCAGCGCTGAATCGGCGGGCTCTTGAGTTTTCCCATGTCTGTGGGGTCATGCCTTGGCGCTGACCGTTGATCGCTGAATGCTGATGGCGAAAGCCAAAAGCTTATTGCTTGAAAGGGAAAGGCCATGATCGTCGCCCCGTTTTTTGTGTCCTTGCTTGTGAGCTTCTTTTGCGTTCCGATTCTGATCACCCGGTTAAAACGAGCGGGAATCTTCGGAAGCGACATCCATAAGTCTAGCCAGCCGCGTGTCTCCGAGATGGGCGGGCTGGCAATTGTGGTAGGCTTCAGCGCGGGGATTTTGCTTGCCACGGCGATGGTGAGCTTCTTTCATGTTTTCCCTTCGGTAAACCTGGTCGTCTTGCTGGCGGTGCTCTCTACCGTCCTGTTGGCTGGGCTGATCGGGATCGTCGATGACTTGCTTGGGGGGTGTAGTAAGTTCCAAACCGGCTACTACACCCCCCGAGGGCATGCGGCAGTGGATGAAGGCACTGTTGCCGGTGTTCGCGGCGTTACCGTTGATGGCGGTGCGGGCGGGGCATACGTTCATGAAGATCCCTTTTGTGGGCACGCTCAACTTCTGGATCTTCTATCCATTGTTTGTGATCCCTGTGGGAGTCACGGTCGCGGCGAACGCGGTGAACATGCTCGCCGGGTTCAACGGCGTGGAGGTGGG